>JAEEGL010834844.1_pt1 | contig 14954 bp, 13 predicted proteins | sample 9134231 | NCBI WGS metagenome assembly JAEEGL01 (sample SAMN16246548, study PRJNA631951) | gut metagenome | biome: gut microbiome; feature: rumen; material: fiber-attached | host: Bos | place: Iran: Karaj | collected 2018-10
CCCACAATTGCGTGGGGTTCATGCATCTTGGATGGTGGGCGCCACTGGACTCGGACCAGTGACCCCTACCGTGTGAAGGTAGTGCTCTAACCAACTGAGCTAGGCGCCCGACTTTCCTTGCGGAAAACGGCAAGTAGTGTATCAAAAAAAAGCCATTCGGGCAAGTACTAATTTCGGAAAATCGTCAGACCATCACGAAGGGGATGCCTAGCAGATCGGCGACCTTCCTGAACGTAGCGGCGTTGTGGCCCACCGACATCGCGAAGTGGTGGATCGGCGCCTCCTGAAGCCAGCGGCCGTACCAGGTGTCGGGGTCGGTGCCAAGCCGCACGTGCGTCTGCGTGTTGCCGATGGCCATGATCTCGTCGTCCGTGGCCTCGGCCTCGGTGACGATGAACTTCAGCCCGCCGCGCGTCTGCGTGACGCCAAGCGTCGTGACAGGGCCGTTCCTGACCTTCGCCTCCACCGACACGCCGCTGCCGCGCTTCCCGTGGTACAGGCCAAGCCCGCGCAGAATGGGCCGTCCGTTGGCGATCGCAAGATGGAACGGGCCGTCGTGGCCCATGAGAATCGTGCCGCGCAGATAGTCCGTGACGACGATCTCGCAGAAGCTTCCGCCCACTCCGAGGAGGTCGCATATCTTCATGGCGAGCGCGGTCTTGAGGTCGCCCTCGCCCGCGCACGGAACGCCCCGCGCCGTCAGCAGCGAATGGCCTACGATGAAGCCGCTCTGGAGGGCCTCGTAGGGCGTGCCGTCAGCGCCGTGGTAGTAGTAGGCGAGCGCGTCGAGCGAGTAGTCGCCGACCATGCGCTCCTGCGCGGCGGCGACGCGCGCGCTCCACTCAAGCTGCTCGGGCGTGGGACGCCTCGCGAGCGGGTCGGCGGGGGAGTCCTCCGAAATCTCGAACATGTCCCTGATCTCGGCCAGCTTCCGATCCACGTCGGCGTCGGTCACGGCCTCGAACCTCGCGTTCAGATCGCACATCTCGAGCAGCTCCACGTGTATTCCCGCGCTCCCCTGGAGCATCGTGAAGTCGGAGTACATGTCGAGCATGCCCGAGTAGTTGTTGCCGAGGAAGCCGAACCGGGCGCGGGCGAGGGACGCCTTGACCGCGGCGGCCTTCGCCCAGCCGCGTATCTCCTCCCAGGCGCGGCGCGCCTCGGGACGGTCGTGCGTGGTCTCGTCCGCAAGCGAGATCGCCGGCGTCTCGCGCAGCCCTAGCAGGCCCGAGACGACGCGGAACGATATGCCCGCGCGCTCGAACGCGTTCGCGATCTCCGGCGCCGGGCAGGCGTTGCAGTGGGCTAGCCACTCGCCTGTAGTCGTCTTCGCGTAGTTCACCTGCACGGCGGGCTGGAGGTTCAGTATCACGGCGGGCGCGCCGCATATCTGGTGGACGGGCAGCACCGCGTCGCTCGTCACATACGTGCCGATGTGCTGGAACACGACATCGACGAGATTGCGCTGGAAGTACTCTCCGGCCGCGATTCCGCTGTCGGAGCAGTCAACGAGCCCGAAGTTGAACACCTCCACGTCGCCGCCGGCGACGAGCTCCTGCTCGATGAAGCGGCCATAGCCCTCAAGCCTCTCGCGCAGGCCCTTGAACTGCGGCCAGTAAGCCTTCAGTCCGGTGGTGTACAGGCCAATGCGCGCCTTTCGTCCCTTGTTCTGCATTTCAGGCTCCTTGACTTTGGCCCCGGACGCGGGGCGTCTGATCACATCATCCCGCGGCTGCGGAGAAGCTCCATCAGCCGCGACTGGAACATCGCGGCATCCTCCGGCGACGGACGGAACCCCTGCGGCACTCCGTCGAGCCCAAGGCGTCCGTACCTGTCGAGATACCACTTGCCCTTCGTGCCGTCGGTGAACGTCACGTCGCCGCTGGCCACCGTTCCGGGAATCGTTAGCGCGTCGATCTCCACCGTGACGTTGGCGGAAGGGCCGCCTTCATCGTTCGCCGCGTCGTCGGCCGGCGCATCGGCCGCGGACTCCGGAGGGAGCCCGGCCCCGTCTGCCGCATCAGGCGTCTCGGCGGGGCTGTCGTCCTCGGCCGCCGCTTCAGGCTCGGCCGGCTGGGGCATCTCGGACACCATGAGGCGCAGATCGAGATACGTCATGTGCACCCCGAACTCCGCCTTGATGCGCTTCTGAATCTCGTCAAGAGACGCGCCTGCCGCGAACCATGCGGCGACATCCTTCTTCTGCTGTTCGTTGAGTTCCATTGTTAGTTGCCAGTGGCTAGTGGTTAGTGGCTAGTAGTGACACTACAAACCTTTCAACTTTTCAACTTTTAAACCTTCAACCTTCCAACCTTCCCACCTTCAACCTTAGTCGAACTGGTGGTAGAACAGAACGCGCATCTGGTGCGGGCGGCGTTTCTCGTTCCAGGTGGCGTTGCCGTCGTCGGCGACGCCGTCGGGCCCGGAAGAAGCGTCCGTGGTCGCAGCCGGATTGCGCCACACGAGCGCGACGGCTCTGCCGCCCTTTTGCCCTGGCGTGCCCTCGCCGATGCCTCCGATCGCGTTCGACTCGGCGCGGAGGAATATCAGGAAGAGCTGCTGCCTGTTGCCGAGGCAGTCGCGCCAGTAGGAGTACAGGAACTTGCGGTCGATGCCGTACAGTTCACGTGAAAGCTGCACGCCGAGGAAGCTCTTGAAGTCAGGGTTGTTCCTGTTCGGCATCCAGTTGAGATTGTCCCAAATCACCTCCCAAGCATCGGCCATCTGCGCCTTCGGGCTGGTCTTCCTCATCTCGTCCCTCGCGTTTTTGAGCTCCTGCGGATCGCGGAGGCGGCTGCGCAGCGCGTCCGCTATCCGCTCCAGCTCCTGCCCCGTCATGTAGGCTTCCTGGTTCGACATGCTGAAGGCATACTTCTCGGCCGCGGTCTTGGCGTCGCCGACGCTCGGCAGCTGCGAGTCGCCGAGCTGCGCCTTGATCTTCACGTCGGCGTTCAGGCCGACGCCGGCGGCCCAGTAGTCGCACGGCGTGTTGGCGAGCGCCGCCATGAAGACGTCCCTGCTCGGAGTATAAGGGTTCACGAGGCACTCGCCCGGCGAAGACCTGCCAATCCCGCACGACTTCAACGCCTCGTAAACCTCTCGATCCATCGAGTAGCTGCACCACGCGCATCTTCTGCTCGCGATTTCGCCTGCGGAGTTGCGCTGCACGCCGTCGAAGCCGCCGGCCGCGCCCCTAATCGCCAGGAGCGGCACGCCGCTACCGTCTATGTCGGTCAGGCGCGGAAGGAACGCGAACTCGCCAAGCGACTGAAGGAAGCCCTGGTTGGAGACGGCGCAGAATATGTCGCTGTCGCAGCCAAGGGCCTCGGCCTCGTTCGACTCCAGATATTTGTTCGTCCGGTCAAGCCACCTCTCGAACTTCGAGTCGCCCTCGCCGGCGGAATACCAGTCCTCAGGAGCCCAGTTGAACCTGGGGTCGAGGGTGCTGAACGACTTCGGGCTCCATTCCACGGCGCTGTCGGCGCCCTGACCGTCCACCATGTTGGCGAAGCTGAACGTCTGGCCGCCCGTGAAGCGCAGCAGCGGGCCGTCCGAGCTCTGGAGCAGATACTGCGAGAGCGCCTGCACCGTGCTGGCGCCGCTGTTCAGGGACTGGTCGTCCTCCATCACAGCCGGCACGAGGTCAACCGTCTTGTTGTCGCCGTTCACGATGCGCAGCCAAACGCAGAGGTACGGGCGCAGCGGAGTCTGGGCCTTGCTCCTGAAGTCGGCCTCCTCGAGCGTTTCGCCGACGGCGAACATCGGCTTGCCGTCGAGACCGAGCGGCGACACGTTCACGACGTATCTGTTGACCTTCTGCTTCGTCTTCGGATCCTGCTCCTCCGTGCGGGTGACCAGGGGCGTGGGGCTGAGAGTGCCCATCGCGCCCATGTTGAGCTGGAAGGTGACGTTGTCGCCTGCGTCGTCGTCGTTTCGGATGCTGGAGGAAATGTTGAGCTGCTGCGCGTCGGGGACGAACGTGAGGCAGAACACGTTCTTCTGCCCGCTGAGCTCGAACATGTTCTCCTTGCGCGTCCAGTCGCCCTGGCTCTTCGGGCGAAGTGCCTCGCCAAGCCCCTGCGCGGCGCGCAGGTTCACCCCCTCCGGGGCCAGGAAGATGCGCACTATGGCCTGCGCCTTGAACGTGTCGTTGCGGTCGGCGGCGTTGCGCTTGAAGGGAAATGCGTACGCGGCTGCGAGCATTCCGTTCTGAAGCCACGAGTTGGGGTCGAAGCTCCATGTGGTGGTGCCGTCCTGCGTGGCCGGCTGCACCAGCGGCAGCTTGAACCCGACCACGGGCTCCGCCGTCGCGAACATGGGCACGCGCTCGATGCAGGGCCAGGCGAGGGACGCCGGAATGTCGTTGTGGTCTAGGTAGTCGAAGAGAGCGGCGGAGAATATCGAGAGCGACTCAAGGCCGTTCGCGAACTTCAGCGGGGAGGATCCCTTGGTGAGCGGCATGAAGAACTGCGACGAGGCCGCCTTCGAGTTGAGCTGGACAAGCGACACGTTGTCCTGCTTGACCTCGTTGTCGAAGGGCTGGCCCTTCTTGCCGGAGGGGCCCTGGTAGTACGAGATGTCGATGTCGTACGTCTCGTTTGTGGCCCAGGAGTCCGCCACGAAAGGCTGGCGGCAGGCCAGCTCAAACTGTTCGCTGCCCTCCGGATAGAGGATCTTGTTGGCGCCGCCGTCGTGGATCCAGTTGTAGAAGAACGAAGGCATGAGGCCGATCGTCTGGTTGCCCAGGGCGAGGCCGAAGTCAAGCATCGAGACGTACGGGGCGTCCTTGCCGACGGAGCCGGAGTCGTTGCCGCCCTCGCGGTTGTCGTGCGTCAGCTTGTCGAAGGCGGCCACGTTGGACGTGTCGAAGTCGTCCACGCGCGCGCCCGCCCCCGCGCCGCCCGACGAGGAGCGGAAATTCGGCGCGAAGAGGTATGCGAGCGATATGCGCCCGTTGGGGTTGGACGTGCGCGGCCTGTTCGCGTACGCGCAGTTGACGTCGAAGTAGTCGGAGACGTTCAGCGCGACGAACGCATAGCGCCCCGCGTCGTAGGGGAAGCCGTTCCACGCGGCCGTCCATGTCGCGCGGCCGAGGAAGCGGGCGTCGTTCATCAGCGGGGCGGGGACGTATCCGAGGCCCTCGAGAGTGAGCGTGCTCACCGTCTCGGTCGCCGGGGCGTAGCGGCGGCGGTCGCCGTCGTATTCGGGGTTCGGCGGCATGAACACGCGCCCTTCCCAGAAGTTCTCCACGTCGCCGCGGGGCTGGTAGGACGTGGACGGATCGCGCAGGCCGGGGAACGGATCGCCGCGCACGGCGTCGTCAACGCGCGACATAGCCTCCGAGAGCGCGGCCCGCACGAGCTGCCGCGTCGCGACGGTGCGGCGCAGGGCGGAGGACGGCATGCGCTCCGAGCGCATGTAGATAGAGAACGCGACGGCCGAGACGACCATGAAGGATAGGAATCCGAGGACGATCAGCAGGGCGCTGCCGGCCTTGGCGGCGGGCTGCGGAAGGCCCGCCCTGCCAGTGTTTGGAAAGTCATTCATAGATCGGCTCCGTTTCAGACGCCGGGCGGCGGTTGTAGTTCGGGAAGAACACCACGCTCTTGACCTGCTTGTTGCCGTTGTCCTTCGGATCCACCTTCCCGTGGCGCACCGTCACGTAGTAGGGGCGCCCCCAGGGGTCCAGCAGATCGCCGCTGCTCGACTCGTTGGCCGCGTTGAACAGCACGGGCATCTGCTCGCCGTTCAGCTCGTTCTTGCCGTCGCCGAGGATGAAGCCGAGGCTGGAGCGGGAGGCGACCTGGCTCTCCATCTGCTTGATCTCGTGCTTCTTCGTGTAGTTCTCGTAGGCGAGGATGGCGTTCGTCATCTCCTGCGCCTCGGTTATGCAGGCCTGCACCTTCGCGCGCCGCGCCGCGCCCGTGATGGCCGTGGTGAGGGCGGCGGCCAGGATCATCAGCATGGACACCACCACCAGCAGCTCGATCAGGGTGAATCCCCGCTTGTCCGTTCCTGCCTTCATGGTCAGTTCACCTCCAGGGGCCACGTCGTTATGTCGTCCTCTGTGTTGGGCTGGCCGTCCGGCCCGTAGGACCATACGCCCACTATGTAGGACTCGGACGATCCGAGCTGTATGGAGCCGTTGCAGTCGAACTCCACCCAGGACGGCGCCGAAGGCGAGCTTCTCGCGCTGTCGAATCCGCCGAACGACGGCACGGAGAAGCCGGCGGTGCTGCCGCCCGACATCCTGGAGACGGCGCGCGTCCGTATCGAGCCGTCGCTGTTCCAGGCGCCGCAGACCTTGCCGACGACGGTGTCGCTCTTCGAGTCGATGCACGGCATCAGGTTGTCGGCCGTGTACTGGGCGAGGGACATCTGGCGGCGTATGGACGAGAGCTGCGCCACGCCCGCCTTGCCCGTGCGCCACGCGATCGAGGACGAGTTGAACACCATCGTGAGGATCGTCACGAGCATTCCGAGCAGAAGCGAGGCCACCAGCATCTCAAGGAGCGTGAAGCCCTCCCTCCCTCCGGCGAGGCTATTTCTTCTTCGCATTGGGCGCCTCCTTCTGGTCTCCCTGGAAGTGAATCTCGGCGAGGAACATCGGCTGGGCGAACAGGGAGCTCGCCACCCTCGACACGCGCATGCTCACCACCACGCGCGTGTGGTCCTCGGCGAAGCTGCCCTTGCCGAGGCTCACCACGCCCCACTGCGCCACCAGGGCGCAGGCGAGATCGCCGTCAACGGGCCAGCTGGCGCTGCCGCCGGCGTTGCTGGCCTTGCCGGTGAGGCTCGAGAACACGCTGCGGGCGAGGCCGTTCACCTCACCCTTCTTCCTGGGCGCGTAGCCCCTTCCCGAGTCGCAGTACTTCATCCACGCGCCGCCCTTCTTGTGCACGGCGGCGCCGGTGACGTTCACGGCGCTCTGGACGCTCTGCTCCCACTCGTTCCAGGTCAGGCTGCGGGAGGAGAGCACTCCGGATATCTGGTTGAACACCGCGTCCGCGTAGGCCGCCGCCTTCACGTCGTCGATGCTCTGCTGGTTCTCGCGGTATCCCAGCGGGTACAGAGACACCATCGCAAGCACGCCGACTGCCATGATGAACACGGCAAGATTCACCTCCATCAGCGTGAAGCCAAGCTTTCTGAAGTAGATTCTCATGGTTAGTGGCTAGTGGTTAGTTGTTAGTGGCTATTTCTGATCCTTGAGTATCTCGCTGTCGATCTTCCCAACCTCGGAGATGTCCTTGCCCTCGACGTCGTTGAGGCGCGAGATGATCACGTCGTCCGTCGAGAACTGGTAGTCCGTCGCGCTAGTCACCTTGTCGGGCCAGAACACGAGGGCCTTGGGCGCCGCCGCCTCGATCTTCGTGTCGGCGGGCGCCGTCTTCCCGAAGATGTAGTTCCGCGGCAGGGTGATGGAGGATATCTCCATGCCGTAGGCGTCGCCGATCTTCCAGGACGACTTGTCGATGCCGTTGTTCTTGACGTGGAACGGAAGCCCCCATCTGTACGAGACGCCGTTCGGGTACGGGGACGTCACGGGCGGATCCTTGGCGGCGCACCAGTCCTCCACCTTGGCCCCCGCGCCGACCATGTACTCGGCGTTGAAGCGGTCTAGGGCGACGTAGCCCACCCAGTTGTACAGCAGCGAGCTGCACTTGAGGTATCCGCTCTTCAGCTCGCTCTCGTTGTTCATGCGGTAGAGGCGCACGCTGAGGGCCTTCGTGCCGACGTCGCTCTCGTGGGTGAACGACTGGTTCCAGTCGGCGAACTCGTCCACGAGGAACCCCGTCGAGACCGTGCCGCCGTTTGCCGTGGTGCCGCCGTCGGCGACGTACGATATGCGCCCCGTCATCTTGATGGCCACGGCCCTGCCGTAGGCGTCGCCGCCGCTGGACGCGCGGTCAGAGCGGTAGTTGTAGAACAAGACGGCGGTGGGCACCTGGTCGATGAGGCACGCCTGCTGGGCGAACCTTATGATCGACGCGACGTCCTGCACCGCGCCGCGCGCGGCCATTCCGCGGGTGACGGCGAAGTAGGCGCCGGTCGACACGGTGGCGAGCATCGCCATCAGGCCGATCACGACGATCAGCTCGACGAGCGTGAATCCGCCCTCTCTACTTCGAGACAGTGACATGGTCCGAGTCCGGGTTGTAGGTTATCTTGAAGCGGCTGAACTTCTTCGAGCCGTTGAGGTATCCGAACGCCATGTTGGACACCTTGATGGAGCCGCCGTGGCGGCGCTCCTTCTTGACGGCCTCGCGGAACTCTATGCCCCACGATCCGTTTCCGCTCCTCGGCGCCACGATGATGCCTGAGACGTCCATCATCGGGTTGCCGGAGGAGTTCTTGACGCTCTCCTCGACGACGTCGTCGAGCACCTGGTCGTACTCCGCGTCGTTGAGCGTGTAGTTGTGTCCGTTTCCGGGCACGCCGTTCTCGGAGTAGCCCTTGAGCGGGCCGGGCCACTCGCCCTTCTGGGCGCGGTATGTGGCGATTCCGGTCTGTATCACCTCCAGGCTCGCGGCGGCCTTGCGCTCGCGCGCGTGGCGGATGGCCGTGACGGCGGCCGAGCTGACGAGGCCGAGCAGCACGGCGATAACGCCGAGCACCATCAGCATCTCGACGATGGTGAATCCGTTGCGTCTTCTCATCTGTCCCTCACTTCCTGGTTGCGGCGCCAGCTGTACACGTTGTCGCTGTTCTGCTTGTCGCGCTTGCGGTAGGAGTCGCCGAGCTTGCCGTCCACGCCCGCGCACCAGGCTATCGCGGCGGCGCGCACCTTGACGTTCTCGCCGCAGACCTTGGCCTCGGTCACGCCGTCGAGGTCCGTGTCGATCGCGTAGTAGATGACGTGGTCGCGCACCGTGCCGCCGGACGGAACGGGCGTGGAGGCGTTTGCGGAGGGCCTGCTCTTCAGCACGCTCTGCGCCCACGGGCTCACGATGCCGCATCTGTCAACGCCCTTCAGCGTGTCGCCGCTCGCGTTCACGCCGAGCATTCCGCGGCCGGCGAACACCCTGGCCACCTCCTCGACGCACCCCTTGCCCGCGCCGTCCTCGCCGCCGTAGTTCTTGAGGGCGTTGTTCCTGTCGGACGGCCACACGCCCTTCGTCTGCAGCAGAACGGAGAGCTCCGTCGCCACGTTGGAGACGAGCTCCTGGGCCCGCGCCCGCTGCGCGCTGCGCGTGACGTGGCCGAAGCCCATCAGCAGCGCGCCGATGAGCACGCCGATGATGCCCAGCACCACCAGCATCTCTATGAGAGTGAAGCCTCTTCTGTCGTTTCTCATTTTCTTCTCCTTCCTCCCTTTCTCCGTCTGCGGTCCGCTAGTTGCTCAGATGCACGAAGTCGTCGCCGATGTAGCTTCTTATGGTCGAGATCTCGCCCGACGAGAACTGGTCCAGGTTGTACCACGGCGGGAAGGTCTTGCGGTTCGGCCCGGCGGACCACAGGCGGTAGCTCTGGTAGGGCGGGTCGGAGTAGTAGTAGAAGTCGGTGTGCCAGCCGTCGCGCACGGTCATGCAGTTGAGCAGGTACGGGTCGCCCTCGCTGCTGTAGCCCTGTGGGCTGTGCACGTGCAGCTCGTAGGTCTCGATGCCGCCGCCGTCCGGTATGTTGCCGAGGTAGTTGTCGTAGTTCTCGTTGCAGGCGGTGTTGACCCCGTAGAACGACCCGCCGCCGGTGACGATCCCCTTGAGGTTGGGCATCCAGCGGGCGCAGACGCTCTGGCTGGTAAGGTTGGAGATCATGCCGGCCTCGTTGTCGGTGATGCGCCCCTCGCTGTCCTCGCCGCCCATGATCCTCCGTATCTCGGTCCAGGTGGCGAACGGGACGCCGGTGTCAAGGCGGCAGGGCAGCTTGTTGTTCGCTCCCCACTGGTTGTCGATGCCGTAGAACGACTGCGCCCCGGAGAACATGAAGAAGTAGCGCGGCAGAAGGAACGCCATGAGGCCGAACTGGAACACCTGCACGTTCCCGTCGATGTCGCTCGCGCCCCAGTTCGTGCCCTTGTTGACGCCGCCCGGGTTCTTGATCACGCTGAACATGTTCTTGTACTTCGCGGGGGGATTGCCCTTGTAGTAGAGGCGTATTCCCTCGTAGTACTTCTGGAGCATGTCGCGCTGGTTGTCGCGGAACGGGAAGAGCACGGCCAGAGGCTGCGCGCGGCACGCCTGGTGGATGCGCACGGGGTCGAGCGAGCTCTCCTCCTCGCCGCTGTTCTGGACGCCGAACTTGTCCACCCTCGAGTAGATGCTGCGGCTGCGCCCCTGCAGCGGCACCGGCGGATACGAGCCGTAGGCCGCGTAGTACCCGGAGAGGCAGTTCTCGAGGCACTGCATGCGGCGAATGGTGAGAGCCCGCCTGCGGCTGTCGCTTCCCATGCCGGCGAGGCGGAACACGATGCCCATGAGCGTGACGATCACCACCGTCACGATCAGCAGCTCTATGAGAGTGAATCCACTTCTGCCCTTTTCAGTCATGTCGAAGACCTCCTGCGGCCGCGTCACATTCCGGCTCCCTGGCCGGAGACGGAGGAAATGATCTTGATCATCGGCAGGAACATGGCGATCACGATCGTGCCCACCACCACCGCGAGGAAGATGATGAGCATCGGCTCGATCGCGGCGGTCATGCCCGCCACCGCGTTGTCCACCTCGTCGTCGTAGGTGTTAGCCACGCGGGTGAGCATGTCGGAGAGGGCTCCGGTCTCCTCGCCCACCTGCACCATCGAGACGACCATCGGCGGGAACACGCCCGAGGCCGCGAGCGGGTCGGTCATCGACTCGCCCTCCTTCACCGCGTCGTGCACCGTCTGGATGGCGTTGCGCACCACCTGGTTGCCCGTCGTGTCGCGCACGATCACGAGCGCCTGCAGGATCGGCACGCCGGACGCGAGCAGGGTGCCGAGCGTGCGCGAGAACTGCGAGATGGCCGTGCGTCTGACGAGCGTTCCGAATATGGGGATGTTTATCCGCAGCCGGTCCATCTGGTACGATCCGAACTTCGTCTTGCTGAACACCTTGTACAGGACGACGAACGCCGCGAACCCGATCAGTATCTGCAGGCCGTTGTTCTGCACTGCCTCGGAGAGCCCGATCACGAACTCCGTCACGGCGGGCAGGGCCTGGCCGCCGAGGATGTCGTTGAACACCTGCTGGAACTTCGGGATCACCGTCACGAGCAGGAAGCCCGTGATGCCGATGGCGGCGACGAGGACCACCGACGGGTAGATCATCGCGCCCTTCACCTTGTTCTTGATCCTCTGCGCCTTCTCGGCGAACTCCGCGAGACGGTTCAGCACCACCTCAAGCACGCCGCCCGCCTCGCCGGCCTTCACCATGTTGACGTAGAGGTTGTCGAATATCTTCGGGTAGGCGGTGAGCGACTCGGAGAACGTCGCGCCGCCGGCGATGCCCTCGGAGATGCCGTTGAGGCAGTCCATCATCGCGGGGGCCATCTTCTGCTTCTTCAGCACCTCGATGCAGCGCATCAGCGGAAGGCCGGCGTTCACCAGCGTCGCCAGCTGGCGCGTGAAGGCCGTGAGGTCCTTCGCCTTCACCTTGCCCATCATCCACTTCGGCAGGCGGATGTTGATCTCCTTGCTCGCGAGGCCGCCCTTCTTCTTGGCCGGCGCGGGCTTGCCGCCGCCGGACGTCTTCGGAGCCGGCGCGGCGCTCTTCACCTCGCCTATCGCGCTGGGGTAGAGCCCTGCCGCTCGGACTGACGCTATCGCGCTCGCCCGGTCGCCCGCCTCGACGGTTCCGCGCCTCTCCTGCCCGGTTCCGTCCTTCGCTATGTACTGGAATGTTGCCATGGTCCGTCCTGCCTCGTTGAACATTTTGCCTTGAGACGAGGTACATTATACATCAGAACCGCGAAACGCGCAAGATGTTCTTCACTTCGCGTTTCGGTCCGCGCGGATACGGAAGTACTTGGCGGTGCCGTGGTTGAAGTCGGTGGGGACGTAGTTCTCCACGCGGTTCCAGATCAGCGAATAGACGAGAGGCGTGTAGAGGAAGATGCAGGGGCAGTCCTCCCGCACTATCTCCTGCGCGGTCTTCCAGTCCAGCGCGTCGAAGGCCCTGTCGAACTCCGGGCTGCAGTAGCTCCCGTGGTTCACGCCCGGCGCGGCGTTCTTCGAGTGGAACAGCATCAGGAAGTTCTCCGGGTCGGGGTAGTCGCCCACCCATCCCGAGTTGAACAGCTGCACGCGCCCCTCGCTCACGGCGGAGAGGAACGCCTCCCACGTCATGAACCTCGAGGTCAGCTCGATGCCCACGCGGTCGTAGAACGCCGCCAGCAGCTCGGCCATCTCCCTCGCGTCCTGGTTGGCCCGCCCCACCGCGTACTCCAGCCGCAGGCGCCGCCCGGTGCGCGGGTCGATCCCGCCGGGGTATCCAGCCTCGACGAGCAGCCGGCGCGCCTTCTCGAGGTCGTACGAGTAGGCGAACGGCGTCTCGACGCGGTCGGCCATGCCGATGGGCAGGGGCCCGTCGCACGGCAGGACGCGGTTGTTCATGAACTTCCTCCACGCGGGGAAGTTGAAGGCGCAGTTCAGGGCCTGGCGCAGCGCGCGGTTCGGGCCCACCACGGGATCCTTCATGTTGATGCCTATGAAGTATATGGAGAGGGACGACGACGTCATGAGCGTCATGCCCTTCGCCTCCAGCTCCGGGAAGAGCCGCCCCTCGGGCGATATCACGGCGTCCCAGTTGTCGCGCGAGACGCTTCCGAGGTAGTCAAGCTCGCCGCCGAGGAACATCAGCCACTGCGTCGAGAGGTCGTCCACGAAGAGGAAGCGCACCTCGTCTATGTCAACCTTCGCGCGGTAGAGCGGGTTGCGCTCGAAGACGAAGCCGTGGTTCTTGCGCCACTGCTTCACCCAGTACGCGCCGGTGCCCGTGCCGTCCTCGGCGACTATTCCGGTGTAGGGCATGGCCATGAGCCACTTGAACACGTGCTGCGGCCGCTCAAGCTCTATCCTGAGTGCGAGGGGGCCGGTGGCCTCGACGGACTTCACGTTGGCCATCAGCCACATCCCGGAGCTGGCGTTCCGCGTGTCGGCCAGCCTGTCGAGGCACCGCTTGACGTCCGCCGCCGTCACCTGCCTCCCGTTGCGGAACCTCACGCCCTCTATTACCTTGAAGGAATAGACGAGGCCGTCGGCGCTCACCTCGGGCAGCTCGCACACGGACGGCTTCAGCCGGTACGGGCGGGCGTAGTAGTCGATGTCGAGGATCGGCTCGTACTCCATCGAGACCGCGGCCGAGGCGGCGGTGTCGCCGGCGCGCAGCGGATCCATGCTCGTCACCATGCTGAGCGCCCTTCTGAACACCTTGCGCCCCTGCGCCGCCGGGGCGGGCGGCGGCGCGAGCGCCACGGCGGCGGCGAGCGCGGCGGCGAGCGGGAGATGGATGCGCGCCTCCACGTCAGCAGGCCGTTATGAAGTCGTCCACAAGGCCCGCCATCACGGCGCGCGCGGCTTTGGAGGCGGCCATCACCTCCTCGTGGCAGAGCGGCTTGGGCGATATGCCGGCGGCCATGTTCGAGACGAGCGACAGCCCCGCCACCTGCATTCCGCACGCGCGGGCGAACACCGCCTCCGGCACGGTGCTCATGCCGACGACGTCCGCCCCGAAGTGCCTGTAGGCGTGTATCTCGGCCGGCGTCTCGAACACCGGGCCGGACGTGAAGGCATAGACGCCCTCCATCACCCTGAGGCCCCTCTTGTTGGCCGACGCGTGCAGCACGTCGCGGAAGTGCTGCGTATAGACGTCGGTCATGTCGGGGAAGCGCGTGCCCCACTCCGGGTTGTGCGGGCCTATGAGCGGGTTGATGCCCACCGTGTTCACGTGGTCGCGCAGGATCACGAAGTCGCCCGGCCGCAGCGCCGGGTTGAGGCCGCCGGCCGCGTTCGTGAGCAGGATGCGCCTGCCGCCCATGCGCCTGAATATCTCGACGGGCAGCACCACGGCCTCCCAGCCCACGCCCTCGTACCAGTGGCGGCGGCCGCAGAACGCGGCTATGCGGCGTCCGGCGCGCTCGTAGAGGCGGAACTCGCCGGCGTGGCCGGGCACTGTGGCGGCGCCGAGGCCGGGGATGTCCGAGTACGGCAGCCGCACGAGCGTGCGGTCGCTCACCAGGGCGTCGCCCCAGCCGCTGCCGAGGATTATGGCAAGGTCGGCGGGGCGGGCGAAGCATTCGTCCGGCAGGAACTCCGCCGCCGCGTCAAAGAACTTCGTGTCCATTCCAGGTGGTCCTTCCTCTTAGGGCCGTCCAGACGGGCCATGCGGAGAAGCGCATCCCGGTGAACGGCTGGTTCGCGGACCTCGTGCGGAACGACGACGGATCGACCGTCCGGTCCGCATGGAGGTCGATCACTGTGAAGCTGTCCTCGTCGGGCGACTCGCCGAGCAGCGCCGCCGGGCCCTCGGTCCAGCGCGCCGCCCAGTCCGCCGGGCTCATGCCCTCCTCCGCGACCATCGCGCGCCACGTCACGGCCGCCGCGGTCGCGAGGCCGACGATGCCGTTCGCCGCGGCTGCGAATCCGCCGCTCTTGCGCGCGGGCGAGTGCGGCGCGTGGTCCGTCGCGAACATACCCAGCGTGCCGTCCTTCACCCCGGCGCGTATCGCCGCCACGTCCTCGCGCGAGCCGAGCGGCGGGGCCATCTTCCAGTTCGCGTCGTCGCCGGGGATGTCGTCGCACGACAGGAGCAGATGGTGCGGCGTGGCCTCGCCCGTGACGGGCAGGCCCTCGGCGCGCGCGCCGCGTATGAGCTCCACGGTGCCGGCGCACGATATGTGCTGCACGTGGAGGGCGCATCCGGTGACGCGGCATATCGCGATGTCGCGCCGCACGGCCTCGGTCTCGGCCTCGGGCGGCATCACGGGCAGCCCCAGCCGACGGGCGAGCGGCGAGTCGCGCACGACGCCGCCTGCGAGCA
>JAEEGL010860734.1_pt1 | contig 14954 bp, 11 predicted proteins | sample 9134231 | NCBI WGS metagenome assembly JAEEGL01 (sample SAMN16246548, study PRJNA631951) | gut metagenome | biome: gut microbiome; feature: rumen; material: fiber-attached | host: Bos | place: Iran: Karaj | collected 2018-10
AAAGCTATCAGATATATTAATTATTCGTTTTGTAAGAATATTATATACTTCTCATTTATATTTATCTTCATTTTCATTTTTAACATAATTGCTAGTATCATTTAATAAGTATGTTAATTTATTATCTTCTTGTGAAGTTGTTTCAATATTGTTTTGAGTAGCTTCAGTAACAACTTCATCTTGAGATTCTTTTAATTCTAATGATTCAGTAGCAGATGTTATGTTAAATGTAAATAAAGAAAGAAATATTCATAGTCATATAAAAATATTTTTTCAAAAACGTTCCATGTATAATTTAAAAATAAAAACGTTTTACTTATTAAATCTTATCATTCATTATTATTACTCTCACTAAATAATGTCTCACATAATGATTAATCAATAATAAGAAACGACCTTTTTATATAAATCAAATTTACATAAATAGGATTTTCATAAGTTTTTTCCATTTTTATTTTCAAAAGCTACATGAATATTATAGAAATTATTTTTAAAAAAACGTAAATAGTAAAGATTTAAAATCAATTGTTCTAATTGATAATTAATAAAATTTTTCAATCAAAATTTGAATAATAATTAAGAATTAATCTATGAAAAAATCACTATAAAAAAAGATAGTCTAAGACTATCTTTTAAGATGATATATTTTAAAAATTAATTTTGAGTTTGTGGTTGATTTGTTGGTCTTTGTGGTTGATTTTTATTTGTTTGTGGTTGATTTCATTGTTGTTGATTTTTTTCCATTTCTCTTTTTTGTCTTTCTTGATCTCTTTCTTTCTTTTGTTCATCTTGTATTTTAGAAGCTTCTTTTTCAATATATTGATTTGAAACTTCATTTAATAATTTTTTATATGTATCAGAAATTAATTCAAATTTAATTTGTGGTTTTTTAGTTTCTGGTGCTTTATATAAAGCAGGTAATTTACTATTTCATTCTTTATATGTTGATTTGATTTGTAATTGTCATTTTCATTTAATTGTTCATGACTTTTCTTCAATTCATACTGTCATTAAAACTCAATTTTTAACATTTTTAATTTTTACATTATAATTCTTTTTATTTGATGTATTTTCAATCTTTAAATCAATAGTATCAGCAAGAGTACCACTGATTATTGAATTTGGTGTATATAATTTTAATTCTGTTCAATCTAATTTTCAAGTAAAGTTAATATTATCAATAACAAATGAATTGAAATTAAATTTAACATATTCTCAAGTTATTTCAATAGATCATTCAATAGCTGATATACTAATTGAATCTTCTTTAAATGAAGGAGCATCAACTACTCAGAAAAATCTTAAAGTATTACTTATTTCAACTATATTTTCTTCAATAAATGTTTTTAAATTTTCTTTATTAGCTCTAAAATATATTTTTTGTGTTTCAATTACTGATTGAGATTGTGTTAATATTTCTTCTTCTAGTTTATCATTTTCATCATTAGTATCATCATCTACTTCTGTATTAGTATCTTCTTTAGTTTCAGTTGTTGTTCAAGTATCTTCTTCATCAACATCATCTTCATCTTCTTCTCAATTTGCTTCTAATTCAATTGCTTCTTCTGAATCAACATCTTCTTCTGGTTCAACTGTAACTTCTACTTTTCAAGAATTAATTATATTTCAACTAAATGGTGTATCTGAAAAATCAAATACTTGTTCTTCTTGCATTTTATTAAATAAATCTTTTAAGTTATAAGCAACATTTACAAAACTTAATTTTGAAAATACTAATCAAGTATCTTTAGTCATAACTAATCATTTATTTAATATTTGATAATCATCTAAATTATTTTTTTCATCAATATCAGCATTGTCTGTTTTTAATACAAAACTTTCAACATTTAATACTTCTTCTTCATTATTTCAAGCAAAATTTCATAAGAAAGTAAAAGAAGTATTTTCATTTAATTGTTTACTTGAACTTTTATTTAAATATTTTCATTGTACTTCAATTGTTCATTCAAAATCTCATTTTAATCAATTATAACTTCATTCTGTTTTTCAATTATCAATATTAATTTTAACTACTTCATTTTTAGCTTTTTCTGCTAAACAAACTTCATCATCTTCTTCACATTCTTCTTCTTCCTCTGTATTAACTTCTAAATCTACAGAATCTCAAGATAATGCAATAATATCTTCTAAATTACGTTCTGTTGTAATTTTAGCAGATAATTGAGAATTTAATCAAAATTGTCTAGCTGTTTTTTCTTTAATTTCTACATTTTCATTATAAATTGAAAATTTCTTTGTATCTTTAACAATATTATTAAATACTGTTAAAAGATGAGATTGCAATGCATCATAAAAAATTCAAGAATACTGTTCATTGTAATCTAATTCAACTTGTTCTGAAGTACTTGTTTCTGTAGTGTTTGTTTCTGTTGTATCTACAACAGGTGTTAGTTCAATTGTTTTGTTTTTAAAGAAAACAAAATATCAAACTAATCACAAAAGAACAACTCAAATTGCTGAGCTGAGAATTATTAATTGCTTTTTTGATAAATTAAAGTTCATTTTTAATGAAATTTAAAAATAAATAATCACCACAAAATAGTATTTGTTTTATTAATAGATGAAAAAAAATCTAAGTATATTTCAACTTAGATTTATTTTCTTCTATATTTAAGGCAAGTAAAAGAAGACTATCTTTCTCTAACGTATTGATAATTTCATTGATAAAATATATTTTCAATGATATCTCACCAATATCAATTAGATTCAAATACATTAATAATATTAGTCTTGAAATTTAAATTTTTCAAAATATTCATGTTATTTTCAAATTCTTTAATTATTTGTTCAAATTGTTCTTGTTTAGATAAATAATCATCTCATACTTTATTGAATCTACTCATAATTCAATTAATAGTATCAGTTAACATAATGAAATGAAATCATCAAAAATTATCATTTATATATGTTATTTTTTCTAATACTTTATCATATAATTCTTTAACTCATTCTTTATCTAAGAAATTATATCATCTCATTACTTTTCAATATACAATTTCAGATAAGAAAAATCTATCAAGAATAATTAAAGTATTAGGATCATCTTCTAATAATTCAATAGCTCTATCTAATTGTTCATTATAAAAATTCCAAATATCTAATCTTTTTTCTTCCATAACTTCTTCTCAATCTTTATTTCTTGGTAATCTAGTAGGGTCTGTTTTAAAGATTTGAATATTAGAATACTTTCATCAAAATACATCTTTGATTTTTCTAATTAATGTTGATTTTCAACATAAATCAACTCAATCAATATAAATAATCATTTTAACAAAATAAAAGAATTAAAATATATTTAATATATTGAATTTGAGATGATTATTCATCACTTTCTACATCTCAAATTGAATTCATCAATTCATCTTCTTCAGTGATTACTCATTCTTCATTTTCATCTTGATGTTCATTAAAGAAAGAATCAGATTCTTGAGTTGCTTTCTTTAACATTTCATATAATTTATTGTAATCAAGTTCTCAATTTCTAACCATCTCAACCATTTTATCTTTTCACATTGTTTTATATTCTTGTCAATCTACTACAATTGAATATGATGGTCAAGATCTTTTAATTACTCAAAGATCAATTAATGCTATAATTACATTTTCATTTGAATCAAATCAACCTTTATAGTGGAAGTTAGTAAATACTTCAGCACCAGGTGAACTAATTTTATTTTTAATAATCTTTACTTTCATTTCAATTCATGTAACTTTATCTTTATTATGTGGATCTTCTTTTAAGAATCATTTCTTTCTAACATCAATTCTTTGAGAAGCATAATATTTAAGAGCATTTCATCATGTTACAGTTTCATTAGAACCAAACATAATTCAAATCTTATTTCTTATTTGATTAATAAATATTACAGTTGTTCATGTTTTAGCTAAGATAGGTGTTAATTTTCTACATGCTTGTCACATTAATCTAGCAATTGTTCACATTTGAGCATCTCACATTTCTCAATCAAGTTCAGATTGTGGAACTAATGCAGCAACTGAATCAAGAATAATTAATTTAACTTCTCATGTTTCAGCAAGTTGTTGTACAATATTAAGTGCTTGTTCTCAAGAACTTGGTGATACATAAATTAAATCATCAATATTAACTCAAATGTTTTGACAATGTTGTTTACTAAATGCTTGTTCAACATCAATTAAAGCAACCATTTCTCATTCTTGTTGAAATTGTTTAGCACATTGTAAACAAAATGAAGTTTTTCATGAAGATTCAGGTCAATAAATTTCAATGATTCTTCATTCTGGAATTCATCATCATAAAGCAACATCTACTGAAGGTACTCATGTTGAAATAGTTTTAACATTTTCTACTTCATTAGTTAATTTAATTGTTCATGCTCACATCTTTTTATTGATATTATCAAATACAGATGCTAAAGAAGCTGACAATTTCTTTCATGCTGGTGCTTTAATTTCAGCATTTCAAGTTGTTTTTCTTTCTTTTCTTGCCATTTATAGATTTTATAAAAATAAAATATTACATTTAAAATATAGAAAAATTTTGAGATTATTTGAAAGAAATTAGACTTTTTTAAAAATTATCTATTTTAAATAAAATAATAAATATAAGAATTACTTTTTATTTAGTAAGTTTATAAAATATGTCAAAATCACCTTCATTAGAACTAGATAAAGAAATGTTTAATAATGATTATGAAGTAAGAATTGATAAGAGATGAAATGATTATATTATTTCAGTAGAAGAAACTTGAAGATCATTTACTATTTCTAGAATGGAAATAGTTGAAACTCTTGAAGATATTTGTGCAGAACAATGATTATGATGTCAAATAAGTTGAGAAGATATTTTAATTACTTGAATTAATTGAAAAGAAGAATCATTAATAACAATTAATGATTTCATCTTATTATCAATCAATGCAATTAGAGAAGCTGAAAAACATTCTTAATTATTCTTCAGTTTCATAATTATCTTCTAACTCAATATAATAATTTTTAATGAATTCATTTTTATTATCAAATAATTCATTAATATTTTCAGGTGTAAAATAACATTCAATATCTTTTCAAGAATTAATTAATAATAATTTAAATCAATTAATTCTGTAATAATTAAATTTTAAATATTGAGTATCAATAGTTGTTCAAAAACATTCAAAATAAGATCACATATTATTTTTTACACTAAATGGTGTTAATAAAAATAATGTGTTGGTCTTTTTTTCATAATGAAAAATTATTAATTTCTTTTGCCATTCTCGATTTTCAAAATCTTTACATTCTTTTGCTTTTTCAATTATTTTTCAAATATGTTTATGTACATAAGTAATATGATTTTTATATTTATTTCTTAAATACATTTCTCATTCTTTATAAGAAAGATTATATATAAAGACTTTTATATTTTCAGGTAATGAATCAATAAATTCAAAATATTCAGATTTATCATATTCTTTGTAATTAAAATCAACAAATTTAGTTTTTCATAAATTTATTGACATTTGTATTTGATTAAACATATTCATAATAAATTTATCTTTTCAATTTTTGATTTCTTCTTTTCTATTCTTTTTATTCTCTGATTCTATTTTCTTTTGTCTTTTTCTTTCTTCTTCTGTAATAACTAATTCTTTCATTTCTTCAATCTTTTCAAGATCTTTATTTGATAATAAATCATATTTTTCTTTTAATTGATTAATTATTTTTTCATCAATATCTCATTCTTCAAAAATTCTTTTATATGTTCAATTTTCTTCAACATATAATATTCAAGTTCATTCAATATTATCTAATCAAGTTTGGTCAAATAATCTAGAAAATATATAATCAATTTCATTTCTTTCAATTGATTCTAAATTTCATTTTTTTCTTAATTTTTTAATTTCATTATATCTAGATTTAAATAATGCTAGAACTTCTTTTTTTACCATTAAAACAAAATATTAATGAATTAAAATAATTTCATTAAATTTAGATAATTTTGATATAATATATGATGTTTTAAGTTCTTATTTATTGATAATTTTTAATTATTTATAGTTATTTAATATATTGATAAAAAATGTAAAAAACAAGAACACAAAAAATCTAGATATATTTCAATCTAGATTTTTTTGAATAACGTTATTCTTAAGATATATAAGACTTAAGAAATTAATAAAATTGAGAATAATTGTACTCAAAAGTTTGAAATTAATAATGATGCTGCTCATAATAATACGATAGCAATTCATATTAATTTAAATGTTTCAATAGGTACTGATACATTTTCTTTTTTCTCTACATCCATTCTAATAAATGATAATAATGAGAATTTAATAAGAACAAAGATTAATGCAAGGAAGATGAAGTAAGATAATAAATATAATACTCAAATTCAATACAATGCTTTAATTCATTTAAATCATCAATCAAAATAGATAGGAATTGAAGAACTTAAAGAAAGAGATAATGCATTTCAAGATCATACTAAGAATAGTAAGAATAAGAATGCAAATACTTTAGTAGCTAAAGAATTATCTTCTTCTTCTTCTCATTCTCTTTGAACATCATTCTTTCAAAATATTTTTTCAATAAACCAACCTCATATTCTTCATTGCATACTTCATCATCATTTCTTTAGAGATCATTCTTGAGTATTTCTACTCATACTCATTCAATTCATTCATCATGCTGAATCATATGCATTTCAACTTGTTGTATTACTTCATGTAGATGTATCATATCTATACATTAGAATATAGATGATTAATCATACAGAGAATAATAAAGGAATAAGAATTAATAAAGTTTGATTTGCAACTTTATATTTTCAATCCATTAAATCTTGAATTTTTAATTCAGAGATTTGAATTTTTTCAGCATTTTTGTTAGCTCATTTTGGATAACAGAAAGCTGGTTTTGCATAAATAACAGTTTTAGATCAAACTTCTTTTGCTGTAAAACAAGAAGGATAGTAATATCAATATAACAATGTATTACTTAACAAAGTTGCTCAGAAGAAATCTAATTTTCTGATAAAACTTCATGCAGCTCATTGTGCATCTTCTTGAGTTGTTTCATAGTCATACTCTTCTCAAATTGTTGTACTAAAGTCTCAGAACTCATCACTTTGAGCAGAAACTGTTAGTGGAGACAACAATATTGATCAAGCTATTACTAACAATGAAAAAAGTCAAAATAGTTTTTTCATAATTTCTTAAGTAAAATAATTAAAATATTAATTAAAATTTAATAGATAACTATTTAATTTAATTTTATAATTATTAAAAGAAAAGAAAAAATATAGTTGATTAGACTATACTTTTCTTTAATTTTTGTTTTTATATTTAGTTATTTATCGTTATTCTATATGTACAAAAATAATTCATTTTCATGATATCTTTATCTGTAAGATTTAATTCATTATATAAAGATTCAATGAAATCATCATATATATCTACACATCAAAATTCATATTTATTTTTGTATGTATATTTAGAAGCGGTTATTTCTTGTGGAAAGATAGCAGCTAATAATTTGTAATATACATTTTGTGGTTCTTTATCAAGTTCTCAATTAATTAATTCATTATATAAATTTGTTGTACATTCAAATGTAGGTTCTACTTCATCGAATTCTTCAGGATCAAACATTGTATCAAACATATTTAAGTAATCTTCTGTTTGCATATAATCAATTATTTCATGTCTATTCTTTCAATAATTTTTTCATTCTTCTGTAACTGATTTTAATCAAATATAAAAGAACATTGATAAAAATGTTTTATATATTCAATAATGTTTACTTTCATATTTATCAAAAATCTTTTGCAATTTTGTATATTGCTCTTTAGTAAGATATTTTCAATATAAATCTAATATTTCTCAACATAGAGTTAATTTTTCTTTTTTAACTGGTACTTTTTTCTCAACTTTCTTTTCTTCATTTTTTACTTTAATCTTAGGTTCTTTAATTACATCTGTTCATTTAGTAGTTCGACCTTTTAACATTTTTTAAAAAGTTATAAATTTAAAATTATTTCTTAAATTTATAATTTTTAAAAATTAATTAAAATTTAGAATGTTAAAAGTTTATTTAAATAGAATTTGTATTGTTTATTTCTTAATGTAATTTCATTATCAAATTCAACTTTTTTATATTCATTTAATTTATCTAAATAATTAATTAATTTTTGTTGATAATCAAGATCTTTTGGAAAATGTAATTCTAATAATTTTAATAGTTTATAATGTCTTGCATAATTATTTTGTGGTTTATAAAAAGATACTAAATAATAATATAAATATTTATTTAATATTTTTTTATTATCAGATTGTAATATTTGTAATCAATCCGCTCAAACAACAAATTTAAAATTAATATATTTTAATATTTCAGTATGATCTCAAAAACATATATATTCTCATTCTTTTATATTTTCATCTTCTAAATTATAATATCAACTTATATAATCTTGTTCTTGTGTTATAATTGGTATTAATCATTCTTTTAAATATTCTTTTCTTTGTAGTTTTAATTTATTGTTTATTTTCTTAATTTCTTTATTTAATAACTCTTCTAACTTATATATATATATATATCTTTTTCATTAAGATTTTCTAAACTCATTAATTTATTCAAATAATAATTAATTTGTTTATCCATTAAATTTCAATTTTTTATTAATTCATTTTTTAATGTATACATAGTATTAAGATAATTTATTAATTGTTGTTGTCTTTCTATAGATGGAATCTTAATTTTAATTTTATTCCAATTAGAAAATTCAAACCTAAATTTATATCATCAACTTTGTATACATAATAAATTTATTTTATTTTTAATATAATTAGTTCTTAATAAATAATTAAAGTATTCATTTAAAATAATATTATTATTTAATTTAAACATAGTATAAACAGAACTAATTAATCATTTTTCATCATTCATTAATCATATTGCTCAATCATTTAAGTGCATTCAATTATATCAAAATTCTCATTTTTCAATTATATTATAATCATGAAAGTTTTTATTAATTTTTTTATATATTCATGTATCTGCTGATTTAATAATTTTTCATTTTGCTGAAATTGAATATATTTCTATATTTTCTCAAATTTTATTTTTTCTAGAAATTTTTGTAATTAATTCTCAAATACTATATTCTTTCACTTCACTTCACTTCACTTCACTTCACTTCACTTCACTTCACTTCACTTCACTTCACTTCACTTCACCATTAAAGGCTTCTAAAAAATTTTCAGAATAATTCATAATTTTTAAAAATTAATTAAAAATATTTTCTTCTACATTTCTTAAAAATTTGTCTTGATTCATTGAAAATAGTTCATTTTGTTATTTTTAAATATCTTTCATCATCATTTTTTGAATGATAAAAATATCTAACAATTTCATAACACATATAATTACAACTAATATCTGCAAGCACTGAACTTGTATATCAGATTAATTCTTTATTTTCTTCTTTTAAATTTTCAACACATTTTCTAATATATTCAGCTTCTCTTGAATGAATATTTTCAACAATTCAAAATTGTTCAATCTTTTGTTTTCAAATTTCATATTTTAATTCTTTGTGATTTCATTTAATTGCGTTAAGAATATCTACTTCGCAAGGTCATAAATCATAAGCTTCAAAATTATTAAATATATGTACTAGATTCTTGTTTTTCATAACTAACAAAAATAATAACTTTGATACTTTTAATCTTCATAAATCATTATCAAGTAAAGAATCTCTTCAAAAATATTCTTTATACCATTCAACTAATTCATACACAACATAATTAAAGTACTGAATTTTGTTAGTCATAACAAGATATAATTAAAAATTAAAATCATCTAATATTTTTAATAAATCATTGAACATCAACATTACATATTCATTTTTCTGTAACAATTTTTCAATATTTTAACATTTGTCATAATATACCAGTTGACATGAGAACATCATTTTTGTTATATAATACAAATCTATTTATTTTAAAGAAATTCTTTTTAATTGTTGCTTCGTCGTTTTCTTTAATTATTTTTACTAAGTCATTAATTACTGACATCAATCATCATCATGCTTTAGTAATATTTTTTCAGAAGTCAAAGTTAGCTTTTGATAAAGAGTCTAGTCCAATTTTTCAGAATCATTGTTCTTCAATTAATTTAAGTGTATCAATTGAATATTTATCAAGTTTTGCTTTTGTTTGATAAACTCTTCATTGGTCATTTCAATACATATCAACAGCTAATCTTTTATTATCGAATCATATTGTATTATGTCATGATAATAGATAATCTCACTTTAACTTTAATTCAATATACTCTTTTAAATCATCTCATATAATTCAATCAGAACAATAATTATCAAAGAAGTTTCAATATTCAGGATTTGAATGTCTTTTTAATATAACACAATCTCTTCATTTATATTTTCATACAAATAAGAAATAAGATAAAATTATATTTCAAGTAAATCATATTGTTTCAAGGTCGAATATAATCATTCATTTGTTATATTTTAAATAATCAGATTTATCAAAATAATCTTTGTAATATAACAAATAATATCATAAGAATCATTTATTCATTGACAATTCAAATTGATCTTTTATATCAAATCTTAAGTTTGTAATAATATCATTTGTTTGAAATTGTCAATTATCATTCAACCATTTAACAGATACAATTCAATGTTGTTTTTCTTTAACTCTAATTGTTGATATAAAATCTTTTTCTTCATACATTGAATTTATTTGATTAAGAATCATATTCATATCATGTGGTCTTAATACAACACTAGTTTCTCAATCAGAAATAAACATTTCTTGTATTTCATTATATTCTCATCTTTTTAATATATGCATAAACATATAATTATTATTTTTATCAATACTCATAATTGTATTGTTTTTATTTTCTGGATTAGTTCATAATATCTTAATAAATTTAATTAATTTTGCTTTAAAGTTTTTAAAACAATTAATTTCTTTTTTATCAATCATTGTTCTTTTCCAATAATCAGATTGATAAAAATCATCATTTAAAGATAAGAATTTAATCCAACTTAATTGTTCTTTTCAATTCCAATTAATCTTAACATTCATTAATCAAATTCATTCAATTCTTGAAAATAATGAACTAAATATTCAATATAATGAAATTCAATATGTTCATTTTTCTGTAATATATGAAATTGATTTTGATTTTTTTCTTAATTGATTTCATTCAATAAATCAAAACATTGTTACTCAATATGTTTTATTAAACTCTTCAGATTTTTTAAAGTTTGTAACATATTCATTAACAATTCTTGTATATAATTCAATCAGAATCTTTTTTACTTGATTTTCATATTTAATTGATACTTGTTGTACTTGTCAATTTGGTAATAATACAACATCATCAATAAATACTTGTTCTTTTTCTTCTTCACTTAAATCTTGATTTTGTAAAATTTTATTTAAAGTAATTTTTAATTTTCTTGTATTTGAATAATCTTGTATATTATCAAATCAACATTTAGTTAAACATTCTCATACATAATTATTTTCTCATTCAAATTGTTTATATTTTAATATTTTAGTAAGAAGTTGTGCAACTTCAATCATCTTTAATCATTTTAATTGTGTTCTTGATTGTGTCTTTAATTCACTAATTGCATTTAATGTATCTACTTTATTAAATAATAATCTTAAATCTAATCTTTCTTGTTCTGTTGCAACTTGCGAAAAAATTTCTTTTTTAAATTTATCATTTCATGATATAAATTTTGACATAACACCATTTCTGAATAATCATGAACTTGGTAATTGATTTTGAAATTTTCTTTTAATATCTAAATACATTTCATCATCAATAAATCATGTTACTCAAATATATTTTTTAATATTAGCATTATATTCTTTAAATCATAATTTTTTATCTTTTGTTAATGAATGAACTGTTTTTCATTTAATTTCTTCTAATTCTTGATATAATCAATTTAATAATTCATTATAATTATCTTCAAAATTTTTTCATCATTCAATTTCTTCAATCTTATTTACAACTTTTCATTTCTTAAATTGTTTTAATATTTCTTTATATAACAAATATTCTTTTAAATTTTCTCAATAAAATTTATATAATTCAATAAAATCATCATATTGATTTTTATCAAGTTCAAATTTCTTTGTTAATAATAATAATTTTTCAGTTTCAAAATTATTATAATCTTTTTGATATGTTTCTCTAAAATTTTCAAATTCTTCAGTTAATGATTTATCAATTTCTAAATTTAAAGAAAATCAAAACAAAGAATTTTGCATTTCTTTCTTCTTTGTTTTTTGATCTTTTTGAAATTTATATTTTGCTAAATATTGTTTTTTAATTAATGTTTTTAATTCTTTAATCTTTTTAGATTTTAAAATTAATTTAAACAAATCTTCATTTTTAGTTATACTTTTAAATATTTCATATATTTGTTCAAATGTGAAATATTCAAGATAATCTTTTCATAAATAATCAATTAAAGAATTAGAATAAAATAACACTTCTAATGCTTTTTTATTAAGATTTTTTGAATTTAATATGTCAAATATATTTTTATATTCTTTTCTTTCATCAATTACATTTTGAATATTTGGCATTCATTTCATTGTCAATCACATCAATATTACTTTTTTATCTTGTTCTTCTTTATTTTCTAAATTAGTTCAAATATTTGATAATTCTTGAATAATTTTTTGTTGTTCTTCTCATATTTCAAAATTATTATTATTTAAGTCTTCTTTTTCTTGCATAATAATTTTAACTTCATCATTATATCAATCAATTAAATCATCATAAATATCATCATTTTCTTTAATTGATATATTTTCTTCAGTTAAATTAAATCATTCTCAAACATTATCTTCTTCGTTATAATTCAAATCTTTTTTACCATCATCAAATTTTTCAGTTTCTTCAAACTCAAAAGATTGTGTGTCTAAATCAATATCATCATCTTTTTCTTCAATATTTGTCATTTATTACAAAAATTTGATGAATAAAAACTAATTTAAATATAGAATTAATCAGTAATTTCAATAGCTTTTGTTAATTTTTATTATTATTTTTAATATTGATTTTTTATCACAAAAAAGATCTCTAAATTAATAGAGATCTCTTTTGATATTTTAATTTATTTTATTTGATTATGAATTCATTTCATATTCTCCTAAAACAATATATTTAGCATCTCCAGTCTTATATACTTCGTAAGTATTGAAGTAAGTATTTCTGAATTCTTTAGCATCATCTTCAGTATCGAAGAATCCGTATCAAATAGCAGATATTTCATAACCTTTAAGTTCATCAGCTTCAGCTTTAACACCTGTAGCATCAGAAATATCTACTGTAGCTCATTTGATAGTTCCATCAGAATTAAAGTTAACTACTTTATCAGTAGATCCTGTATATGTACCTTTTGTTGAAGTTACAAGAATAGTTCTCAATTCTCCAGCTTCAACATCAGCAGCAACATCAGTAAAATCTACTGAAGAAGAAAGAGCTGTATAAATATCTTCATAAGTTTCTCCATTTACGAAAGTTACAGCATCAGCATCAATTTTCATTTTTCCAATGTTTTGTCATCCATTAACATCTAATATGTCAGAAGCTATAGTTCTAGTACTCTTTACTTTGTCACTTCTAGAAATAGCCATGATAATAGCGTCGTTGTTTCCTGACAAAATATCTTTTCCTTTGTTAGCGTTAGTAACAGAAAGATAAGCATAAGCAAGAGCTCATAAAGCGATAAGTCATAGGATAATGTACAATGCGTACTCTTTTAGTTTCTCAAACATTTAAATTTGGTATAAAAAATAAAAATAATTTTTTTAAATACAAATGTTTAATTATATGCGGCAGTCTATTAGGCTGTTGGTGAAAAAATTTAATATTTTGTTGTTTGAAAAGTTTTTAAATAACAAAAAAGAACATTTGTAAAAAATGTCCAAAGTTGGTGAGAGAAAGAAATAATTTTTTCTGTTAATTTATTATAATTAGACATCAAGTGGTGAATTGGTGAATAATTAAACATTTGTACAAATTTATTATAGAAAAAACTTTTTTTCTCAATTGTATGAAGAAGTTACGCGAGATCTAAGCTAAAAAGTGTATGACTGCAAGGCTTCTATTCTATCTTCAATAGATGGGTGAGTAGATAGCAGTCAACGTATTTTTTCTCAAACTGCTGGAGAAGCAAAAAACATAGAGTCCATATTTTTATTTTTCTTTTCAATTTGTGATTTTCAAGATATTTTTAATAATGCAGAAATCATTGAATTAGAATCTTTTGTTAAATCAACAGATCAAGCATCAGCTAAATATTCTCTTTTCCTACTTATAGCTAATTGAATTAATGGAAAAATTAAATATGATAATAATATTAAAGCTAGTCATATTAATAAAATTAATAATTGTCATTTTCAACTATCTTTACTTCTAGATCTTGATGAAGAATTTGATATTGATCTAATACAAATATATCATAATGTTCAAATTATTCATATCCACAAGACAACTAATACATTAATTAAAGTATCTTTATTTAATATATGTGTTAATTCATGTCAAGCTACAGATTCAATTTCATTATCTTCTAAATTATCTAATAATCATTGAGTAAATACAATCCGTGATTTTTCAGGTTTATATCATAATGCAAAAGCATTCATTCAATCTTCATTCATTATTCATATTTTAGGTACTGCAATTCATTTTTGTATACATAAATTTTCAACTATATTATATATTCTTGAATTTTCTTTTCTTGATATTTCTTTAGCTCATGAAAATGTAAATAACAATTGTTTTTGAAATAAAAAACTTATTAATAACCATATTAATGAAATTACTAATATTATTCAAAATAATCATCATGAAATAACTGTACTTTGATTAAATAAATCTTGTAATCAATTATAAGTAGTACT
>JAEEGL013097374.1_pt1 | contig 14954 bp, 12 predicted proteins | sample 9134231 | NCBI WGS metagenome assembly JAEEGL01 (sample SAMN16246548, study PRJNA631951) | gut metagenome | biome: gut microbiome; feature: rumen; material: fiber-attached | host: Bos | place: Iran: Karaj | collected 2018-10
CAGCTCTTCCGGAGTAAAGCTCTGTCCAAAGTATTCAGAAATAAACTGAGCCTCACTCTCAGATATGGTTCCATCAGAAGATGACAGGTAAGACATAAAATCTATAAACTCAGTCTTAAGCTGCTCCCTTTCTGTGCTTGTACTTGCAACAGCCCCTGATACAGATGTACCATTAGGATCTGCCAATGTATAAAGTTCATCCATAACTCTTTTAAGCGCTGTATTCATTACAAAACCTCTCTTTCAAAACGCTATCCAAAAAGTTTACCACTCAGCTCTTCTTCGGAGCCTGCACACCTTTCTTCGAAGGATCAACAATCTGCTCCTCATCTTTTGTATTTTCTTGCCTATACTTCTCTGTCAGCTCAAAAAATCTCAACATCTTCAACTGCCTTTTTTCATCTGTGAAGCCCTTTATATTCACAAGATACTCTCCAAGGGCCTTGTAGACTTCATAGGCAGCGTTGTATGCGACTCTTTCTTGTCCCTCCTCATGGAGTGCATTATCTATATCCACCATAACCGTGAATGTATAAGGTGGCTGAGACAAGTAATTTTCTTCTGAATCTACTCTTCCTAGCTCCATAACCTCATTCCAATGATCTCTGTTTACTTTAAAGCCTGTCGCTTCTTCTATGATCACGAGCTCCTCTTCGTTAAAAGAGCCTTCATCAATTATAATATACAGTCCAAAGAATGCCATTTCTGCCCTGGCTGGCTCTGTAAGATCAGCATCCGTTCCTGATTTCCTGCGGATGATCTCCATGGCCCTGCCAAAATCATCAATTGTATGCCTTAATTCTTTAACATCCATAGATAAACCTCACACGTCAACCATTCATCTCTTTCTGCAAAAAAGCTATCCTCTCATTAAGAGCTGCTATAGTAGCTTTGCAACTCTCAATAATCTTATTAAGCTCTGCCTGCTTAGCTGTAACTGAACCGTTATCAGCAAGAAAGTCCTTTTCGCTATAAGGGAAGCTGCTCTTGATATGCTGAACTTCTCTTTCAAGTTGCATCATCCTGGTCTTTAGTCTTTCCTTCAGGTCTTTAAGAGCTTCTAAATCCTCAGGATTGTTCCCAAATCTCTTTTCTACATCTTCGTCTTCGATCATCTCTGCTATCTGACGGAGTCTCTCAAGATTTCCTTCCTCAAAGGCCTTCTTGGCCTCCATCAGCAGCTCATCATCCTTGCCTGTCCTGTTCTTCTTATTATCTGGATGTAGCGCCTTCACAATCTTGCGGTACAGGCTCTTTAGCTCTTTTGCCGGGTTAACATTCTTCTTGGCTGAGCCGCCCTGGTCATAAGACTCTGATCTTGAATAATCTTCACTATCTTCTGAATCAGCACCGCTAAAAGCTCTAAAGAAATCCTCAAATGCCTTATTGAAATCGTTTATGTTCTTGAAGAACTCATCCCAGTCAAATTCTTCACTAGCATCCTCGGATTCATCGCATTGATATCCGTAATTATCTGCATTTTCCTGATCGGTTTCTGCTCGATGCTTGGCATACTCCTGATCAGCTTTGGACTGCTCAGCTTTTTTGCCAAGCTCCTCATAGAAATCTTTTAGTTTTTCATCTGCTTCCTTACCGGCCTCTTCAAGGGTTACTGTCTCGTTTCGATTAACTGCAGCCTGCATCCTCTCGATGATAGAGCGAAGACGTTCGATTTCAAGATTGTATCCGGTAATCTGCATCTCAAGATTTCCGATCTTCTCATCGTACTCAGCCCTTAGCCTCCTGCAGACATTAAGCTCCAGATCATCCTTCTCCGCTTCCAGCGCAGCAACTACCATCTTGAGCCTTTGGACCTCTTTGACAAGAGATTCGTATTCATCTATGACCTCGGTTAAAACCACTTCATTACCCATGATCAGTTATCCTCAACATAAACATCAAATCTGATGCTATTTGCAAAATTCCTTGTATAGAAACCACTGACAATCCCATATACATGCTTACCGGCATCCAGCATATATGCGATCATCGGACTATCCCAGCTATCCATGTGGCCCATTGGTCGTTTCTTATCCTCTGTCCATACTTCTATACACCATGGATCGTCGATAGAGGCAGCTTTTATCAGCCTCAATTTATCGCCCACTTTTACTTCCTGATGTACTTCCGGAAAATCAGGTGTTGATAATCCGTGCATACTGGGGATAACATTCATAAGCCATATAGCATTACCATTCTGTTCCATGGCTTCGTACTTTTCATTTGGCTTACCCAGTTCGTATGTATTGGCAATCTTAAGAGGGTTAGTCTCCTCCATCCAATAAATATCCAGCGATACAGCATTATGCGTATCAAGATCTTCTTTCTTGCTTGGCACGTTCAGCTCATGAACCCTCGCATAAAGATGTTTTCCAGCCTTCATAAGCTCAGCCATGACATATCGCTCCGGAAACTGAATATACCCGAGACAGAGCCCTGCAAGTGTATGCACTCTGATAGACGAACCATCATCAGGAACATTTGAAACTGCGACAGCTGTACAACTCTCGTCCTCACTATTATATTTTCGATAAAGAGTTACTCTGTCTCCGACTTTAAGTCCCTGCAGATTCTCCATAAGATACTCTTTATTCCTCAGGCCAAATACTTTTGCCACTCCGAGGTATGTATCCCTCTCAAAGGATATCTGCTTTATTGCTTCACCAACTTCTGTATGATGCAAAAAAGTTGAGACTCCGGAGGTCGAATATTCTCTAATAGCGCCATTATCAGACATAACTATTACCTTTCTCCCCAGTGCCCCAACAACTTTGTGGTTCTTATAATTCTTATAATTCTATTATACTCAAATACTGTCCCATAAAAATGACAGCTTAGCCAGTATTCGTATTCAGTATGCTGTGTCCCCCACTGGTGATACAAATAGAAAAGGTTACGAAGCATAACCTAATGGTTTCTTTCGTAACCCTAACAAAAATTCCTATCAGTCCCTCATGTAAACATCAATATAGATCTCGATCCAGGAATCGTCCTCATCAAGATTTTCTCCTATGTCCCCTCCTTTGACGATTCCAAATAGTTCCTTACCAGCATCCATCAAGTGATAAAGGACCTCATTCTTCACCCTGGGGATGTAACCCAGTTTTTTGTCCTTAGGATCTAAGACCAGAATAGCCTTTTCATCATACTTGTTCTTCGGCTCCAGCCTCAGTGTAACTCTGTCACCCTCTTTAAGCGCCTTAGCTTGTTTGTAAATCGTCTTTACATGCATAGCTCCGTTGATCATGGTGTTCATCAAAAAGATGTCTCGGGAAAACGGAAGCAGTGTATCAATCCCATGTTTATTAAGAATACTGGATGTCAAAGCATCATTCTGAATATTAGTAAGCTCATTGTTTGCCATTGTGCATCTCCTATGAACTCTTCTTGCGTTTACGTTTCTCAGCTTCTTTCTGATTTTCTTCTGCCACTTTGCTCAGTTCCAGGACCTTCTCCTGAAGTTCAATAATCTTGTCAGCACAGGCCTTGTTAAACTCAGCAAGCTCTTCCTGTCTCCTTGCAACAGCCTCCTCATCATCAAGGAATTCCTTCTCGTTATACGGGAAGCTGTTCTTGATTTCATCGATATGAATAATCAATATCTCTACCTTCTCAGCCAGCTTAGCTCTTAGCTCTCTAAGCTTAATGATATCTTCCGGCGTATCACTGTATTGCTCAGTAATCTCTGTGTCATCAATCTGATCCGCGATATCCCGGAGCGTCTCGAGATCACCCTCCGAATAAGCTTTCTGCGCTTTTCTAAGCAGCTCCAATTCAGCTTCTGTAGCATCCGGGTTCGCATCCGGATGAAGCTTTTTCATTATTGATCTGTATAAGCGCTTTAATTCCTGAGCCGGAGTCTCGTTTACTCTGTCAGGGCCTAGGCCTTCTGATTCGGCTTTCTCACCTTCAGTATCAGATTTATCAGTCTTTTCAGAGCCTATATTATCCTTTTTGTCCTCGTCCTTTTTCTCTTCAGAATCCTTTTCAGCCTTGGTGTCTTTCTTGGAATTGCCACCTTTCTTACCATTTGGTGTAGTTCCTTTTTCGTTTTTATCACTTCTGGCCTTGCGTTCTTCCTCAGCTTTTTTCTCGTTCTCCTTATCTTTCTTGGCACGGCGCTTAGCATACTCGCTGTCACGCTTCATGTCCTCTGCCTTTTTATGAAGGTCTTCCTCGTACTCCTTGTACTCAGTCTCAATCCTCTTCTGAATATCCTCATACTTCGCAGCTTCCTGGCGGTTTATGGCAGCTTGCAAAAGCTCAATGGCACGCTTTAGCCTGGCAATCTCAAACTGATAAGCTCTGGCTTGATACTCAAGATTTCCAACCTTCTGATCATACTCTGCTCTAAGTTCAACGCAGACATGGTTTTCCAAATCATCTATCTCTTCAGCCAACGCTGCCAGCTTAAGTTCGAGCTCAAGTATCTCCTCTATGAGCTTGTCATATTCACTTACAACCGGGACAATGCCCGCATTATTAGCATTCTTTTCCATTTAAAGAACTTATTCCTCAATAATTGTCGTTCCAGTAATCTTCAGCTGTATCATACTCAAAAAGGGAGGTACAATTCTAGACACTGCTCGATATTACCTTTACCACTGCAGATTATCATGGTGTCCAAATCTCGTTGTATCCATTCTTCTGTGCCCAGTTGTATATCATCTTTATACGCTTTCCGCTGTCGGCTTCAGTTGATCTGTTTCCAAAGTGCTCAAACATTGACTCATTGCGATCTGAAATCTTAATTAAGAACTCTTCCTGCGCCAGTTTATCTCGCTTCTTGTTGTTACAATTAGGACAAGCCAAAACAAAATTCCAAATCTGATCATCTTTGATAAACGACCATGGAATAAAGTGATCAACCTCAACGCTTTTCTTTGTAACTGGTTTACCACAATAGAAACACTTATTCTCAAACTCTTGGAAAAGAATATCTCTGTAATATGTAAGGCTGCTTCTCGTTCGCAACGTGCTCTCATCAATCTTACTAAGCAGATGATCGACAGCGCTATCTTCATTGACTCTTTCAAGGAACTTGGCCCACTCATAGTAGTTGAGTTTCTCTATCGCAACCTTATGCTTACAGACAAATTCAAACATTCTCGGATTTATCTGCAGCCATTCTTCACTCTTGGAAAAAGAGTAGAACAATCCTCCTAGGTCTGCGTACAATGCACCAACAACATTCTCTTTGCATTTCATCTTGACTCTATGGCAAATATCAATCCGCATCTCATCAGAAAGGCTCTCAAATGGTATATCTTCTAGGACCCCATATTTCTCTTTGCCATAGATTAGTGCCTTTTCCAACTCGGATTGGCGATTTAGCTTACCAGGTTTCTTCTGCCTGATATGATGCTTTAAGACCAGATTCCAGTATATTTCTGCAAACTTGGAAAAGAGCTGATCAAAGCTAAGTGTGAGCTTATCATCAGCATTATAAAGATTATCAAGAATTGATTTCAGAAATCCGAATTTATAACTGGTGTCATTGACAGACTTACTTGAAAACAGGTATGCAAAAGTAGACCACATCTCATCATCTGAGGAGTGTCTGTCTATATAATTTGCTTCTTTCAACAAGTAACCAGCTGCCATATTAAAAGCTCCATCATAGTTGCCTTTTTGTCTCACAATCCTACGTTTTTTCATCCCCATATGGAAAGTCTAGAAAATATTACACTAGAAAACGATAAAGAAAAAAACAATATATTTAGCCCAAATAAATAGGCAGACAATTCTGATTGCAATAATATAATCATTATACACCTCCAAATACATATCAGCTTTTTATCCTTCTTAACAATCAAATCCATTCTTACAATTATATTATCATTACATCTAGCATCACTCACACAAAGAGATAGTGCTTCGAGTAGATTAGGTTCTATCTTTAGGGCAATTACAAAATGCAACTCAAAGAGCAGTTCGGACGTAATATTACAAATTGCGAAAGCTCCTATCCACCTCTGGACAGGAGCTTTCTTATACTATTTTACCCTACAAGTGTTCTTTCATTTATTATCCGATATGTACTTGAGCATTCTTTTGTAAACAAATGCTTCAATTTCATCTTCTGAAATAGCATCTAACAGTTTTGTACTACCTTCTTCAGAAACATCTTTTGCAATCTTAGGATAAAAACTATTATTCTCTTTACCCGGGTTTTCCTCCACGGCTCTCTTTTCTCCCTTTATTATTCCCCTTACCAAGTGTTCTTCAGACGAAAACGTACGCCATGATAATTCCCTATATCTAAGCGGATTATCTATAACCCATTTTGTCAATTCATATTTATCTTCACATGTTTCATCCACAGTCAATTTCACTCTAAAAAATTCACGTGAAAGAACACCAAACATCAAGCTTCTTCTTGTACCTTGTTTATGCATCCAATGATCCGTAATTGTCGAAACTCCATTGACTTTCATCATGGTTCTAACAACCGGATAGTATTTCTCAAAATGCATCCAAAGCCAAAAGCCCTCTGAAGTAACAATATATCTAGGCAGATTTTTCAAATTTTCATAGAGAATAATTGAATTGTTATAAGCAATGTCTTTATTTATAGACTCAGGATTCTCCTCAAGCTCAAAATCAGATATCTCATATTTTTTTTCTATAAACAAAGGCTTGGGAAACTCTTCATAAATCCACTCATTGCTTCTATTATCTTGAATCATTTTTACTATATGATTTATATTCTTAGATAAATGAGCTATTCCTGCATCTGTCATGATTTTTATGTGAATATTATTCATCATCATCACCTCCTACATTTAATGCAGAATTCGTTTCTTTAACTAGCTTGTCAAGTGCACCGCCCAGTGGTTTACCCAACAATTCCTGTGCTAAAAATACCATTGAATCTTTTTTAAACTCTTCTAAACTTAATTCAACACCTTTTAATCTCTTATAAGAAGACACAACTGATCTGAACCAAATGAACTGATTCTCAGCATCTTCTAAGTCTCTTCCATCAGCTTCTTTCAAGTATATTTGGCACAAAGAAAGTCCTTCAATTAACGCAGGAATTAATATCATATTAAAGAATACTTCCATATATGTTGGAACTGTATAAATAGTTTTATAATTTTTAAAGTCTTCATCAGACAAGGTAATAACGATTTTTCTGCCTGTATTACATTCAACAGTATACGCTCCTGAAGCCATATCATGACTTGTAATAATTGAAAAAATCGAGTGTGCAAAACTATCCTCATCTTCTTCATGGTTGAAGATAAGCCTAAATCCGTCATTTGCTCCTATAATATCATTCTTTTCAATTTCAACTGCAATTCCAGCATAGTCGTCATCAAACTCATCAGAACAATACACAAAGTCTCTTGCTGCCACAGCAAACATCGAAACATCCACGCGCTCTGTAAAGTCCACCTTTGGCAATACAATATCCTGGCCTTCTTTGTTAAGCACTTTTTTTACCCTATATACAGTATTTGAGCACTCTATAACGCAATAAACAAATATGTCTCCTTTATCATACAATTCATTTATATATTCGCTATCAGTCTCAAATCGTGCACTTTTTAAAACAAAAGCGTTCTCATTTTGCTCTTGCTCAAAAAGAAAAACAAAGCTTTTATCTCCATATTTCGTTAAACTATAGTTGTGATTTATGACAGGATAAGGAAATATTCTGCTTTTTACTTGCATATTACTTTCACCTCACTTGCAAAGAAGCCTTTACGACTGGTCTTAACATCAAGAACCACCTTTTCATTCTGTTTAATGGAAAACGGGCCATAACCGTCAGCATCATCTCCACCAATAATCTGTCCCTTGCTCACCATTTCCAAAATGCTGACTTTTGATGAATTGTTAGCATCATCAAGCAATCGCACCTGTAAATAGCATTTTTCATAATCTATTGGAGCCATAAATACTATCCGAAGATTTCCTTCTTCTTTATTAGTGGATATTACATTGTACTTCACCCCTGAAAGCTGTGCTTTTCGGAACGACTCGTCATCTCCATCTTTTTTTCCGCTCGTTTCACGTCCCGGATGATTATCACTTCCATCACCATTATTCTCTCCGCCAGGGTGGTACACATCACCATCTTTATCGTCATCCTTGCCACCGATAAAGGGTTCAAGCCCATTTCCATTCTTATCATATTGATTTGCATTACGTTCTGGATTTGTGTTTTCCTTAATAGATATAACATCTACCTTTTCAGAAGGTGTGGCGTTTTTTTCCTCATCGGCCTTCCCCTTTCCAGGGTCAATATCTGGCAAATAATCTCCTGCGCCATTTGGATCTATTGGATCCAAATCCCCCATCTGAAGGCATTCTATTACTGCATCAGTAATCTGCTGTCTTATGTCTGTAATGGCATTTTCCACTTCCTTACGTGTAATCTTGTCCTTGATTCTTTTAGTTTGCCAATCATTATGCTCTGCATTTTCAATATCTCTAAGCATCTTACCTAATGGCCCATCATCTATAATGCATAATGCCGAAACTCTAAAACTAGCGCCTAAGTCATAGGTTTTTATCTTCATCAACGGGTGCCTTACCATTACACACTTATGTGTAGCCAATGCATCCTCTTCCTCCGATAATGGAAGTATATATAAGTCACATTCTCCATATTCAGTTTCAACTTTATAAAGCTGAACAGCATCAGCACCAGTAAGCATTCTATATTGGCAAATTAAATTACTATGATTGCTTTTATATATCAAATCATTATCATCTAATAAATCTTTAACTGTTTCACGGTTTATACTAATGTTATTTACAGTTATTTCGAGGTCGCCCTTAATTACTGCAACTAAAAAGGAATCTAAAATACTATTTATAACTTCCTTTTGCCAGGTACTATCACCTTCAAATCCTATAATATAAATATCAGTACCGCTTTCGTCCTCTCTTTTTGTATAGGAACTATCTATATTAAACAAGCCAGAAACTGGCCTATTAATATCATCTACACTGAAGTATCCAGGCCCCTGCGTGTAATCTCTTTCCTCATTGTCTACATCATCGCATACATAGCCACTAACAAAATCAGCAACGCCAAGATAGCCCTTATGCTGAGCCGGTTTTCTGTCAAGCCCAACGCAAGTGTGTGTAGAATAGAAAATTGTACGTACTTCAGACATTAACATAGCTGCATTTTTTCCGACGCCCTTTGAACCGCCCGCAACAGCATCATCTTTTTCTGAAACCCCGCTTCCTTTTGTCAACGCCAGAAAACTATTCTTTTCTTGCGTTTCAGACTCTACTCCCACTAAGCCTTTAGTATTAAAATCACTTACTCGCAAACAATATATCGTATCTTCCCCTAAAACACTCTCCATTTGTTCATAGACATTTACATAATCAGGCTTATGTGCCCAGTATTCTTTACACCTTCTAATAGCATCAAATAAATTCTCAACACCAGGTATTTTGTTTGTTTTTATTCTAAATGACTTAAATTCAACTTTAACTGGTTCATTAGCGTTTTTCCTCGCGTCTATTGAATTTTGCAACACCTCGCGTGCAAATGCAGAGTATGGCCTTGCTCTAAATGTTTCAACATCGCCCGTGCTCAGGCCTCTCTTTTGACCATGATTGCTTGCAGGAAATCTCCACCTAGTATCACTCATATCTACCTCCTTATAGTTCAAACTTTGCTTTTTTCTTTTTCACTTTTGCATCTAACAAAGTCTTTTTAGTCTTTTCCGTCTCTTGCTCTATCGCTGCAAATATCTTTTCTATGTCTTCTTCTGTGTATTCGTAAAAAGAAGTATTAGTTAAGTTTGCAAGTTGTGATAAAAGCTGCAATATCTTATTCACACGATTTTCAGATATTCTTTTGAAATTTTCCTTTTTATTCTCCATATAAATACCTTTTATTTCTGTTGTTAATCGTATTATATAACACACGCAAAAATAATTCAATAATATTTTGATAATATTTTCAAAATATTATTGAATTATTGTTTTTATTGTTCTTCAACCGTGTATTCTGCTGTCTTAAATGAGCCGCCTGAGGATTTCACAACAAATTCATCGCTGAAATAAGTGCGTACTATTCCAATTAACAAATACTTATTCCACGCAAAGGAAAGCGAAGGCAAACTGCTATAATCCGCATAATTAGAGGTATCAATTGTTCCGAAACTCTTTAAATAGTACGATAGTTCTTTTTTTATCTTCTCCAAAACATTATTGTCAATATCCATATGCTCTTTACTAACCATTTTATCTGCATCTATCTGAACATAATACTCTGAACACGTCTCCATAAAGTCCACAAAGCTATGCAATGGTTTAAGATGCATTTTGTTCGCATAATCTCTGATAGTTTTCGAGCTAAATTCTTCAAGAGAAAAAGCATAATTCATCAATATATCATCGTTCTCCAATGATAAATCTGGATCATTTGAAATGAATGGTTTTTGAAAATAGTAATCATCTGATAACAGCAGCTCAACAAGCGTGTAAAAATCCGACTGGTTATTGAGCTCACCCAAATTCTCCATTTCTTCACTATGAAGCATTGACATTCTCGCATAAAGCTTTGATGTACTTATTATATTGGACTTCAAATTTTTGAATAGAAATTCTATTTCTTTAATAAGAGTATCCCTAAACTCCTCTGATATATCTAAGTTATAAAAGCAAGTATAAAAATCCCTATGTTTATAGAATTCATCTAATAATTCAAGGCATTTTTGTGTAGCTTTCTGATTCTTTGTCCCATTGTATTTTGCATTGACATAATCAAGTGTTTTTATCTTATAATTGGTAAAATACCAATAGTCATCAAACAAAAAGAAATCATCAAAGCCTGTAGAGCCTTGTGCGAGATACTTATTAATCACATTGAAATTACCAACTGTTATGTCAATTGATTTTTCACTTTTGCCTTTTTGGCTCAAAAATTTCCGAAATGCAATTTCAGTTTCTTTTCTATAATACTCTCTAGCCTCAGGCGGCTCTGCAGATGGGTGTCTGCGAATATAAAAATTACATTCTTTTGGATCTACCCCATAAGTTTCTAATAATAATTGTATATTCATTCCAGCATGCGTGGCAGTATGATTAGTATTAACGTAGATATCTTTAAAGGCAGAATAGTTAACTCTTTTTTCTCTTGTAAACACTGGAGTTTTACTCCATGAATACTCAAGTAATAGCAATTGTTCAACTGGTATCGGATTAATTGAGTCTAGCGCTTCTAACAACTTAACCGTCAGTCTATTCCATGCATGTTCAAAAATTTGTATTCCATTGTATTCAAATAAATATGGAATTGTATCCTGAAGCACCATAATTTCATTAGAAAGATCGTATTTATAGCACCTCTTATTATTGAAATATCGAATATTGTATTTCTCTTCAATGCTCATTATCAGTATTCCCTTCTATCATTAGTAAGATGATACAATTATAACGTTATCAAGCTTATTATGCCAAATTCTTTAAATGATTATATAAAGCTCTTTCCACAGTTCTATAATGGGCACATTGGATTTTCAATCTTACAGTGGCTTTTTTGCATTTTTATAAGATAATGTATTTGATTAAAGATATTGACGCAGCCATTAGTAACATTTTGGCTAATTTCTATCTCATTCTTTTGATTAGACAGAATTTCAAGCGTGTTAATTAATAACATCATATATTATCACTAAAACCTTCTAGCATCAGACCAAAAGAGGAGGAAGCTATTCTGCTTCCTCCAGCTTATTTCAAGATCAATTCAATTAAGTAATACTTCGCTCTCGTGTATGCAATATAGTTTATATTATCTGACGACCTATAGTCATGAATATAAATAACCATGTCTGCCTCTAAACCCTTAAAATCTTCCGGAGTGGAGACATGTATCTTACCGTCTTCCTCATAAACATCTTCTGTAAACTTCCACATTGCTATTCCATCGGGATATTCATTGAAAAAGGCTTCTTTGTCTTGCACAAGCAAAACAATTGATTTATAACTTAGCGCTTCATCAATAATGTATTCTTTAAATAGATTCTCTAATCTTTTTGTTAGATGTCTTCTATCCATTATCATTTCGCGATGAGGTACTGGTCCTTCAACCGGATTGGTAATAACATCTTTGCCAAGATTTGTATTATCAGTCGCCCAATTGTATATATTTGAGGTGTTCCTTATATTCTCATTTAGCAGAAAAGGAGGTGTATCTATCATAAAAGCATCACCAAAGCTATCCGATCTAACAATTTGAACATCATCATAAAAAACACCTAGACGTGAATGCTTTTCGTCAGCTAAAAGAGTCTTTACTATATAAGCCCATTCTTCCGTGAAATCTTGGGCTTCATCGATAAATATAGCATCATATTTAGAGATGTCCTCAATTAGCAAATCAGAAACACCTTCATATGTTGGTGCTGACAAGGTCTCATATCCTGGTGCAATAAGCGAAAACAACATTTTAACATCATATACATCAACATTGCTTTCAAGAATAGTTCTCACAAACTTCTTCAATGGTTCTGATGCGCATAAAAACATGGTCTTCTTGCCTGCAGCAGCCTCATTCTTAGCCATCTTCATTGCAATCCATGTCTTTCCGGTTCCTGCTCCCCCTCTAATATAAAACTGCCTGATGTTAGACAAAAAATATACATAATTATCCTGAACTCTATTAATGGTAATCAGTTCTCGTTCTTTTACCTCTACTAGTGCACCTGCAGCAGCTGAAATTGCAATTCTCTTTCTTATAACTTCTAGCATTGCCTCATGGCTCTGCTTAGAATAAAGCCTATTTCCAAATGATTCCCCGCCCCAGGCCTTAAACATTTTCTTGATCTTGTCACCAATAAAGCTCATATCTTTAAACATTATCGTACATTCAGAATTTCTATTACTTATTTGTGCAACAAGTTCTTCGCTTAAATTATAAAATGGAAAAGCCGCACCAGCAGCATATATTCCGGGGTACTTAATATGATTAATCCCTTCGTATATATCCTTAAAATAGTACATACTCTTTTCTGCTTGATCATAAGGGGATTCATTCAAATCACGACCCCCTTCACTATCATCCAAATGCCAGCCCGATTCAGCATCAATTGATATATTTGTTCCGCCTTTCACTTCCAGGCAAAGTATTCCATATTTAGGTGATGTAACCACAAAATCCGCTTCTGATTTTTCAACTTTGTCTTTTCTCTTTCTTTGCCACTTAACAGAATAGAAAACTTCGAAATCTTTATCTGGCAATTGAGTTTTTAACGCATAATACACTTTCTTTTCAGATGCTGTTGCATCATAGAATAGCTCAATATTATCAGGGTACATTTTAGCCATCTAAATATCCCAAAAACCTTTCATTTTATTCTCTTCAGTTTCTATCGTGTACAAAAACTTGCGTCCTAATCCATAATTAAAATACCCACATGACACCTCTGGTATAACAACACACGCCGAGCACGCAGTATCTTGTCTATCAGAGCAAATTGGGTCAAATATGCAATTCCTATTATTCTCATATGTTTGTCGTAAAAACTTTGCATAATTTGTTTCAACCATTCCAGATATAGCCCCCAGCGGCAACCCCTGACTACTTTGAGCATATATAAAGATACTTGCTGTTTCAACAAACAGTATTTCCGTTAATGAATTGCTAGATAGTCCACTTAATTCTCCCATTGTTTTAATAAATGCATGTGACATAGTATGAAGGAGGTTATAAACATTTGTAGTTACTGAACGCTTATCATCGTTTACTTCCCCAAACATTCCTATCTTATTTGCATTTACATTCTCTGCATACCATTTTTTCACAGATACGCTATCATCCGTATCAGGCATATCGGAGTCTTTTATTATCCCATTCAGCAAAAGCCATTCAAGTATTTTTACTTGATCTATTTCAAATAAGATTCCTTCCGTCTCCAATTTGGCTCCATATACAAGATTTGTCACACCGTCCTTTGCTTTATCATAAGCATTTAATTTAAGTAAGATATTTTTATTATTTCTGTTCTGCGGATTAACAGAGCGACGTGTATATCCATATGTGCAAGTCACTATTTCCATTTCACACGACACTTGCATGTTCATGATACCTAGTTTCTTTTGCATGGAGTATACTTGCTCTGCACTATCTATAAACTCCAGGTCAAGTTGTTTATCAATAGAATCCTGAAGTGTTATTGTTTTGTTGGCAAACTTAACCGTATCAAATTGCATTAATCTATATGAAAAATAATTGACCCACCTCTCATACTCGCCAACATTTTGAGCTTTTTTTGCAGAAAAAATATCATCACATTCTTTCGCATATCTTTCAACACTAAGCGAAGAGGAATTATTATTCATCAAACTTAATACTGTTGACTCAAAATCTTCCTCCTTAACAATCTTAGCAGCTATTAAATCTCTGGCTTGCTTTTCTGCTTTTTTGCGCTGCGCAGTATCTCTTAAGTTTTCACTAAAGGCATACTCCACATTGGATAAAATCTTTTGATAATCTGCATCAGAAATTTTTTCAAACCACTTCGCAATTACAATTTTCTGCGCCTCAATACCTTTTTCATAGAATATACCAGCATTATCGTCCACCAAGTTTATTAAACTAAGAGTGAATGGTTTATAGTTTCTTCCAGATTCAGCATTGTCTGGTATCAATCCGCTCTGACATCTAGGGCACTTGATCACAAACTCTGCGGCCAATTCTGTCCCACCCTCTTTGTAAAACATCTTATATGGGCTTTTATTTGGTTTATAGAGCATCTCTTTTCCATTTTTATGAGGAATCCTTATTGGTTCTGCATGCCCACATTCACATGCATACACCATCTGCAACTGTTTGATTGTTTTCTTTTTACAATTCGGGCACATCCACGTTGTCTCATTCACGTCTTGTGCTGCTTTTTTTGAAAATGTTTTATGGCATATACTACAATAAAACACAAGCGGAGACATTTCACCTAACACGTCAGGAACATTATCTA
>JAEEGL013978586.1_pt1 | contig 14954 bp, 15 predicted proteins | sample 9134231 | NCBI WGS metagenome assembly JAEEGL01 (sample SAMN16246548, study PRJNA631951) | gut metagenome | biome: gut microbiome; feature: rumen; material: fiber-attached | host: Bos | place: Iran: Karaj | collected 2018-10
GACGTCCCAGGAGTGGTACATGCCGTCCTTCCCGCCGGAGGCCTCCCGGATGATTTCGCAGAGGCCCTCGTAGGAGTCGCCCACGTCGATGAGGAAGATATGTTCCCCTGCGTCGTAGCAGTTGCGCAGGTACTCGTTCATCAGGAACGACTTGCCGGAACCGGACGGACCGAGGAGGAAGGCGTTGTAGCAGTCGAGGTGACCGAGGTCGCGGGCGAGGCGCTGGATGTCGATGTCCAGGGGGATGTTCCTGAGGCGGTCGCAGATGCGGAAGAGTCCGCCCTTCATCGGCCGCTCGAACGTCTCGTTCAGCCCGAGGCAGAGCTGGCTGCGCAGCTCGTGCCTCATGAGGTTGTCCGCCCCGATCTCGCAGGCGCCGCCGGGAACGCCCGCGAGGAAGAGCGAAGGGACGTCGCTCAGCGACTGGACGGCGACGAGGCCCATCGAGGAGAGGGCAGCGCTGACGAGGCCGCGGAGCTCGAGCTCCTCCTCCCGGTCACCCCAGACCAGCACGTTGAAGTGCGAGTAGCATGACACGAGGGACTCCTTGTGGACCTCGTCGATGTACGTGCCGATCTCCTCGGCCGCCACCCGGTTCTCGGCGGAGGAGGACATGGAGGTCATCTTCCGCATCTTCCGGTCCAGGTCGGTGAGGAACGCCCCCTGGGGCGGGACGAGGATGTACTGGTTCACGTAGTGCTCGCAGGGAAGCCGGATGCCGACGGCCGAGGAGCGGGAGAGGAACAGCTCGCCGGACGGGCCGCTGAGCTCATCCACGCGGCAGACGTTCTCAATCTCTCCGGGCAGGGACTCCGAGTCCGACAACTTGAACGCGATGAGGCTGCGGTCCCGCACCCGGAGCCGTTCCCCGGCATCCATGCCGATGTCCGACAGGACGGGGTCCGGGCTGCCCAGCATCGTGTACCGCTGCAGGAGCCCCGCCTCCGTCCCGCTTCCCGCCAGCTCCGCGTCCGTAAGCCGCCTCGCGGTGAGCCTCCCTCCGCCCGTGAGGACGGAGATGAACTCCTCCGCCTTGACGGCGAACTGGCGGATCTCGTCCGCCGGAGGGACGGGTGCGCTGAAGCGGATGCCGAAGGCAGCCGTCTGGGCGTTGGGCCGGACGGCGGACGCCTTGGAGGACATCGTCAGGAAGAGGAACTGCCGGTGGGTGAGGTACTCCCTTCCGGCGAAGTGGGCCTCGTACGCGTCATGCAGGAACCGGCCGTCGAAGCTGGGACAGTACCGGTCATGGAGGAACCAGTCCTGCCGGTGGACCATCGTCCAGGGCGGAAGGATCCGGATGGCGGAATGGAAGGCGAGGAGGATGTCATCATACCCCTCCTCCGGGAGGGAGTAGGCGACGGGAAGGTCGATCTCCCAGCCGACGGTGACGTCCCCCCTCCGGGACACGAGGAACCCGTCCCTGACGGTCTGTACGGGGAAGACCGCATCGAGGTCCATCTTCTTGAATGTCGTTTCCATGGCGTTCTGCTCTCTAAGAGGTCTGCAGGTTCCAAAGGGAGGGGAACGGCTGCGCCTTCAGCCGGAAGAACCGGGGGTATTTCCGGGCGTTGAGGCGGACGGAGAACTCGCGGTCGCTCGCCTTGTCCTGCAGGGACAGGATGAACACGTAGGCCCCCGCCGCGGCGAGGACGAAGAACGCGAAACCGAACACCCCCGCCGTCGCCAGGGCGACCGGCAGGGCGAGCAGCAGCGCCCCTCCGGCGAGGATGAGGAACCACGTCATGTACCTCCCCTTGATGCCGAAGAAGGACGACGGCCGGTCCAGCGACCTGTAGACCTTGCACCTCATCCCGCCTAGCCGAGCATGGTGTAGTTGATGACCTGGAGGATGATGACCGCGACGAGCAGGCCGCCTCCCACCTTCATCAGGGCGTCGTTCGAGGTCGGGTCGCCCTTGAAGTATTTGTACAGGTTCACGGCAAGCATGAAGACGCCGACGAGTGCCATGATGACCGACACGACGTTGATGACGAGGCCGGACAGGCTCTGGAGCGTGTCCTCCGCCCCCTGGAGGATGCCTTCGGCGCTCACATGGGTGCCGGAGCCGCCCTGGGCCGATGCGGGGAGGGCGGAGAGGGCCGCCGGGACGGCGAACCCGATCTTGCTGAGGATGTGTTTCTTTTCCATATGCGATGAGTGTTGTTGGTTTGTCAGTCGTTGTCGAGCCTGTCCCAGGCGAGGTCCCGCCTGCCCCCGTGCCGCAGGTCCGCGACGGTGACGGGACGGGGCCTGTGCGACGCCTCCTCCCTCACGTAGAGGTCGAACTCGTCGAGGCTCTTCGTCCGGACCGACTCGTCAATGGGACGGAAGTCCTTCCTGTCGCGGAGCGTCCGGCCTTCCTTCCTCCAGGGGACGTCGATGATCTGTATCTGCAGCCGCTCCTCGGCGAAGGACGCCAGCTCCGGGCTGACGCGGCCCTCCTTGACGCACGAGGCGATGAACTCCATCAGGGCGACGGCCTTGCGGCCGCTCGGACCCTCCTCGGCCTGCTGCGAGAAATCCACGGCGAACCCGACGCCGAGCCCCTCGTCCTCCGCCACGGAGCGCAGGCGCTCGTCCTCCTCCGTGGGGTACTCGTCCTCCGGGACGATGTCGTCCGACTTCGAGGCGGATTCTTTCGGAAGGGGAGTGTCCGGATCGTGGAGGGCCTCTGTGTCGCGGAAGAAATCCGAGAAGTCGTTCCCTCCGGGGGAAGCGACGGACCCGGCGGTCCCCAGCGGGCGCAGTGTCACGGGGTCGACCTCCTCCTCTCCGGAGTCCTCTGGGTCTGGGACGGGGGCTTCGTCTGCTGGGTGTGCCGCCGTGGTCTCGGATACTCCTTCTTCCGGCGTTTCCCCTGGGAAGGGGTCGTAGGCGATCTCATAGCCGAGCGAGCGGAGGCGGTCGACGACCTGCTGCTTCTCATACGCAGATCGGGCGGGGTCCCTGAGTTTGTCGAGGTCCGTCTCTTCCTTGACCTCCACTATCTGAAGCATCACCTCGAGGGGCATCCCGTCCCCCTGGGGGAATGACATCCGCAGTCTCCCCGGTCCGGCTGGCTTGACCTGGATCATCGATTCCGGGGACACGGGCCCCTGGGACGGAAGGCTCTCTTTCCGCCTTCTGCCCGGGATGAGGAGGTATACTCCCGCAGCGGCGACGCTGAGCGAGACGCATAGGAGAATGATTAAAACGGCGGTCATCACGGTTCCGTACGGCTTAGTCCATTAGCTGGACGATAGTGGTTTTTGCTGCAAAGATATTAATTTATTCGATTATAACTACAAATATTATTAGAAATTGTATAATAATATAAGCAGTATAGTGTGTTTGTGGTTGATCCGATTTGGGCGCAATATGAGTTTGGACGAGGGCTTCTTTGTTTGTTTGTGAAACAATCGTTAAATTTAAAGTCAGTTATTATTTCCCCACCAAGACTACACTCTCTGTTATGGAAACATACTCTGTATTTGGTTTGACCGCCTTGCAAACTGAAATTCTGTACGAACTGGAACGCAGAATCATTCGGAATGACATAAGGTCCGACGAGAAGAATTCAGTCAGAAAATCTGAATGGCTTTCTCAATGGACCGAATCTATTGAGGCGTATTTTAAGGACACCCTAAAGATTAGAAAGACAAAGCTCTTCGATAAATGTACTGAAAAGGAGTTGATAGGGTACATCAATTCGGACAGTGAGAACAACGTTTGGAAGTATATGGTGCTTCTTGAGTGCGTATTGTTCCCGGCTTATTTTCCTATGAGTGAGGAGGATGGAAAGAAGTATAAAGGGCTGAAATTGTCAAAGCAATCCAAGAGGGAAATGCTTGGGATTATTGCGTTCCGCTTCCTGGGGGTAGACGCCAAGTACATAGACATTTTTGAAAAGGCATACGGGAAGTCTGTGAAGAGAATGTCAAATTATTGGTTGAAGGTTGGAGGTATAGCCGCCGGTGTTATGGCGCTTGCCTTGATCGCCATCTTTACTTTCCAATATGAGATCCTGGGTCTGTTTGCGGCGGAAGGAACGTCGGGAGCCGCTCTTATCTCTTCGGGGTTGGCGGCCTTGGGGGGAGGTGCCGTTGCTGCAGGCGGCGGTGGGATGGCGGCCGGAACAGCCGTGTTTGTTGGGGGCGGAGTCCTTCTTGGAGCAGCCGCAGGAATACCTAGCGGCCTTGTTGTCGCCACGGCGACCAATTCGAAGCTATTCCTTTCGCAAGCCGCTAAGATGGAGGTGGTTTTGAAGGAGATAGTTCTCGCCATCCAAAAAGACACAGCCTGTTTTCAAAAGATACTGCTCAATCTTTCGAATGAGTTTGCGGAGCTTACTGTCGAGGTGCAGAGGTTGAAATCGGAAGACGAAAAGAACAAGAAGAAGATTGCCGAGTTGCAGAAGAGCATAGGCTATCTTGAAAGTGTAATCGGTTCAGCGAGGAAATGATAGATGATTTTCATAATCTTGGACCAAGCATCAAGAAGATACAAGATGGCAGGGGCGTTCTTCGGGAACAGATATCGTCCTTGGCTGGCGGCTACGAAAGCGAGAGTGAAGAGCTTGAGCAGTTAAGGAGGCGGGTTAATGCCTTGATGGAGTCATGCGGGGCAGAACCCCGGGTCGAGTTTGACTCCTGCACGCTCGAGGATCTGAATTCTGAACTGGCAACCAGACTTAAGGATTACAGAGATCTGTCGGATGCGGATAGGGCGCTTGGGATGTCCCCCGTGGATTACGTCGTGGCCGCTTTGGCCGGAGGCATCGCCGTGGTGGTTGATTTCCTTCTGGTAAAGATTCCTACAGCAGACAAGTATTTAGGCAAGTTCGACCAAGAAGGGAGCCCCCTCACGAAACTGCTCCGAAGGTTTGGACACGACAAAGAAGGTAAAGAAGCGGGGTGGATCAGTTTTCTCGAGAGCAAGTTCCATGTGAATTATGACCCGTCAGTCAGGGAAGGCGTCTTCGGCCCCAGGAACCACCGCATTTATAGCGGCGGTCACGACCCTTCTCCCGCCGGTTTGGTCTTCGCGATAAAAGACATCCTGTCCGGAACGTTCACCTACTTTGATAAAAGCGGACGTCTGATTATTGAAAAGGCGGAAGAAATGGGGATTCTGCAAAAGTGTTTCGCTCCCTTCATGTGGTTCGGGCATCTTTTGTCCGATCTTTTCACCTCCGCAGGCGTTCCTGTTCCCGGAGGGACGCTTCTCAGGGCTATCCAGGTGGGCGAGTTCGGCAAGAATGGAAGAACCTTCGGGGAACTGATTGACTGGATGTACATGAAGGGGTATGATATGCGGCATCTTGCCACAATGTCTACCAGCAATGCCGCAATGAACCTGGTTATCCGCCTATATCTGGCATTCATCAGTCCGATTGAAAAGTCATCTTCCCCGTTACTGTCAGAGAGGGAATACGTGGAGGTTAAGAGGAACGAGAAGATAACCAAGATGAAATTTGTCGCAAGTTCCGTTGCCGTCGCGGGTAATGTCGCCAAGATATGTGCGTATCAAGGGAACCCGAATGCTTTCAACTATACCATATGGTATGAGATGATAAAGGAAGCAATCGCCGAGGTGACGATTCTCACCAAAGACAAGACAGCCGAGCATGTCATCGAGACCCGGCACGTTCTGGATGAGAACTTTGAAGTTCTTCTGTCCAGATAGTTTCTTTCGATAATCAGACCTTCCGATACCGGCCAGAGCCAGAAGGGGCAACCTGTTGCCGTGAGAAACTGAATCCCAAAACGCGAAGAAAAGGCCGCATGCCATAGGGCTTGCGACCTTTCACATCATCTCCGGAAGTCCGGAATAATGGATTCAGTACTGGTGCAACGTCTTCTCTACCTGATCGGAAAGCATATTGAGAATCTTCTCGCCCTGCGCCTTGTAATCGAACCCTTCTTCGGCGTAATCTGCGTATTCTTCAAGGAACTTCTTGATTTTTGTGTCATTGGGGAGCAGATAGAAGAAGTCGCTGGCTCCCTTTACGCTCCCAGAGTCGCAGTCGTAGAAGTAGTCGAGAAGATACCTGGCGACGACCAGGCGCTCGCGCACGGCGTCGTCCCTGAATCCTTGGAGACCGGGATCCCTGTACGGGTTCCTGCCCATGAAGACCATACCTATGGGGTAGCCCATGTTCTGGCACTTCTCTATCTCCACCGTCACGAACTGGTCCTGCAGCAGATCGGCCGGCCCGTACAGGAGGGAGAAGAGCAGGCAGGCGGAGCGGGAATCGCGGTCTTCCCGGAATCCCTTGGTCAGGCAGTAGATGGCGTTTTCGGCTGCCACGTAATTGACCAGCCGGTTGTCGTCCTCGATGTACAGCGCGAACAGCTCATAGGCCATGCCGACAATCATGCCGAAGGAAGGATCAAGATCCAGCATGACGGTTCCGCCATGCTCCCTTCCGTAGTTGAACAGGTCCACCAATCCCTGCACGAAGGACTCCTGGCTCTGCCGCGTGTTGAATCTCCAGACCGCGACCCTCGCGAGCTGGGCGATTTCCGGCTCGTCGCTCATGTCATAGGGCGGATTCTCAGGATAGCGCTGCGTGACCAGGGTTGCCTTCCCGAAGGGAGTGTCTATCTCGTTCGAACTGATAACGTCATCCGACTTGACAGGAGACGAAGCGGAACCGGTCTCCTTGACCGATTTCTTCTTTGAAAACAGTGACCCTAAGATTGCCATGACAACTGAAATGACAGTGAAACAATGAATGGAAGCGTAAGGGCTGCATCAGTCCTTGGCTCCACGACAAAGATAATGAATAAAAACCGGATTATCTCCACTGGGCCCCTGTCGCGAAACGCTGGTTCGCTGTGGAATGACAAGAGGTTGCCGGCATTGGCTGCCATGACGGCGGTTTGGCGCTTAGGAAAGAAAACGCTATCTTTACATTTCTAACCATTGTTTCAAACAATAACACAGTTCGACATGATGTCCCCTGATTACAAATTGAACCAAATCGGCGAGTTCGAGAAGACGAAATACAGGGCAGCCGATTTTTTCGACAAGGCCCCCAGAGGCTCACAGTTTACATATATCGACGTTTTTGGCGAGAACTGTACCGATGACGAGTACCTTGCTTTCTGCCAGGTGGCGGAGGCTTACTCCAGATACGATTTCTATCATGAGAACACATTGACTTACTGGAGAAACATGCCGCAGTCGCAGGAACAGATGGACAAGGTGTCAGAGATGGCCTCCCAGGGCAATACGCTGGCCATGATGACGATTGTCCAGTATCTGAAGATGAACGGAAGACACGAGGAGGCCCTCCCTTGGATGGAGGAAGCGGCGAGAAGGGGAAACAGCGATGCGCTCGAACGTCTTGGAGCGGCATATAAGAATGGTCATGGCGTGAAGCCCGACACGGACAAGGCTATCGACTATTACGAGCAGGCAATCCTTCGGGACGGAAACGACGAGGCGCTTCATGATCTGGCGCTCCTGTACATCCATGGCGAGGGGGTTCCCCGTGATTACAGGAAAGGCTATGACCTGATGATCCGTTCCGCCAGGCAGGGGAATGCCATGGCAAGATACGACATGGGATGGATGTACCATTACGGCCGTGGTGTGGAGGTGGATTTCAAGGAGGCTCTCAAGTGGTATGAACTCTCTGCCGGCGGTTATTATGTGAATGCATACATGAACCTGACGGCATTATGCTATGAGATGAGGGACTATGAGCGGTTGTTGTCTTGGACGGAGCGCTACATGGAACTGGACGAGCCGAAGGCGTTCTTCAGGATGGGGTGTTGTCTCCTAGAAGGCGTCGGTGTCGAAAAAGATCTTCAGAAAGGGATAGAGTATCTCCAAAAGGCGGCCGATCGGGAAGAACCGATGGCGCATGCCGAGCTTGCTCGGGCGTACTCCGCGGGCGTAGGGGTGGAGGTCGATGAGCAGAAGAGCTTATATCATTTGACAGAGGCGGCGCGCCTCCGGCATCCCACCGCGGAATTCTTACTCGGGCAGATGAGCTGGGAGACGGACAGGGAGAAGGCGCTGTCACTGATTCAGGATGCCGCGTCACAGTGGTATACTCCCGCCATTGATTTTCTGAAAGAAAAGGGCCTTCCCGTTCCTTCGACGATGTCGTGATTGTTTATTCGAGACATATTCAAGAACAGGGGCGTCCACTATGGGCGCCCCTGTTGATGTCTAGACCATCAAATGATGGCCGTTCCTTCTTCTCATAGGTCAGGGTACTGTTCTTCACCTGACCTTTCCTTGTTCCTTTCTACTCTTCCTTCTTCTTGGCAAAAATGTTTTTAAGGTTAGACAAAGTTGCCGAGATGAAGAAGAGCATCTGTAAAATACTCATCAAGTCCATCTTTGATATCATTTATATCATTATTTATGAGAGAGCCCTCGCAATCTGAGAGTGGTCTCTATTATCAATATAGGACCTCGCCACTCAAAAGTCAACACAAACCGTCGGATTCTTAAACAATCTCGACGATAAACGTCAGTTCTTCCGATTCCCTTCCTCCCCGCGCAAAAGACTTCGGAAAAAGCTCCGGGCGCTCCCTTTTTCCGAGGCTGCTTTTGCAGGGCTGCTGTGCTTTTCCTGTTGCGTCGTAATCCTTCGGGATTGCGCCCACACTCTGTGGCGCTATCCTCGGATTCTTCCGCGAAGTTAAAAGCACACGCACATGAGCATGATCTACCTCTTCAGAACCGTCATGGACGGGGGACGCAGCCGGCTGCGCCCCATGCCCCACCAGACAGACCCCTCGGGCAAGGGCATCATCACGGACCTCAACGTCCAGGCCGACACTGCCGTCCGGTCGGCCTATCCCGTGGGGACGGTCTTCGCCTCGGAGACCCTCGAGATGCGGACCCGGAGTGTGACCCCCTTCTATGCCGCGGGTGACATCTTCCCCGTGAGCGTCGACCGGAAGGACCTCATGGACACCAGGCATGCCCCGACGACCGAGATGGTGGAGGCGTACAACGCCTACATCACGAACCACCGGGAGGTAGCGCCCGAGAAGCAGGCCGCCGGGACGGCACCCTCGGGCGCCGCTGCGTCACGTCCGCTCACGCTCCTCGACAAGATCCGGAGGAACCCGCGCTTCGCGGTCCCTACCATTGAGGACGACGGATTCTGGGTGTCCGAGGACAACTGGTACCTCCTCCTGGTGAACCTCCTCCAGCAGGAGAACACCCTCTTCACCGGGCCCTCGGGGACCGGTAAGACGGAGCTGGTCCTCACGGCGTGCCGGAAGCTCGGTCTTCCCTGCCACGTGTACGACATGGGCTCGATGTACGACCCGATCTCCGAGATGCTGGGCGTGCACCGGATCGCCCCGGACGGGTCTTCGGTGTTCGACTACGCCTCCTTTACGCAGGACATCCGGCAGGAGGGGGTGATCCTCCTCGACGAGCTGTCCAGGGCGACCCCCGCCGTGAACAACATCCTGCTTCCGTGCCTTGATAGCAGGCGCAGCCTCCCCGTGGAGATGGCGGGGACGAAGGACTGCCGGACGATTCCCGTCCACCCGAAGTGCCGCTTCGTCGCGACGGCCAACATCGGGGCGGAGTACACCGGGACGAACACCATGGACCGGGCCCTGATGGACCGTTTCTTCCCCGTGGAGCTGACGTACATGCCCGCGGACCAGGAAGTCGCCGTCCTCATGAAACGCTACGGGATCCCGAAGGCGGACGCACTGAACATCGTCAGGACTGCCGGCACGGTGCGGTCCAACCATGCGAAGGAGGAACTCGGGACGACCCTCTCCACCCGCGAAACGCTCCGCGCGGCGCGGATGGTGGCGGCGGGCTACCCGGCCGTGGCGGCGATGGAGCTGACTTACCTCCCGCTCTTCGAGGGGACGAAGGCCGAGGGCGAGAGGAGCATCGTCTGGAACGCGGTGATCGCGAACTGAAAAAGAACAATCAACACATCAGGACAATGAACAAGCATATCGACATATCGAAGATGAGCCGGGAGGAGAAACTCGACCTCCTCTCGAAGGACTTCCTGGACCGGGACGGCGACCATTTCGTCCGGATCCGCCGCAGCGGAAGGCTCGGCTGGGAAAAGACCCTCTCCGAGGACTCCGCCTACTCGTCGGTCATCCTCAGTCCGCGCTCGGACGAGGACCTCTTGAAGAACGCCTACCGGCTCGCCAGCCAGATGATCGTCGCCATGGACACCCCGTTCAAGGTGACGGTGCGTATCGACGCGACCCGCTCGTGCACCGACTCGCGGAGCGTCTTCGTGGCGAGCCGCGTGCTGGACGACGCCTCCCTCCCGGTCGGCAGGAGGCTGGACGTATTCCTGGGGCTCGCCATCCACGAGGGAAGCCATCTCCTGTACACGGACTTCGCCGGGGTCCGGCAGGCTGACAACGCACTGGTCCACCACATCCACAACGTGCTGGAGGACGAGCGGATCGAGCGCGAGCTCGGGGAGCGGAAGCCCGGCCTGGCGAATTTCCTCAAGGCGGTCAAGCAGTACCATTTCGGACGGTACGAGGAGAAGATGCGGGACAAGGAGGACGAGGTGCGCCTCAGCGCCTTCGCGAGGCTGTACAACGCCGTTTTCAGCATCGTCCGCTATCCCGCGTCCCTGGACATGGACGACGCCGCGCACTACGCCGACACCCTGATCGAGATTCGCGACATGCTGGTCCCGTTCCCGGAGACCACCGCGGCCTGCCTGGAGAAGGCGAAGGAGATCTACGAGATCATGAAACGGCGGCTGCAGGAGGAGCAGGACCCGAATCAGAACCAGCCTGACGATTCCTCAGGTGATTCTTCTCAGGAAGAGGGGGAGAGCTGTGACGGGAATGATGAGAATCCGGGACAGCCCGGGGGAAAGCGGCCGGAAGAAGGTCCCGGGACTCCGGACGGGCAGAATCCCGGCGGAGAGGAACCGGAAGGCGGGATGCAGGGAGAAAGCGCCGGATCCGGAGCGGATCAGCCCGGCCAGGCCGGGGGAGCGCTGACGGACGAGACGCTCGAGGCGCTCTACAACGGCATCGAGGACGCGCTGTCCGAGCTCTCCGGCGAGCCGTCGGCCCCCGGGGACAACCCCCTTTCCGCGGGGGACATGGCGGAGGCGGCCCGGCGTGACGGTGCGCTTCTCGCGAAGGAATGCGAAGGCGTCCTAGAACGCGGCGCCACGCAGGGGACGGTGGTCGTCACCCCGGATGAGAACGGACCCTCGTACGGGGAATCCCTCGGCCGGGTGAGGCGTTACATCCCCGCCATCGCGCAGGCGCTCCGGAGCAACAGCACCGACTACATTTACAACCTCACGGGCATGCGGAGCGGCCTGCTGGACACCAACAAGCTGGGCGAGGCCCGGCAGGGCGTGCAGACCGTCTACGTGCGGAAGGGGAGGGTGACGAGCGACCGAGTGGCCGTGGCGCTGGTCATCGACGAGTCCGGATCGATGGACGGGATCCGCGAGCGGCTCGCCCGAGACACCGCGGTGCTCGTGAACGAGGCCGTCGGCAAGATACCGAACGTTGACCTGTACATCTACGGCTACACGTCGACGGGCTGCCGGAACATCGTCCGGAACTACCGCGAGGGCGTCCAGGCAGGAAGAGGCTTCAGGCTGGGCTCGATCAGCTCCTTCGGGGGGACCCCCACGGCGGCTGCGATCCTCGAGGCGGCGTCGCGCATCCGGCGGAGGACGGCCGAGCGCACGTTGATGTTCATCATCTCCGACGGGTGCGCCGAGGGCGGAGCCCGGGCGGTAAGGACGGCGTCCGACCAGGTGCGCAGGGACGGCTTCACGCCGGTGGGTATCAGCATCGCATCCTCGCTCCCGGCGGAGGAACTGCGGCAGATGTACGACTCCTACATCGTCATGGGCGACATCGCCGCGCTGGCGACCAGCCTGGGCAAGATCGTCAAGAAGGCCGTCCTGAAGACGGCGGGGAGGAAGACGCTATGAGTGCGGAGGAGTTCATGGAGAGGACGTCGGACAGCGAGATTCGCATCCTCTCGTCGCTGGTCTTCTCCAGGACGGGCCGCGGCCCGGAATCCGTCCGGAAGGCGGAGTCCCTCGCGGACCTCAAGCGGATGATGGCCTCGGAGATTGTGCACTTCACCTTCGTGAAGAACGACGGGACCCTGAGGAGCGCATACGGGACGAGGGACCCCGAGGTGATCAGGACCCACTGCGGCGAGCCCGCCCGGAAGGGGGAGGCCGACAGGCCCCTGAGAACCTTCGCCTATTTCGACATGGTGAGGGACGACTGGCGGGCGTTCCGCCCGGAGTCCATCGTGGAAATCGACAGCAACTACCAGATATGACAAGGAGCGACATGATGACGGCGGCCGCCGTGACGACGGGCGCCTCCCTGGAGATGAACGGACGGACGGTGTCCACGGAGCGGGGGAGGACGACGGTCTCCCTGCACGGGACGGCCTGCCTCTCGGTGTCCAGGACGGAAGGGACGGTGACGCTCAGCGGGGACGCGCTCCCCACGAGGAAGTCGTGCCGGATGATGAACGCCGTGCTCTCGCAGCTGGGCGCCGGCGAAGTGATGACCCGGGAGGGACGGTGGTTGCACAGGGACGCCCGGGGGAGGCTCACGCCCTTCTCCGGACGGGACCTGACCGTCCCCATCCTTTTCTGACAGAATTTTATATAAAAATATAAAAATATTCGTTTAACATTTCAAACTCAAGCGACATGCAACAGGCAAACAACCAGAGTGCGCAGCGGCCCGACGGGGCTCCCGCGCAGAACATGCGCCTCTACGAACGGCTGCGCTCCGTCCCGACCGAGGCGAAGAAACCCATCGAGGACGGGCGGCTGAAGGGCGCCACGAACATCAACACGATGTGGCGGCTCAAGCACCTGACCGAGGTCTTCGGCCCCTGCGGCTTCGGCTGGCGGTACGAGATCGTGAACAAGTACACGCAGAGCGCCACCGAAACGGAGGTGTCCGCTTTCGTGGACGTCAACCTCTACGTGAAGGACCCCGTGACCGGGGAGTGGTCGGCGGCCATCCCGGGTACCGGCGGCAACGTCTACACCCGGATGGAGCGTTCGGGGAAGCTGTTCGTCAACGACGAGGCGTTCAAGATGGCGCTCTCCGACGCGATCTCTGTCTCCGCGAAGGCCCTCGGCCTGGGTGCGGACGTCTACTTCGAGGAGGACCGCAGCAAGTACGACCTCCCGCAGGGAGGTGACCCGAAGCCGGCGGATGCCGGGAAGCGGCAGAAGGCCCCGGCGGTCAAGCGACCCCTCACCCCGCAGAGCGGCTACTGGCTTCAGAGCGTGGCCATCGCCTCGTCCACGACGGACGACATCCCCGCGATTCGCAGGCGGATAGAGAAGATATACACGATCACGGACCGGGATTTCGACCTGCTGATGGAGCAGGCCGGGAAGAATACCGCATAGGGGAGGTACGGACATGGGATACACGATCATACGTCCCGCCAGCCACGACGAGTGGCTGCAGGAGAGGCTCAAGGGCATCGGCTCGTCCGATGCCGGGACGATCATGGGGGCGAGCCCCTTCTCCACGCCGCTGAGGCTCTGGCGGCAGCGGATGGGGCTAGACCCGCCCGTGAAGGAGACCCCCGCCATGCGGAACGGACACTTCCTGGAGCCCGCCGTGGCGGCCTACTTCGCGGATGCGACGGGAGCCGTCATCGAGAAATCCTCGGAGGGCGACTGGCTGGCCGTGGACGACGAGCGGCCCTGGCTGAGGGTATCCCCGGACCGCCTCTTCTACCCGGAGGGGTTCGAACACAAGCCGGAGAACTGGTGCATCCTCGAGATCAAGTCCACATCCAAGCCCGTGGACAAGGCGAACCTCCCGCTCTACTGGGTATGCCAGGTGCAGTACCAGATGGGCGTGATGGGCGTCGGGATGGCGGCCGTCGCATGGGTGACTGGCTTCCCGAGGCTCACGATGGACCACGCCTGGGTGCATTTCAACCCTGCGTTCTACAAGACGCTCACGGGGGCGATCGACCGTTTCTGGAACGAGAACATCCTCGGAGGGGCCGAGCCAGACGTGCTGGACGCCGGCGACGCCCTGCTGAAGTACCCGTCCTCGTCGGACGGCAAGGTGTGCGTCGCGACGGACGAGGACATCGAGAACTGCCGGCGCTACCTCGGCCTCAAGTCCGAGCGGGAGCAACTCGACGAGGAGATCCTGCAGGTGGAGACCGCCATCAAGACGTCCATCCGGGACGCGGAGGCGATGAAGGCGGCGGACCCCGTCACCGGCGACCTGCGCACCCTGGTGCGCTACAAGTCGGTCAACGAGAGCCGGTTCGACGAGGAAGCTTTCCGCTCCGCCCATCCGGAGGACTACCGGAGGTGCCTCAGGACGGTTTTCGACAGGAAGGAACTCGAGCAGACGGACCGCCAGCTGTACGACCAGTACATCACTACGGTGAAGGGCGCGAGACGGTTCTCTGTCCTTTGTAATATCTAATTCTATTATAATACATACAATAAAATAAGTTATATTTGCTAAAATTTGAGCAGTAACCCTTTAAAACAAAAAGCCATGGCTAAGAGAACAACCCACCTGGGCAACATCGCCCTCACGAACCTCGTCCACGAGACCCGCATCTGCGGAGGGAAGAAAGGGATTTTCATCCCCCTCGACGACAACCCGTGCCTGTACCTGTCCGAGAAGAACGGGCGCAAGACCATCAACCTCGACATCGAGGTCAAGCCGACCCCGAACAACAAGTTCGGCAGCGACTTCATGGTGAAGGCCTCCGTCGGGAAGGAGAACCGCCAGAGGCTCGGCATCGACAGGGACGAGCTGGAGCGCTACACCCCGATCCTGGGGAACCTCCGCACCTTCGAGTTCGAGGAGAGGCAGGAGGGTCCCGCGCCGCAGGAGAAGGCGCAGCAGCCGCTGCCGGACCTCCCCGAGGAGTTCGACGGCTCCTGGTGAGAAGCGTCTTGGAAGGAGGGCGGCCGGAAAGCCCCGGCCGCCCGTTAC
>JAEEGL016590644.1_pt1 | contig 14954 bp, 14 predicted proteins | sample 9134231 | NCBI WGS metagenome assembly JAEEGL01 (sample SAMN16246548, study PRJNA631951) | gut metagenome | biome: gut microbiome; feature: rumen; material: fiber-attached | host: Bos | place: Iran: Karaj | collected 2018-10
CAGGCAGGTTACATGAAACCAGGGATGATTCTGGAGCAGCGAGATGAACCGCTGTCCGACCATTCCGGTGGCACCGACAATTCCGACACGGTACTGATTCATACGGCAATTCCTCCACTCTAAGCAAAAAGCCGCCTGAGATCATCATCAGGCAGACCCCTCCGCTTTGACTTGTTGCATCATAGCATGAAGATAATGACATGTCAATAAACTGTCAGGCTGCGGAAACCAAAAGAACAAACGTTGTACGGAAGGAAACGATTTGGTATTTGTTGAAATAAAATATAACTTCGGGAAAATGAAAAATGGAAGGAGATATGCACGAATGAGTGCCCGCAAATGGAATCAGGAAAAGAAAAAAGGGCTGCTTTACCATATGCATTCCCTGCTGTTTTCGATCGGATTTGATCTGCTTTTCGGATTGCTGCTGGTTTTCCTGAAGGATACGGCGCTGATGATTGCTGCCTATGTCCTTTCAGCATTCCTCGCAATTTGCGGTATTTATCAGGTCGTTGTCTACCTGCATTCTCCTGTGATGCGGAAGATTGTGGAATCCAGGCTGGCGGCAGGGCTGATCCTGCTGCTCTCCGGCACTATGCTTGTGTTTAATCCGGCGTTTCTGCAGGAAATATTCCCGGTGATCTGGGGGCTTTCGCTTCTGGCCGGAGCATTTCTGAAAATCCAGTATGCGTTTGACCAGGCACAGCTGAAGATCAGAAGATGGTGGATTTTGCTGGTCTTTGCCTCCCTCTCACTGGTGATCGGAATCCTGGCCTTGCTGCGTCCGGAATTTATGGGGGAAAACAAGGAATTGGTCATTGGACTGATGCTGGTCTTTGAAGCGGTGCTGGATATCGTGGTTCTCATTATGATGAACCGGGCGCTGAAAAGGAATATTCCGGCGGAATCCGGCCGCTGCGGATCGGCTGAAAAGCAGTCCGCAGATGACGGGAAACCGGATAAAGCCGAAGAAAAAACAGAAGGCCCGGCGTCTGTGCCGGATCCTTCTGACGAAAGTGAAAAAACCGGAGAAGCCGAAGCACAGGGAAAACCCGGAGATTCGGCCCAGGGGGTTGAAAAGCCGCAGGATATACAGCAGTAGGAAGGGTGGAAAATGATATGGCATATGAACAACTGAAGCAATGGGTTGATGAAAGCAGCCGGATTGTTTTTTTCGGAGGAGCCGGCGTTTCCACGGAGAGCGGGATTCCAGATTTCAGAAGTGTGGATGGCCTGTATAATCAGAAGTATGATTATCCGCCCGAACAGATTCTTTCACATACTTTTTTTGTGCGGAAACCGGAAGAATTCTTCCGGTTTTACCGCGACAAGATGCTTCCGCTGGATGCTGAACCGAATGCGGCGCACCGGAAACTGGCGGAATGGGAAAAAAACGGTAAACTGTCCGGAATCGTTACGCAGAATATTGACGGCCTGCATCAGAAAGCGGGAAATCAGAAAGTTTATGAGCTTCATGGAAGCGTTCACAGAAATTACTGTGAACACTGCGGGAAGTTTTATCCGCCTGAGTATATCCGGGATTATCCCGGCCCGGTTCCGAAATGTGAATGCGGCGGAAGAATCAAACCGGATGTGGTTCTGTATGAAGAAGGCCTGGATAATGATGTTGTGATGGGGGCGGTTCAGGTAATATCCAAAGCAGATCTGATGATTGTCGCCGGTACAAGCCTCACCGTTTATCCTGCGGCCGGACTGGTCAGGTATTTCCGGGGAAAACACCTGGTGCTGATCAACCGGGATGCGACACCGATGGACAGCGAATGTGACCTGGTGATTCATGACAAGGTGGGCGTGGTTCTGTCTTCGCTGGGATGATCCAAATATTATATAACTGTTAAATGTGTTTCATTTACATTTCAAATATAAAATGATATAATGACGTATGTTTGTTTATAGGAGGCGTTGTTATGCCTGATCTGTCGAACGTTACGGCAATTCTCCCGGATCTTGCCGATTATCTGGTATATTCTGCCATTGCGGTTGTAACGCTGATCGGCTTGTTTAAGTGCCTGATTCCGCTCTGGAAAACTACGGGTGCCCTTCGCAGGGCAATCAGCCGGCTGCAGGCGAATGCCGGGAAAAGTACGGATAAACCGGTCTGGCAGGAAGCGCGGTTTGTCGGAAAAAGGCTTCAGGATATATGGCTGCGTTTTCTGCAGAATGCGGAACAGCTGGACCGGCGCGGACTGCCGACCAACGTGGAGGATTATATCAATGACGATACAGTGACCCACGGACCTGGAAATGCAACGCTGGCGGAACTGATTCCGAATCTGCTGACATCCCTGGGTATCCTGGGTACGTTTATGGGACTCTCAAGGGGCCTTTCTTCCCTGAATTTTGCCGATGCGTCAGAGCTGATCAAAGGGATTCCGGATCTGCTCGGCGGAATGCGTTTTGCGTTTGGAACATCCGTGGCGGGTATCAGCTGCAGTATTGTCTTCAACATGATCAACCGCATTTCCCAGGGATCCAGCTACCGCGCGATCGATGATTTTGTTTCCTCTTTTACTCAGCTTGCGATGTCCCGACCGCTGGATAATGACGTGCAGATGATCATCCAGAACCAGGACCGCAATTTCATGCTGCAGGGAATCAACGAAACGCTGGTGGACCGTCTTGCTGAAAATGTCGGGCGTTCCATCACCCGTGCAATGAATCCCGTATCTGAATCAATGGATCACTTTATTGTCGGTGCCACCCGAAATCAGATTGACGGTGTTAACCGGATTGTGGCACGGTTCCTGGACGAAATGGACCGGAGTCTGGGAAATCAGTTCTCATCATTGTCCATGTCCATGGATGCTCTGACAAAGAACCAGCTCAGCGCCACACGTGCCGCCGGGGAGAATGTGTCTGCGGCACAGGGGATTGTCAATAATGCCCTTGCCCTGCAGGAGATGACGAATCACATCCTGGATAAATTTGATCACTACATGAAAGGAATCAATGAAGTCCGGCATCGTGATGAAACATATGAAGAAAGAGTCAGCTCAGTTCTGGACCGGATGCAGAAGGAAAATAAGGAACTGGCGGGGCTCATGGCCGAATTCGGCGGTAAAATCCGTTCCCTGTCCGACCGGACAGAACTGAATCAGAAGGATCTGGATACCATCCGGGATCTGATGGAAGGAATCAGCCGGAATGTCGGAAAAATATCGGATACAGTTTCGACTCTTTCCGGGGAGGAATAAACATGGCGCGTCAACGGATTCATAACCGGCGGGCTGCGCACGGTAGTCCGGGGGGCGGAGCAAGCTGGATCAGTTACTCGGATATGATGGCGGCATTGCTGCTGATCTTTGTGCTGATACTGACATACAGTCTGTATCAGTATTTTACCATGCTGGAAACCAAAACGAAGGAACTGGACAATCAGGCGATACAGCTGAATATTGCCCAGGATGCGCTGAACGAAAAGGAAAAGGCGCTGATTATCATTCAGGCGGACCTGGATGAGCTCCAGACGACCCTGACATCCAAGGAAGAGGAACTGAACGCGACCAATCTGATTCTGATATCCAGGGAAGAGGAATTGAAGGAACTGCAGAATACGCTGATTTTGAAACAGGCGGATCTGGATAAAGCAACTGCCCGTCTGGAAGAACAGCAGCTCCTGCTTTCCAGCCAGGCCAGCCGGATCGACGACCTGGTGGGAATTCGTACAGCCATGATCCGGGAACTTTCTTCTGCCCTTTCCCGTGCGAACCTGAAAGCGACCGTGGATCCGAACAACGGCGATATTGTTCTGGACAGTTCGGTTTTCTTTGAATCCGGAAAGTATACAATCAAACAGGAAGGACAGGATCTTCTGAACCGATTCGTCCCGGTCTATCTGAATGTCCTGCTGCGGGATGAATACGCAGATTATCTGGGTGAGATCATCATCGAAGGCCATACAGATTCACAGGGAAGCTATGAAACGAATCTGAAGCTCAGCCAGGACCGGGCTCTTCAGGTAGCCTTGTACTGCCTGAATATGCAGTCCCTGTCCAGGGAACAGAAAACACGCCTTCAGCAGATTCTTACTGCAAAGGGTCGCAGTTATTCTGACCTGATCTATGTGGACGGGAAAGAAGACGCAGATGCTTCACGAAGGGTGGAATTCAAATTCAGCCTGAAAGACGCGGAAATGATTGATGAGATGAATCGGATTCTTTCGCAGCAGGAACAGGGAGCAGGTAACTGATCATGAAAGCAGTGGGCATTTTTCTGATCGTTCTTTGTATTGCGGCGCTGGGCGGGGTTGTGTATTATTATGCTTCATCCTCCCTGACTGTTACGTACGTGGATTGTGTTGCAACCGATCCGATGTCACAGCCGGAATTGATGGAAATGCTGAAGACGCAGCTCAGTGAAGGTACATTTACAGGTCTGAGACTGTCGGCGGATACAGAGTTTTCTCCGGCAGAGAGTTTGCTGTATACATGGACTGTCCGGATTGCCAACCGCACACGGATTCCGGCCAAAGCTGCTGAAATACGGATCATTCCCCTTTCAGGAGATGTTATTCAGTTGCCCTGGCAGTCTGAAATGATAATTCAGCCGGGTAAAGATGGGATGATAGAGGTAACGGTACTGACCGGTGCCGGAATGCATCATGTCCGGGAGGCAATTGTTTCCTGGTACTTCTGGGGTATGCCGTTTTCACAGAGGATAACAATCGGTCAGTCAGCCTGGTAGGAATTCATTATCTATGAAAAAAGCCTGTACAGTTTTGTACAGGTTTTTCTTGTTGCCCCAGGGAGCCGATGCTTTCGTTTTTTCACCCGCTATGTAAAGCAGGCTGGTGCCCTGCCTGATGAATCTGCCGTCCCCTGGCGTTCAGAACGGGGGCATGGCATATCACCATTTGGACCCGGGCTCCATTTTATGAAATGTGGGGAAAACCGAAAAGCTGTCGCGATCCCCAGGAAGCTGATTAAATTATAACGAAAACAAAACAGGACGTCAATACCTGAAAGCGCCTTCGGTTATGCGTATATGGCGGTGACTCTGCCGGCAATTGCTTCCAGGAACTGCTGGCTGTTGACTCCCTGTACACTGCCTTCATACAGGCTGGCCAGGTCTTTGGTCATAATACCGGAATTGATGGTATCCAGCGTGGCTCTTTCCAGATTATCGGCAAATGCCTGCAGGTCGGGAAGGCTGTCAAGTTCACCGCGTTTCCGCAGTGCTCCGCTCCATGCGAAAATAGTGGCAACAGGATTGGTACTGGTTTCCTCCCCTTTCAGGTACCGGTAATAATGACGGGTAACGGTTCCGTGAGCGGCCTCGTACTCGAACTGCCCGTTCGGACTGACAAGAACGGAAGTCATCATTGCAAGGGATCCGAATGCTGTTGCGATCATATCGCTCATTACATCACCGTCATAATTCTTGCATGCCCAGATAAAGCCGCCTTCAGACCGTACCACTCTGGCAACGGCATCATCGATCAGCGTATAGAAATATGTGATACCGTTTTCTTCAAATGCTTTTTGGTATTCCTGTTCATAAATCTCCTGGAAAATATCCTTGAAACGGTGGTCATATGTTTTGCTGATGGTGTCTTTTGTGGAGAACCATAAATCCAGCTTCTGGCTCAGAGCAAAACGGAAACAGCTGTGGGCGAAGGAACGGATGGAACTGTCCAGGTTATGGATTCCCTGGATGACACCGGGCCCCTTGAAGTCGAAAATAGTCTGCCGGATTTCATCGCCGTTTTCCGCGGTAAAAACCAGCTCTGCTTTACCTGCGGAAGGAATGCGGATTTCTGAATTCCGGTAAACATCGCCATAAGCATGGCGTGCAATAACGATCGGTTTTTTCCATGTACGGACGGTCGGATGAACGCCGTTCACCAGAATCGGCGACCGGAAAACGGTTCCGTCCAGAATGGCACGGATTGTCCCGTTCGGACTTTTCCACATTTCCTTCAGGTGGTATTCTTCAACCCGCTGTGCGTTTGGAGTAATGGTGGCGCATTTGACGGCAACTCCATATTTTTTGGCGGCATTGGCACTGTCAACAGTCACCTGGTCATTGGTTTCGTCCCGATGTTTCAGCCCAAGATCGTAGTACTCCGTTTTAAGATCCACAAACGGTGTGATCAGCAGTTCTTTGATCCTGGCCCACAGGATACGGGTCATTTCATCTCCGTCCATTTCGACCAGGGGTGTTTTCATCTGAATTTTACTCATGGTTTACCTCCGAAGTTCAGTCAGGCTCAAAAAAAGCCCCGGAGGGAATTTTACCCTCTGGGACGTACAATCTCAATACGGAAGCAGGAAAAACAACACAGAAACAACGGAAAACTATCTGAAATCATATTCAGCAGCGGCGGAATCCGGTTCGGGTGTAGGTGTTGTAAAAACATCAAAGTGGGAATAATCATCCTTGGAGTAATAACCTTCATAGGCTTCGCCGATTTCCTCATCCGGTATATAGACTTTTTCCTCATCCCGGATTGTCAGGATATCCGATCCATCCCAGGTATCCTTCTTTGGGAAAATGATGGTCATTATGATCCATTTTTCCATATACAGGTAATCCGGATAATAGTTATAGTATATGCGCGGCGCGTTTCCTTTGTCCGGATATATTTCCTCACCGAAGGATGTGTCGGGATTCTGCAGTGCCTCTGCAGCTTTCTGGGCAGGGACTGAAATTTCCTTGGAGGATGAATCGGAATCCTGGAACAGGGCACGCAGGAATGATGAGGCGATTGCCGGAAAACGGCTTACATCCCGTACGATCAGTTCCAGTGAATCCAGGGAATCGTCATTCATTCTGACATTGATTTCAACATCTTCAGGTATTTCAGCATCATCTGCGGACGTAATGCCGAGAATGGCAAATGATGGGTGAATTTCAAAGCAGCGGTTTATCGGCATTTCATTCTGCTGTGCCAGGTATGAATTGACGCTTTCAATATACTGTTTAAGGACTTTCTGCCCGTTTGTTTCTTCCGGCCATTCAATGTCGGCGGCAGCGCTGCTGTATGCCAGGATCAGTGCGGACAGCAGAAGGAAGACGCGTCTGATTACCATTCGGTTTTATCCTCTTCGATCTTTTTTTCCCGGATCTCAATGCTCTTGCAGATCAGCTCAACGGCACCGTTGATTCCCATTACCCCGGTATCCACACAAAGATGATAGTTGTCGACGCTGCCCCAGGTTCCCGTGGCATAATAATTATAATAGGAGGCACGCTGCTTATCGGATTTCCGGATGCTTTCCTCTGCATCAGCGGGATCAATTCCGTATATGTTGACAATCCGGCGGATCCGTTCCTCATTGGAAGCTTTGATAAAGATATTGATCACATTTGGATGATCCCGGAGAACATAGTCTGCGCAGCGGCCCACAATAACACAGGGACCTTCATCCGCAATTCTCCGGATGGTATCGAACTGGGCAAGGAAAATACGGTGATTCAGCGGAATGTCCAGGTACATGCTCATTTCGGAACGCGCCTGGTAACCGCCAAGCATGGAAAACAATCCCCTCTTTTCCTGCTTTTCATCGTAATTTTCCATCACTTCCTGGCATATACCGCTGTCCTTGGAAGCTTCCACCAGAAGCTCCTTGTCATAAAAAGGAATACCAAGCCGTTCGGAAAGCAGCTTCGCGACGTATCGCCCGCCGGATCCGTACTGGCGTCCTACGGTAATGATCGGTTGAAACTTCATCGTCATTCCACCCTTTCCGTGTAAAGTAGTATTGATTGTTCCGGTAATATATAAATTCGGAAGAAAAACGGTTTTTCCTTCCGGGACTGCCGGCTTGTTTTTCAACTCCATTCGTGCTATCCTTCATCCTGTACACATTTCAGCCGAAACGGCACAATCCGGAGGATATATGAAAACACCTGTTAACCGCCGTACACTCAGGCAGCATATGACCTACAACTGGTGGAAATACATACTGTTCCTTGTCATCGGGGTTTTCGGTGTGGATCTGCTGTATACCGTAACAGCGCCGCGGATACCGGATGATAAAAAAGTGGATTTCTATATTTCCGGATATGTGGATACGGAAATGCTGGCGGATTATACGGAAAGAATACGCAGCGAAGAAATGCCGTGGCTGGAAAAAATCCAGCAGGTTACGCTGTATACGGATGATCAGTATGGACCAATGCAGCTGATGACTTATGTTGCGGCCGGTGAGGGTGATGTATATCTGCTTCCGCGGGATAATTTTCTGTCCCTGTCTTCAGAAGGAGCTTTTATTCCCCTTGAAAATGATCCGGAACTGATGCAGATACTGAGCAGTGTTGATTTGCAGCGTGGCTGGCGTAAAAATACAGAAACCGGGGAGAATCATCTCTACGGTATTCCGCAGGAGAAACTCCCCGGCCTGATTCAATATGCATACTGTGATAATGGGTTCCTCTCCGTGCATTTTACCGGCAGGAATGAGGAAAATGCCCTGGCATTTCTTCGGATCCTGTGCAGGAATATGCTTCAGGACACAAATGCGGAACCGTCGGAGGGCAATCCCTGAGGATTATTCTCCGCGGATTCCTTTTGCAAGTTTCCCGGCAAGTTCTTCTTCCTGTTCGGTAAAGCGGCGTGTTGGATCATAGTATACCGGTGCGGCGACTCTGAACATATGCTTTTTCCGGTCGATATGGACGGGATAAAGCTTTAACGCGCGTCCGCTTGCGCGGTACCACATCTCTCCGATACGGAGCCAGCTGGTATTGATCCAGTCATGATGGGTCAGCCACCCGCTCGGCTGTTCCGGGAAAATAATCAGATAATCATCCTTCTGCAGGGCGCGTATACTCTGGCGCAGGGTAAGCATAATACGCTGATCATGGTATACGGGTATATACTGAACACTCCGGAGCACAGGAGGGAGAACAGCAGCAGCGATATACGGGACGGTAACATTGAGCAGAGGTTCAAAAATATTGCCGGGCTTCCACCAGTAATCCTGCCGGACATATGCCGGAACTTCCTTTGCCTCCAGCATTCCGTTGTTGATCCATGGATGGCAGCGTTCTCGCATCGGGAACTTGGTGCACATATCCACCGGCCCGATTGCACCGACATGATTTGCAACAAACACACATGGGCCTTCCTCAAAGGGAACTTCCCACTCGGTGGTCATCCGGTGTGAGAAAGTACGGATTATTGCGCTGGCAAACTTATAAAAACGCTTCCCCATCTGTCAACCATCCTTCAAGCAGTATGTCGGTCAGTTATTCCTTGTATAGTTGGGAGATTCCTTGGTAATGGAGATATCATGCGGGTGGCTTTCAGCGAGGCCTGCATTGGTGATTCGGATAAACTCGCTGTTTTTCCGCAGGTCATCAACGGTCTTTGCTCCACAGTAGCCCATTCCGCTGCGAAGGCCGCCGACCATCTGGAAGATGGTGTCGGCAAGGGTTCCCTTATACGGGACGCGGCCTTCCACACCTTCCGGAACAAGTTTTTTTGCTCCCTCCTGGAAATAACGGTCCTTGGACCCGACAGCCATAGCGCTCAGGCTGCCCATTCCCCGGTATACCTTGAAGGAACGGCCCTGATAGATTTCCATTGCACCTGGAGATTCCTCCGTACCGGCCAGCAGGCTGCCAAGCATAACGCAGCTGCCTCCCGCAGCAATTGCTTTGGTAATATCACCGGAGTACTTGATGCCGCCGTCAGCGATAACACGGATGCCGTATTTGTCGGCTTCTTCAGCACAGTCGGAAACAGCTGTAATCTGCGGAACACCGATACCGGCAATGACCCGGGTGGTACAGATGGAACCGGGCCCGATGCCGACCTTGACGCAGTTCACACCCGCAGAAATCAGATCATGTGTGGCAGCTGCCGTGGCGACGTTTCCGGCGAAAAGGGTGATATCCGGATATCGGCTGCGGATGGCTTCCACCTGGCGCAGAACACCCAGGCTGTGTCCATGGGCGGTATCAATATTGATCACGTCAACTTTCGCTTCCAGCAGTGCATCAATACGCTCAAAAACGTCTTTTGTCACGCCGACTGCGGCGCCGCACAGGAGACGGCCGTTTGCGTCCTTGGCGCTGTTGGGATATTTGGACGTCTTTTCAATATCCTTGATCGTGATCAGTCCGCGGAGATTGCCTTCACTGTCAACAATGGGCAGCTTTTCAATACGGTGGGAAGCGAGGATCCGCTTTGCGTCTTCCAGCGTGGTTCCTTCCGGAGCGGTAATCAGGTTTTCACTGGTCATTACCTCGCCGATTGGACGGCAGTAATCAGTTTCAAACCGCAGGTCCCGGTTTGTCAGGATACCGACAAGCTTTCCGTTGCGCGTAATCGGGACACCGCTGATGCGGTAGCGGCTCATCAGTTCTTCTGCGTCGCTGATCAGGTTTTCGGGACTCAGATAGAAAGGATCTGTGATAACCCCGTGCTCGCTGCGCTTGACTTTGTCCACCTGTGCGGCCTGCTCTTCAATGGACATGTTTTTATGAATGATACCGAGACCGCCTTCGCGTGCCATTGCGATGGCCATTCTGCTGTCAGTTACCGTGTCCATGGCGGCTGACAGAATCGGAATATTGAGTTTGATATTCGGAGTCAGCTGAATGGAAAGATCGACATCTCTGGGCAGAACCTCACTCTTGGCAGGCACCAGGAGCACATCATCAAAAGTCAGCCCTTCCCTGATTTTGTTTTGCAGCATTCTCTTTCCCTCCCGTAAAATATTAGCAAAAATTATATCAAAAATTCAGGATTCCGTCAATTTGAAAGGGCTATTTTCTTGCGGGATTTGCATAAGCTGTAAGATCGGGATATTCAGGGGTCACGGTATGGATTGAGGCCGGAATTTCCGGCTTCCGTTGTATCAATTCCGGTGTAGCATTCCGGGAAAAGGCCGGCATCGGAACGGGGCTCTCCGGCGCTTTCAAGATGGGTAATATCACCAAGCTTTGTAATCCGGAAGGAAACCACCCCTTTCTGCCTTTCCTCTGTAACGATTTCAGTAACAGAGGACGGATAGCAAAGGGTCCGGTGCCAGAGTATGAAAGGTGAGATATCTGCCAGGCAGCTGATGACCGCCATGCTGATACCGAAATGACAGAAGATTGCAATTGTATCGGAATGATTGTCGCTGCAGAGCCAGACCGGGCCGGATTTTGTGAAACCGTAACGCTTCATCAGGGAGTTTACCCCGTCAGATGTCTCCTTCCAGATTTCCCGGAAATTGCCGGTATCGAAAAGAGGATTGCTGAGGAATGTACGGATATCGTAAACACCCGGGTATTCTGTCCAGATCTGCGGCGGAATATCCCAGGCCAGGCGGAGCTTTCCGGTTTCCGGATCCGGGTATTTTCCACGGAATTCCTGGAGCCAGTCAAGGGTTTCAGCTGTACGTCCGGTTTTCTGAAGGGTATACGAGGCCGTGTCACGGGCTCTTCCAAGCGGCGACACAAAAAAGTCCCTGATGTTATACCGGGAAATACGTTCACTGAGAAGCAGTGCTTCCCTTCTGCCTTTTTCGGTAATGGAGTCATGGAGATAATCGGGCTCCGCATGCCTGATCAGCAATATACGCATGATAACCTCCTGCGATTCTGGTCAACCATATTTTATTCGAACAATCCGGGGAATTCAAGCTTGACAGTCATTTTCAGATGCTTATAATGAAAGATAAGTTGTAAGTACAATTTTTGATATCATAATTCTGAAAAAGCATGGAGGGAAAATGAATACAGGTTCTGCAAATACGGGGATATATCCCAATTTTCTGAATGAAATCGGAATCAGTGACCAGAAAGCGGATGAACTGGTCAGCCGGGCGTTTCAGACAATATTCTTTGATCCGGAAGAAAACTTCTGCCATCATACGGATCCGGATGCATGGTGCATGGTGGATACAGGCAATAATGACGCCCGTACAGAAGGTATGAGCTATGGGATGATGATGTGCGTTCAGATGGACCGGAAAGACATCTTCGACAAACTGTGGATGTTCTCTGTCCGTTATATGCGCATTACGGAAGGGCCGAACGCAGGATATTTTGCGTGGTCGGTTCTGCCGGACGGGAAATCCAATTCAAACGGTCCCGCACCGGATGGTGAAGAATATTTTGCCATGGCGCTTTTCATGGCATCCGCACGATGGGGGGACGGCGAAGGAATCTTCAACTATTCATCTGAGGCGCGCGATATTCTTCATCATGCTGTGCATCAACATGAGATTGTCCCCGGAGGTCAGCCGATGTGGGAACCGGAAAACCGGTATATTCGTTTTGTTCCCAATATGAAAATATCTGATCCGAGTTATCATCTTCCTCACTTTTATGATCTGTTTGCGGAAAAGGCATGTCCTGAGGATCGGGAATTCTGGAAAAAAGCCGCGGAAGCAAGCCGCAGGTATATTGTGATGTCCGCTCATCCTGTCACAGGCCTGAGCCCTGAATATGCCGGTTATGACGGAAAAACAGTACTGCTGTTTAGAAAACCGTGGGAATACTATTCTGATGCGTACCGTGTCGTTGAAAACATTGCACTGGATCACCTTTGGTTCGGGCCGCATGAAGAGGAAGATGACATTTGCACCAGGATTCAGGATTTCTTCTCGGAAATGGATTTGAATGACCTGCGTGCATACAAACTGGACGGAACACCGGAAGACGAACCGGCGATGCATCCCGTCGCAATCATTGCCGTTCTTGGTGCATCGTCCATTGCGAGCAGGAGTATCCACCGGAAGCGTTTTATGGAAGCCTTTGTGAATACACCGCTCAGGAAAGGCGGCCGCCGGTATTATGACAACTGTCTTTACTTCTTTTGCCTGATGATGCTTTCAGGCCATTACCGGATTTATCGATAAAGAGAGGGAGGAATCATAATGATTTATTACGTCAACATCAATGCGGGCCGTGAAGGAAACGGAAGCCGGGAAATGCCTTTCCGCCATATCAATGACGCAGCGAAAATCGCGCGCCCCGGCGACGAGGTGATTGTTGCGCCAGGAACATACCGTGAGTATGTTAACCCTGTTTTCGCGGGAACAGAGGATCAGCGGATTGTATATCGCAGCGAATCACCGAAAGCGGCGGTGATTACCGGTGCCGAAGTACTTACAGGATGGAAAAAAGTAAAGGGAAAAGTATGGACGGCAAGGGTCAGGAACAGTGTATTCGGTGCCTATAATCCTTATACGACGATGGTATGCGGTGACTGGTATTTTGCGCCGACGGTTCGGCATACCGGTTCTGTTTTCCTGAATGACCGGATGATGTATGAAACGACTTCACTGAAGGAATGCCAGGCCGGAAAACCGGACAAATTCGCCTGGAATCAGGAAGAGGCGAAATATCTCTGGTATTCGGAGCAGGACGGTGATGAGACGGTATTTTATGCGAATTTCCAGGAATTCGACCCCAACAGGGAAAATGTGGAAATCAGCGTACGCCGGAATGTCTTTATGCCGGACAAAAACGGCGTCGGATACATAACAGTCAGCGGATTTGTACTGACCAAGGCGGCAACCACATGGGCTCCGCCGGCCGCCTACCAGGACGGACTGATTGGGCCTCACTGGTCCAAAGGCTGGATCATTGAGGACTGTGAAGTCAGCAACAGCCGTTGCTGCGGGATTTCTCTCGGGAAATACCTCGATCCGGAAAATGACATGTACTTCTATCATAAACGGGTGAAGAGCCCGACGCAGATGGAACGGGATGCGGTCTGCCGCGGTCAGTACCACGGCTGGCTGAAGGAGAATATAGGCAGCCATATCATCCGCCGGTGTGAAGTACATCACTGTGAACAGACCGGAATCGTCGGACGTATGGGCGGTGTGTTTTCCGTCATCGAGGACTGCCATATCCATCATATCTGTAATTCCCAGCAGCTGGGCGGCGCTGAAACTGCCGGTATCAAGCTGCATGCAGGTATTGATGTGACGATCCGGCGGAACCATATCCATAACTGCATTATGGGTGTATGGCTGGACTGGGAGGCGCAGGGGGCACGGATTACCCAGAACCTCATGCATGACAACTGGAAGCCGGATGACCGGGAAAAAGCGATGGGAGCGATGTTCTCCACGGATGTTTTCATCGAAGTCGGCCACGGTCCGACCCTGATTGACAACAATGTGCTGATGAGTCCGGTCAATGTGACCATTCCCAGCGAAGGGATTGCGGTAATCCATAACCTGATGCTGGGTTCCTTCAGCCTGATCAACAGCGGCGTGGACAGCATTGTGAACGGACAGCGTGAACCGCGCTATACTCCCTATCACATTCGTCACCGTACGGAAGTTGCCGGCTTTATGACCATCCTTCACGGGGATGACCGGATTTATAACAATATATTTGTTCAGGCTTATCCGGTTACTGATCCGTCCAAAAAACCGACAGATGCGGATTATCAGGTAGTCGGAACAGCGGCATTTGATATTTTCCCGACCTATGATGAATGGATTGCTCCTTTCCTGCCCGGTGCAGAACCGAATATGGGCGGCCTGGGAAAGGCCCACTTTGGTCATCTGCCGGTCTGGGTGGATGGAAACGCATATTTCAACGGATGTGATATCTATGCGAAGGAAAAACACTGTCTGAAAAACAAGACTGCAAAAATCAAGGTTCAGCTGGTACAGAAGGACGGTAAATATTCCCTCAAAACAAATCTGTATACGTATCTGAAAAACTTCACGGATGGAATTATTGCGACAGAGTCCCTTGGAAAGGCGTTCGAACCGGAACAGAGATTTGAAAATCCGGACGGAACGGATATCATCTTCAACCAGGATTATTTCGGAGCACCCAGGGGAATTGATACGATTCCCGGGCCGTTTGCTTCCGGCGCTTCCGCAGGAGATATTCTCTGGTAATCGAATAAGCAATTGACTTTCGCTCATCGGTGTGGTATTATACCATCCGTTGAGTGCCCGTAGCTCAGCTGGATAGAGTGTCAGACTCCGACTCTGAAGGTCACAGGTTCGAATCCTGCCGGG
>JAEEGL012717615.1_pt1 | contig 14953 bp, 12 predicted proteins | sample 9134231 | NCBI WGS metagenome assembly JAEEGL01 (sample SAMN16246548, study PRJNA631951) | gut metagenome | biome: gut microbiome; feature: rumen; material: fiber-attached | host: Bos | place: Iran: Karaj | collected 2018-10
AGACCGGTCCTGCTTCATATGGATGCCGGATATGCATTTGATACGGAGACATGTCATAGAGATAGATAAGAACGAGGGGTAATATATAATGGGTTTGTTTAATCGCAACAAACGGCCGCAGGACGCAGAAGTTCAAAATAATCTGGGTTATGCTTATGAAAAGGGCCAAGGTGTGGCTCAGGACTATGCTCAGGCCGTCTATTGGTACCGCAAAGCGGCGGAACAGGGCTTTGCCATTGCCCAGAACAATTTAGGCGTGATGTACGATAACGGTAAAGGCGTGGAGCAGGATCACGCTCAGGCCGCACGCTGGTACCGAAAAGCGGCGGAGCAGGGCTATACCGCGGCTCAGTGCAATCTGGGCTATGATTACGAAAAGGGATTGGGCGTTGACCAGGACTACAAACAGGCCTGTTACTGGTACCGTAAAGCGGCAGAGCAGGGTCATGATGTTGCCCAAAACAACCTGGGCGTGATGTATGAAAATGGATGGGGAGTAGAACAGGATTATGCCCAGGCCGTAAGCTGGTATCGGAAAGCGGCGGACCAGGGCCATGCCATTGCCCAGAACAATCTGGGCTTTATGTATGATAAAGGTAAAGGTGTAGCGCAGGACGACGTTAAGGCCGTACGCTGGTACCGTAAAGCGGCTGAGCAAGGCTATGCCGTGGCTCAGGCCAATTTAGGCTATGAATATGAATACGGGTTGGGCGTTGAACAGGACTACGAACAAGCTGTCTGCTGGTATCGGAAAGCGGCGGACCAAGGTAATATTAACGCCCAGAATAATCTCGGCCTAAAGTATGAGAAGGGATTGGGCGTTGAACAGGACTACACTCAGGCCGTCCACTGGTACCGCAAAGCGGCGGAACAGGGCTTTGCCACTGCCCAGAACAATTTAGGCATAATGTATGATAATGGGCAAGGCGTGGGACAGGACTATGCTCAAGCAGCCAGTTGGTACCGCAAAGCTGCAGAGCAAGGCTATGCCTCAGCTCAGTTCAATTTGGGCTATGACTATGAAAAGGGATTGGGCGTTGACCAGGACTACGAACAGGCCATCTACTGGTATATGAAAGCGGCGGAACAGGCTCATGTTACCGCACAGAACAACCTGGGCGTGATGTATGAAAATGGATCGGGAGTAGAACAGGATTATGTCCAGGCCGTAAGCTGGTATCGGAAAGCGGCGGAACAGGGCTATGCTATTGCCCAGAATAACTTAGGCGTGATGTATGAAAAGGGATTGGGCGTAGAACAGGACTATGCTCAGGCTGTAAATTGGTATCAGAAAGCGGCGGAACAGGGCCATGCCACTGCCATGAACAACCTGGGCTTGATGTATGATAATGGAAAAGGCGTGGAGCAGGACTATGCTCAGGCGGCCAGTTGGTACCGCAAAGCGGCAGAGCAAGGCTATGCCCCGGCTCAGTTTAATATAGGCTATGACTTTGAAAAGGGATTGGGCATTGAGCAGTACTACAAATCGGCCGTCTATTGGTATAAGAAAGCGGCGGAGCAGGGTCATGTCAAAGCCCAGAACAATCTCGGAGTGATGTATGAAAAGGGATTGGGCGTTAAACAGGACTACGAACAGGCCGTCAGTTGGTACCGCAAATCAGCGGAGCAAGGCAATGCAGTCGCCCAGAAAAACCTGGGTCTGATGTATGAAAAGGGATGGGGTCTTGCACAGGACCGCGTTCAGGCCGTCAGTTGGTACCGCAAGGCGGCGGAGCAAGGTTATGCCTCAGCTCAGTTTGAACTGGGCTATGATTATGAATACGGATTGGGCATTGAACAGGACTACGAACAGGCCGTCTACTGGTACCGCAAAGCAGCAGATCAGGGCCATACAATTGCCCAAAACAATCTTGGCGTGAAGTATGAAAATGGATTGGGCGTGGAGCAGGACTATGCTCAGGCGGCCAGTTGGTACCGCAAGGCGGCGGAACAGGGCTATGCCACTGCCCAGAACAACCTGGGCGTGTTGTATGATGATGGAAAAGGCGTAGAACAGGACTATGCTCAGGCTGCCGGTTGGTACCGCAAGGCAGCGGAACAGGGCCATGCCTCGGCTCAGTTTTATTTAGGCTATGACTATGCCCACGGGGAAGGTGTGGAACAGGACTATACTCAGGCCGCCGGTTGGTACCGCAAGGCAGCGGAGCAGGGCAATGCCGGAGCCCAAGGCAATCTGGGGCTGTTATATGAGGACGGCAAAGGCGTGGAGCGCGATCTTAAGGAGGCCCTGCGCTGGCTGGAGCAGGCTGTTGCCCAGGGCAACGATAAGGCCAAGACCGCTGTGGAACGGGTACGGAAGCAGCTGCAGCAGGATCTGGAGGAAGCCGCCGCTCTGCGTGAGCGGGGCGACAGCTATTATTACGGTAAGGGTGTGACAAAGGACTACGAGCAGGCCGCGGCTTGTTACCTCAAGGCGGCGGTGTTGGGCGATGTCCAGGCTCAACACTATATGGGTTACGCCTGCAGTAAGGGAGAGGGTGTGCCTCAGGATCACGAGCAGGCCGCCGACTGGTATCGGAAAGCAGCGGAGCAGGGGTTTGCAAAAGCCCAGTTCAATCTGGGCAATGCCTATGCCAAAGGCCAGGGCGTGGAACAGGACTACGATCAGGCCGCCGATTGGTATAGCAAGGCGGCGAAACAGGGCTATGCCAAGGCGCAGTTCAAACTGGCCAATGCCTATGATGCGGCCCAGGGCGCACCACCGATCTATGCTCAGGCCGCTTATTGGTATCGCAAGGCGGCGGAACAGGATCACTCTGGAGCCCAGTGCCAGCTGGCCAATTACTATGCTCAGGGAAAAGGCGTGGAGAAGGATTATGAGCAGGCCCTGTACTGGTATCGCAAGGCGGCGGAACAGGACCACTCTGAAGCCCAGTACCAGCTGGCCAATTACTATGCTGAGGGAAAAGGCGTGGAGAAGGACTATGAGCAGGCCCTGTACTGGTATCGCAAGGCCGCGGAACAGGGGAATGCCAAGGCTATGCTCTCTCTGGGTCTGTCATATGAAAAGGGCTGGAACGTTGACCGCGATCTTAACGAGGCCCTGCACTGGTATGAGCAAGCCGCAGCCCACGGTGACGACAATGTCAAAACCGCGGTGGAACGGTTAAAGAGACCCCTGCTGGATGAGCTTAAAACAGACGAGCAGAAAAAGACCGGCGAATATCAATATAAGATCGGCTGTCTTTATTACGATGACGGTTTCGGCGAAAGGGCGGAGAGATACGAGAACGCCTTCCGTGAATACGAAAAAGCAGTCGAACTCGGCTGGCCCGGTGCCTCGAAGCGGATGGGTATTTTCTATTACACTGGGTTGGTCGTGGCACAGGATCACGAACGAGCCGTTTACTGGTTCCGCCAGGCGGCGGAGCAGGGCGATGTCAACGCCCAGTACTATCTTGGTTTTTGCTTAGAGCGTGGAGAGGGCACAGACCGGGATCCCGAGCAGACCTTACGTTGGTACAAGACCGCCGCCGCTCAGGGCCATGAATATGCCGCCGCTGCTGCGGAACGCCTGCAGAAGCAGGGCCCGGCCGCGGATAAGGATGAGGATCCCACCGTCCAGTACGAAAGAGGCGAGATCTTCGAGGATGGCAGGGGCGTAGAAAAGGACTGCGGTCTGGCCACCTATTGGTACCGCCAGGCAGCAGAGCGGGGCCATGCCGAGGCTGAGTACAGACTGGCCCTCGCCTACTATAACGGCAACGGAATAAAGCAGGACCTGGCTCAAGCCGACATATGGTACCGCAAGGCGGCGGAGAATGGTTCTCTCGAAGCCCAGAGCGAGCTGGGAATGAAATACATGTATGGCCTGGGCGTGGAAAAAGACAAAGCTGAAGCCGTCCGCTGGTACCGCAAGGCGGCGGAGCAGGGCGATGAAGAAGCACAGTGGCAGCTGGCTGAGTATTACTCAGATGACGAAGTATCGGAGCAGGATCATGAACAGGCCGCCTACTGGTACCGCAAACTGGCGGAGCAGGGCTATCGTGAGGCCCAGAGAAGATTAGGTGATGCTTATTTCTATGGCCGTGGGTTAGAAGAAGATGACGTCCAGGCTGCCTTCTGGTACCGTAAAGCAGCGGAGCAGAAAGATGCCTATGCTCAGTACAGCCTGGGCTTAGCTTATGATTTGGGCGTGGGCGTGGAAAAGGACTCCGGGCAGGCCGAGTATTGGTTCCGCAAGATGACGGAGGACGATGGTATTATGGATGGCATGCCGCAAGAAGAAATCTGGTACCGCAAGGCGGCGGAGCAGGGTTCTCCCGAAGCCCAGTGTGCGCTGGGAAATAAATATATGTATGGTTGGGATGTGGAAGAAGACAAAGCAGAAGCCGTCCGCTGGTTCCGCAAGGCGGCGGAGCAGGGCAACGAAGAAGCACAGAGGGAGCTGGCTGAGTATTATTCCGATGACGAAGGAGCGGAGCCGGATCATAAACAGGCCATCTACTGGTACCGCAAATTGGCTGAGCAGGGCGACGAAGATGCACAGTGGCAACTGGCTGAGTATTACTTCGACGAGGAAGGAGCGGAGCTGGATAATGAACAGGCCGTCTACTGGTACCGCAAACTGGCGGAGCAGGGCAACAAAGATGCTCAAGAACGATTAGGATATGCTTATTTCAAAGGCCTTGGAGTGAAAAAAGATGACGTCCAGTCTGTCTTCTGGCACCGTAAAGCGGCGGAACAGAAAGATGCCTATGCTCAGTTTAACCTGGCTTTGGCTTATGAATGTGGCATGGGCGTGCAGAAAGATCTGACTCAGGCCCTGCACTGGTATGAATTGGCTGCAGAAAATGGCCTCACAGATGCAAAAGACAAAGCCAGGCGGATACGGGAACAGCTGCGGCGGTCCGGACACTGATCCTAAGAGGTCCATTTTGGCACTATCCCCCTATTACTTAAGTCCAGTGCTAGATATAACTGACATTACGGATATGATCCTGTTTCCAACACCAGATCCAACTTACTTGTGGCAGACGCGTTATCACGATCTGTTTCCCAAGGGCGCGAGCTGCTCTGAAAAGAAATAATACCGGATCATCTGCAAAGTAGATACTGACTTTTTACATAGCCGGCGGCTGACACAGCGCCGGCTATCATCATGCCCTTTCCCGCACCGTGCACAGGTGCACATGTGTACCCGGGAAAGGAGCTAAAGCAGAAAGGGCGCAATTCGATTGCTCTGGGAAAAAAGGAACCAGAACAATCGAATTGTTGAAACCCATTGCAAGCCAAGGAGGGGATTGTACTGAACTTCTTGGCATAGGGGGCGTGGAGTAAATGGCCTTCATGGTTAAAATCCGTGAATAGTAACCATGTATCGCAGGTTCGCAAAATTACGAAGTAATTATACTTGCATATACAGGAGCAGGGTGATATACTTTCACTATAATATAAACTTCAGGGCGGGGTGAAATTCCCCACCGGCGGTACAGCCCGCGAGCAAAGGTAGACATTTTACCTGAGCTGAACCGGTCAGATTCCGGTGCCGACAGTATAGTCTGGATGGAAGAAGTGGATAATATCGGTTTATCCGGCTCTGAGATGATATTTTATCGTTTCAGAGCTGTTTTTGGTATTACGGGCCCTGTATTTTTTGTGCAGGGCTTTTTTTCTGCCTTTCTGCCGAAAGGATGAAAAAAGTCTGCAGATTATCAAACGGGGGTGATGGATTGACGGACAGAGATTATATGAAGCGGGCGATCCTGCTGGCGCAGAACGGAATGGGATGGACGGCGCCCAACCCGATGGTCGGCGCTGTTATCGTAAAGGATGGCAGGATTATCGGGGAAGGCTGGCACCGGAGGTGCGGAGACCTCCATGCAGAGAGAAACGCAATAGCTTCTTTAACAGAATCTGCTGAAGGCGCGACGATCTATGTAACGCTGGAGCCCTGCTGCCACCATGGAAAAACGCCGCCGTGTACGGATGCGATTATAGAGAACAGGATAGCCAGAGTCGTTATCGGATCCGGAGATCCCAACCCGAAGGTGTCCGGCAAAGGTGCGGCCATACTGCGGGAACATGGTATTGAAGTGGTCGAAGGCGTTCTTGCAGAGGAATGCGACAGTATCAACCCCGAATTCTTTCATTATATTACAACCGGACTGCCGTACACAGCCGTCAAATTTGCCATGACGCTGGACGGCAAGATCGCATCGAGGACAGGCGCGTCAAAGTGGATAACCGGGGAGACGGCCAGAAAGCATGTGCACAGCCTGCGCGGACGGTATGCGGCTATCCTCGCGGGCATAGGGACGGTCATGGCGGATAATCCGATGCTCAACTGCCGGATCGAAGGTGCGCATCAGCCGCTGCGGGTCATCGTGGATTCGCATCTGCGGATAAGCGATGACAGCCGTATCATACAGAGTGCGCGGGATTATCCTACGCTGATTGCCTGCGCCGGGGCAGATCCGGAAAAAAGGAAGCGGCTGGAAAGCTTTGGCGCAGAGGTGATCAGCCTGCCTGCAGCGGACGGCCGCGTGGCGCTTCCGATTCTGATGGAAGAGCTCGGAAGAAGGGAAATCAGCAGTGTTCTTGCAGAGGGCGGCGGAGAGATACACGAATCCCTGATCAGCACAGGCTGCGCAGACCATGTTTACGCCTATATTGCGCCGCTCATTATGGGAGGAAAGGATGCAAGAACCCCTGTCGAGGGTATCGGCGCCGATTCTCCGGACAGTGCGGCACATCTTATCAACAGGAAGATAACGCTGTTGGAGGAAGATATACTTCTCGAATACGATTATCGGAGGGGGTGAAGCGGTGTTTACAGGGATAGTAGAAGAAAAGGGACGCATAGCCGGTATCGTTGCGGGAAGCAGCGCAGGAGAGATCGCCATCCGGGCTTCCGTCGTTATGGAAGGCACGAAAATCGGCGATTCGATAGCGGTAAACGGCGTCTGTCTTACTGTCACAGGCTTCCGCTCCGATGGATTCACGGCGGATGTGATGCCGGAGACCCTGCGGCGCAGCAATCTTGGCGGACTCAGGCTGGGAGATCCGGTCAACCTGGAGAGAGCGATGGCTGCCGACGGAAGGTTTGGCGGACATATCGTATCGGGACACATAGACGGGACCGGCAGGATTACACAGAAGAGGCAGGAAGAGAATGCCGTCTGGGTAACCATCGAAGCGTCCGGAGACATACTGGATCTGATCGTAGAGAAGGGGTCGGTTGCGATAGACGGCATCAGCCTTACCGTAGCGGAAGTGACGGACAGGGCGTTCAAAGTATCCATTATCCCGCATACGGGGAAGGAAACAACGCTGCTGGAAAAAAAGGCAGGGGACATAGTCAATCTGGAAAATGACATCATAGGAAAGTACGTCCAAAAGCTCATGAATGCGAATCCGGAGAGGGATAAAAAATCCCGTGTGACGATGGAATTCCTGGCACAGAACGGGTTCCTGTAAGGCGGCATAAAAAAGAATGTAACGGTTCCGGTACCCTGAACCGTTATAAAAAAATACTACTTAAGAATTTACGGGGGAACGAATGATGTTCAGATATAATACCATACCGGAAGCAATAGAAGCTTTGAAAAACGGAAAACTCATACTTTGTACAGATGATCCTGACAGGGAAAATGAGGGCGACCTGATCTGTGCTGCACAATTTGCCACGACAGAGAACGTCAACTTCATGGCAAAATACGGCAGAGGGCTGATCTGCACGCCCATGTCTGCGGCGCTTGCGCATAAGCTGAATCTTCCCCAGATGGTTTCTGAGAACACGGATAATCACAGTACCGCTTTTACCGTATCCATCGATCATATGGACACGACGACCGGAATATCGGCGGAGGAGAGAGCCTATACGTGCCGCAAATGCACCGAACCGGACGCGAAGCCCGATGATTTTCGAAGACCGGGTCACGTATTCCCGCTGACGGCAAGGCACGGCGGGGTGTTGACGAGAAACGGGCACACGGAAGCCACGGTGGATCTGTGCAGAATTGCGGGGCTCACGGAATGCGGGCTTTGCTGTGAGGTGATGCGGGATGACGGGACGATGATGCGGACGCCGGAACTGCAGGAGATGGCCCGCAGATTTGATTTGTGTTTTATTACCATCCACGATCTGCAGAACTATCTCAGAAGATATGAGAATCACATGCAGCAGGCAGCAGCAGCCAAACTGCCGACATCCTACGGAGAGTTCAACATTTACGGATTTGTAAATGATATTACCGGGGAACATCACATCGCGCTTGTATGCGGGGAAATAGGCGACGGCGAAGATGTCCTGTGCAGAGTTCATTCGGAATGCCTTACAGGCGACGTATTCGGCTCAGGACGGTGCGACTGCGGGGAACAGCTGCACAAAGCCATGCAGATGGTCCAGAAAGAAGGAAGAGGCGTCATTCTCTATATGCGGCAGGAGGGGAGAGGAATCGGTCTGCTCAATAAACTCAAAGCTTATGAACTGCAGGAAAACGGGTATGACACGGTGGATGCCAATCTGAAGCTGGGATTTGAACCGGACCTCCGGGAATACTGGAGCGGTGCGCAGATCCTTCAGAATCTGGGCGTGAAATCCCTGCGGCTGCTGACCAACAATCCGCAGAAGATATATGGTCTGGAAGGATTCAATTTCACGATCAAGGAGAGGATTCCCATCGAAATCAGACCCGGTAAGAATGACCTGTTATATCTCAGGACTAAAAAGACGCGCATGGGACATATATTCAACGAAATACAATTATAGGACAGAGGAAGTACAAAGGAGGTCATTATGAGCATTCGTTTACTGGAAGGAAAAGTAGTAGCACGTGAGGGGATGAAGGTTGGTATCGTTGCGTCCAGGTTCAACAGCTTTATTGTACAGAAGCTGCTGGACGGCGCGGTGGACGGGCTGGTGCGCCATGGCGTGGAGGAGGAGAATATAGACGCTGTATGGGTGCCGGGAGCGTTCGAGCTGCCTGTCATCGCACAGAAAATGGCGGAGAATGACAAATATGACGCCGTTATCTGTGTGGGGGCCGTGATCAGGGGAGCTACAACGCATTACGATCTGGTAGCGAATGAAACGGCCAAGGGGATCGCCCAGGTTGGTCTGAAGACAGGGAAGCCGGTTCTCTTCGGTGTTATCACAACAGAAAACATTGAGCAGGCTATCGAACGAGCGGGCTCCAAAGCGGGAAACAAGGGCTATGACTGTGCGCTGAGCGCTATCGAAATGGTTAATCTGATCGCTGAAATAGGATAAGCAGAGAACAGAAATGGTTATAGTATTTGATTACGACGGCACACTGCATGATACGACCAGGCTCTACGGCAATGCTTTCCGAGCAGCATACGCGGATCTGGTAAAGGAAGGGCATGCGCCGGAACATTACTATTCGGACAGCTGTATGGCGCAGTATTTAGGCCTTGCACCGCCGGTGATGTGGAATACATTCATGCCGGGGCTTTCCGAGGCGGTCTGGAAAAAAGCAAGCCTGAAAGTCAGGGAAGGCATGATCAGCGGAATCGAAAACGGAAAAGCCGTACTGTACACAGGCGTTGAGGATATGCTGGACGAATTGAAGAGACAGGGATACCGCATGGTTATACTTTCGAACTGTTATCATGCATATCTGGAAGCACACCGGCGGTATTTCAGGCTGGACCGATGGTTTTGCGGTTATTACTGCAGTGAGGACTGGGGCTTTGCTCCCAAAGAAGAGATTGTGAAGGGGGTCATCCGGGACCATCCTGACCCCCGCTATGTTGTGGTCGGAGACCGCGATTCGGATTTCAGAGCGGGGATTGAAAATGGCATTCCCGTGGTTGGATGCGCTTACGGATTCGGGACGGAAGAAGAGCTGAAAATGTGTGATGCAGTAGCTGATACCCCGGAATCTCTTTTGGGGATTATCGCAGGGATATGAAATGGGATACCACGATACACGGGGACGGTTCTTTTTGCCTGTCCCCGTGTATCGCAAAAGAACCGTCCCCGTGCATCGCGCGTGTTTCACCCGTATTTCACTGCGGAAACGTCACCGTCCCGTTCCAGCTGTCTAGATCGGGGAAGCTGATATGCTCCCCGTCCCACTCCAGGCGAAAGGTTATACTTGGCTGTTATAAAGAGAATCTGGCCTCTGCAGCAACCATTCAAAAGAATGGCGGGACGCTTATTGCAGAAAACGAAAACTATAAAGAAGGAAGAACTAGCCAATATTATCTGATACCGTCATCTTTCACTGTATTCTGTTTTCTTGGTGCCGATAACAATGGGTTCACTTTTTTCGCTCAACCTCTGAAATGTACTTCTCCCAAAAAAGCTCATCGTTCTCCCAAGCATGTGTATCAAGATGAATTGGGTGTTTTCGGGGATGTGATTGAGTGGCTACCAGAAGAGGAAGCCAGAATAGACGAAAGAAGGACTGCGAGACTTCCTTACTGATTTTGCTGCAACTAAAAAGCCGCTTTTGTCTAGCAAGGCAAAAGCGGCTTTATTAACAGTAATTATCGGCAATAAAGATGAACTATTGCATGCATTATCCTTGTATTATTGCCGATGTTGGCATATAATATTAGTACTACAAGAAAAGGATAGGTGCTTGCCGTGGATTATATATCCGTCGCTGAAGCGGCACGGCGCTGGGGAATATCTGAACGCAGCGTCAGGAACTACTGCGCCAACGGCCGCATTGAAGGCGCATTTATCACCGGCAAAACCTGGAATATCCCGGATAATGCCGTTAAGCCGGATCGGCTGAACAAGCATACTGATTTGCAGGCCGATCTATTATCCCGTTTGCGGGCGGAAAAGCAAGCCAAGCTCCCCGGCGGTATTTACCACCGGGTACAGATCGACCTTACCTATAATTCCAACCACATAGAGGGCAGCCGTCTGACCCACGATCAGACGCGTCTCATCTTCGAAACTAATACACTTGGTGTGACGGAAGCGGTAAACGTGGACGACGTGGTGGAAACCGCCAACCATTTTCGGTGCATCGATATGGTCATCGACAGCGCTGCCTACGCCTTGAGTGAGAGTTTCATCAAGCAGCTCCATTCTACGCTTAAAAGCGGAACCAGCGATTCGAGGCAGGATTGGTTTGCGGTAGGGGAGTATAAGAAGCTGCCCAACGAGGTCGGCGGCAGGGAGACCACCGCGCCGGAGAAGGTGGCTGCAGCTATGAAAAAGCTGTTATCCGATTACAACATCAATAAGAAAAAGACTTTGGATGATCTGCTTGATTTCCATTACCACTTAGAAGCTATCCACCCGTTTCAGGACGGCAACGGGCGCGTGGGAAGGCTGATTCTTTTCAAGGAATGCCTACGCAACGGTATAGTTCCTTTCATCGTCACGGATGAGCTTAAGCTGTTCTATTATCGCGGTCTGCAAAACTGGCCGAAAGATAGGGCATATCTGCTCGATACCTGCCTGACCGCTCAAGATCAATTCAAAAAGGTGCTAGATTATTTCCAGATTGCTTATTGACGAATTAGTAGTATGAAAAAGCGCTTCTGTTGCTCTTGGCAAAGCGATCTTTTTGGCCAATCTTTTGGGATTGGACTGCATCTTGAAACCGATGAGCCAGGCATGAAGACGTTCTCCAGACTGAGCAACAGGTGGCGGAGGCTTTCTTGTCGAAACAAATAAACTATAGAGGCGAGGTGATACAGGGTGAGCAAAGATCCATTCGAGGAATATATCAGGGAATCTGAACCAGGCAAGCGGGATAAAGGGTATGCATGGCATACGGCCATTGGCCTACAGGCGGTTGATGGACTGAAAACATCGGAATATCTGATAAGGACCGCAGTACGTAATATTGAGGGTGAGATATCCTTTAAGGAGGCAAATGCCCTTCTGCAAACCTATTATGAAGAGAACCCATCACGCGATGCCGATGATCGCACTGAGGAAGCAGACAAGGTTTCTGCCAGAATCGCTGCGCTTCTTTCAGAGAAAGCCTTCAGCTTCACACCGAACGAGTATCTTTCCATTCATAGGAAACTGTTCACCGGCATCTATCCTCATGCAGGCCGCATCCGTGACTACAATATTACGAAGAAGGAATGGGTGCTGAATGGTGCGACTATTCTCTACGGAAGCGCCACAGAGCTCAGGGCAACTTTGGATTATGACTTCTCGGAAGAGAAGAAGTTTTCCTATAAGAACCTTTCGATGGACGAGATTATCCATCACCTTGCGGTTTTCATTTCGAGACTGTGGCAGATTCACGTATTCGGTGAGGGCAATACCAGAACGACAGCGGTGTTTTTCATCAAATATCTGAGAACGCTCGGCTTTGATGTGACCAATGAAATATTTGCTGAGAATGCCTGGTACTTCCGCAACTCCCTTGTTCGAGCCAACTACAATGATCTGAAAAACGGTATCCATGAGACGACTGAATATCTGGAACTGTTTTTGCGAAATCTGCTGCTGAATGAGAACCATCCGCTTCACAACCGGACATTACACATCAGCGGCACGTTCAAAGAGACAGGAAAACCGGACATTGATGCAGCAAAACCGGACATTGAAGGGTTGAAAGCGGATATTGAGACGGAATTCCATCCCAAAACTGTAAGCCATATTCTGAAACTCCGCGAGGCATTCCCCGGTCAGACGATCTTTGGGCGGAGTGATGTGATGAGAGTCATTAATATAAAGCCGTCCAGCGCATCGGATCTTCTGAAAAAGATGGTAGTGAGCGGTGTTATTGAACCGGTCCCCGGCCACGGAAAAGGTAAATACAGATTCAAACATCGGCAGGGTTGAGGCGATGGCTCCTCCCTTTCTCCCCTTGAGTAAGGAGTTGATATTATGTTCCATAAGGTGAAAGCGGTCAACGCTCTGCCGGATTATCGCTTGAGCGTTCAGTTTGTGGAGGGCGTGACCAAAATCTATGATGTCAAGCCCTTATTCGCAAAATGGGCGTCATTTAAGGCGCTGGAGAGTGCTCCGGAGACGTTTTCCGGCGTGGAGGTCGATGTGGGCGGCTATGGAATCATCTGGAATGATGATCTTGACCTGTCCTGCGATGAACTTTTTGAGAATGGCAAGACGGTCAAGACGCCCTTTGACGGGCTAATGGCATTTACTGACGCCATCTAGCATTGATGTAGCATATTTGATTGCTAACTCTTTTAAGACTCTCATTTTTGATTACGAAAGAACAATTGGATTACTTTGCGTATAAGTCTAGTCATTTCTATGGCTGGCAGTGCAACAACGGTCCTTTTTCTAACACTTGCTCTAACTAGGTCTAGTACGAAAAACCGGAAAACTGTTCTAACGAAAATTCTAACATTTGGCGTAAAACAGACTCAAAAAGACTAAAAAAGAATCAAAAAAAGCGCGAAAACCGTTCGCGCAGAATATCAAATATAATGGGATAATGTAAAATTTACAAAATGCCTGCTAGATGGCCCTAGCCGTTCAGGTTCTAGTCCTGATTGCCAGGGTGGGGGTTCAAGTCCCTTCTACCGCACCATGTTAAAGTCCTGTACAAACACTATGTACAGGGCTTTTTCTTTACTCTCCCGGCCGATCAAAGCAGTCGTAAGGGCGGCCAGGTCAACAAGTAGGTCAACAAATTGTCCAAAGCCGCAGCTATTGATAATAAGAAAGGAAGGTTATCATGGCTAATTTGACTGCAAACAAAAAGGACGGAAGGATTGTTTCCTACAAGACCAAGGTTTTCTTGGGCCGGGATGATAACGGTAAACAGATATTCAGGTGTACCACGTGGCAGGTTCCGGAAGGCCTCTGTCCCTCCAAAGCGGAGAAGGCGGCCCGGAAAGCGGCTGAGAATTAGGAGAAGCAGGTAAGGATAGAATATGAAAAGGATATCTTGGAGCCGGAACGCATAAAGCAGCGGGGGATTGCCAAGAACAGAACGTTTTATTTCCTGTATTCATAGATCATTTTGTCATAGGCCTTGTCTCCGATCACAAGGCCGTCTTTTTCCACGTGCGCAAGACTCATTCCGGCCTTTTCCAGCACTCTCCTGGACCCGATGTTCTCTGCCGCGCACCAGGCCGTTACGCAGGGTATACCTTCGTTTTCAGTCAAATACTCAAGCACTTTCCTCAATGCTTCGGTGGCATAGCCGCGGCCCCAGCAAGGTCTTACGACGCTGAACCCGACTTCGATCCGGCCGTCCTGATAGTCGTAAGCCCCGATCGTTCCGAACAAAACTTCCTCAAAATCGATCACCCAGCCATAAAAGTGCTCGTCGTCGTAACCGGAGATAAACCGCTGCACTGTTTCCTGCGCCATTTCCGGAGTGGCGTATGGATTCCAGCCGGAGTATTCATACATAGCCGGGTCTGTGCCAAGTTCCTTATACAGGGCAAGCGCGTCCTCTGGAAGATACCGGCGCAGGATCAGCCTCTCAGTTCGCAGTTCCGCTGTGCCATGTACTTCTATTTCCTCGATTGAAGCGATCTGAGATTCGAAAATGATGTATTCCCCAATCATGACGCTGTCTTCTTCTTTGCCATACTCATGCATGTTATAATCGGAAGAGAAGTGGTCCGCAACGCCGGTAAACGTCTCACCGTAAATGTCGGTTAACCGAACGTGTCGTTCGTCGAATTTCGATAGATCCATGGCTTGCTCCTTTTCGGCAAAACCCCACCGTGGTTTCGCTGTTTTTTATACTCTGCAATGATTCTTTCGACCCGCTGTGCGCAATTCCTCGCGCGGATCTGTCAGAACGCGGCCGGCAGGGGAGAGTTTTGATGAACGGTATGAAGAGACCCATAACTCCTCTTTGTCCTTGACGCTTGCAAGCGACAGCACAAGAAGCAACCGATATAAGATAAGGGAAAAAGATATTTCTTGAAGCGCGAAAAAAGACTATCCTGCACAGTTTACGCTCTGTACCTGGTGGTTTGTTCTGATAAATCCCGGCTTCAAAAAATATTAGAATTTTCAGATTTTTAGCACTCTACTCTTGACAGTGCTAAA
>JAEEGL013237573.1_pt1 | contig 14953 bp, 18 predicted proteins | sample 9134231 | NCBI WGS metagenome assembly JAEEGL01 (sample SAMN16246548, study PRJNA631951) | gut metagenome | biome: gut microbiome; feature: rumen; material: fiber-attached | host: Bos | place: Iran: Karaj | collected 2018-10
ATAATACTTACAAACTTCTTATCTCTGAATATTGCTCTAAATTCTTTTTTACATGTAATAAGTACTTTATTCATTCTTCTCACCTCCGATTAAGGCAAAGAATGCATCTCTTAGATTACTTGTTTTAGTTTTCTTTAAGATATCATCAGGTGTTCCTGTTGCAATTATTTCACCTTTATTTACAAGTATAACTCTATCGCAAATGTTTTCTGCTTCTTCCATATAATGAGTTGAATAAATAACACCTTTACCATTTTTCTTTTCTTCTTTAATAAAGTCTAAGATAACTTTTGAAGAAATAATATCTAATCCGGATGTAGCTTCATCAAATACATAATACTTAGGATTATGTACTAAACATCTAGCTATTCCTACCCTTTGAGTTTGACCTGTAGATAAAGTATCAATTCTTTGATTTTTAAATTTCTTCATATCAAATCTTTTTATTATTTCATCAATTCTTTTATATAAAGTTTTCTTATCTACATTGTAGTATTCACCACACATTTCCATTAATTCATATGGAGATAACTCTTTATATAATTTAGTATTACCTGATAAGAATGACATATTCTTCTTTATATCTAAATCATTTTTATCATAAGTCATATCATCAATAGAAACAGAACCTTCGGTTGGTTTCATTATTCCTGCGATGATTCTTAAAAGTGTAGTTTTACCAGCACCATTAGGTCCAAGTAAACCAACAATTTCACCTTCATGAACTTCGAATGAGATGTCATTATCAGCATTGAATTTGAACTTTTTCTTGTGTTCATCAAGTTTTTCAAATGTCTTAGTAACATTTTCTACTTTTATCATTTTTTCCTCCTTAACTTTTTTAAATATAACATATAAGTATTAGATAATAAATAAATCTATTATCTTTTATTAATTAACTCTTTATTATCATTTACTTTCTTTAAAAGTTTTACTTTCATATCATCCAAGATATCTTCACAAACTCTTAAAGATAACTCTCTTTGAGTAATATTAGTAGTATCATACTTTTTAAGATTAATACTCTCTTTTTCATCAAGTACTTCAATAGTCTTAAGAGCATTATTATATTCAGTTACATTATCTTTATTTAAAAATGTTCTTTTTTCTAAAGATAAATTATTTAGATAGTCTCTTTTTAAAGCAGTGATTGGATCTGTATATGTATCTATTACTATATCAATATTATTCCTTATTAATGGTAAATATTTATTCATATATTCTTTATATTCTTCTTCAGTTACTTTACCTTTACTAAATAATCTATCTACCCATATAAGTCTATCGAATAAACATCTATCTACGATTATAATATCTGGATTACTTTCAATAGCTTTATTAAGATTATTATTTATATTTTCTGGAATTAGTTCCATGACTGCTTTTTTATATTCAGTTTTTAATGTTGGTTTTATAGTTTTCTTATAAATATCTGAAGTAGTAAATTCACTTACTACATCTACATTAAAGTCCCCCTTCTTAAAGAAGTCACTTAAATTATTTAATAATGTAGTTTTTCCAGTTCGTGGTGTTCCTGTAAATTCAATTACATATGGATTATTATTAACAAAAGTTCTTAATTTAGATATTTCTAGCTTTTTAAAATGTAATCTTTTTAATGTTTTATATTCATTTAGTGAATCATTAAATATATTTTTAACTAAGAATTCATCATTAGTTTTTCTTTCGAATATATAATCGATAAGTTCTTTTAGTCTTTCAAACATAGGATGTTCTTCTTCATTTAAAGTTAAACTTTTATATACTTCTTCATAGTACCATTTTTGAGAATCAAATCCTCTTTTAAAAGCACTGAAGTCATATTCACCTTTAAGTTCAAAAATAATTCTTAAGTCTTCAAGATTACTTATTTTATCTGCTGTTAAAATAGTTTTATGTCTAAAGTCTAAAGTTTTAATTGTATCTATTGTATGTTGTTTTCTTTCTTCCCATGAAAGACTTTTATCAGGTTCTGATGCTCCTTCAACTAAAGATGCAATATCATCACCAAAAGTATCTCTAATATCATCTAAAGTATGTTCTGTATCTTCAACTACATCATGAAGATATCCTGCTGCAATAACATTATCATCAAATCCATATGATGATAATATATCTGCAACATTAATTGGATGTATTACCATTGGTTTATCTAAATCACTTTTTCTTCTTTGTCCCGAGTGTGCTTCAATTGCATACTCTTTTGCTTGTCTTTTTATATCCATTCTTACCACCCTTCAAAATTATAACATAAAAAGAAGGTATTTCTACCTTCTTTTTAAAACTCAAAAGTAACTGTTTCAAATCCTTGAATTAATTTTACTCTTGAATTATCTCTAACATTAATAAAAGTAAACTCTACGATTAGAATACCATTATAATGAACATGTTTTATAGAATATGAATCATAAGATAACAATTCTTTCAGATTTTTTTCTTTAATTTGATTTTCCATATAAACTCACTCCCTATTTATACTTATTCTAACATAAAAAAGGAAAAAGTTTTAAACTAATTCCTTCTTGTTATATCTTATATAAGAGAATGTTATAAATATTATTGAAAGTATTATACTAATTACTATACATGGAATACTTATTGAAGTAAACTCAATAATATGTCTTACATCTGCAAGTGTATAAACACTTAAGTATTTAAGCCCTTCAACTTTTTCTGATACTTCACTTAACATACTTAAAAGATATGAAATAAATACTATTCCAAGAGAGATTCCTATACTCTTTTTGCCTGACTTTAAGAATGTAGAAATAAGTAAGTTTAAACTGAATAATACTATTGATGGAAATATCGGAGAAATAATTAATAATAAATATTCTTTTCTATTAAAATCTCCAGAGATAGTTAAAGCAATAAAGTTAACTACTCCGATTAATAATGCTATTCCTAGAATATAAGTTAAACTAACTATTATCTTTTTAGTTAAAATACTACATCTTTTAATTGGTAAGAAACTTAAATATTCAATAGTTTTATCACTTTCTTCTTTAAGTAAAATATTAATTCCTAAGAATGATGAATAAATACCTGTGATTAATAATATAAACATGAATCCTTCGGATTTAAGCCACCCATATGCAGTATTAATAGATGTAATATCCATGTTAAATGTTTTTAATAATTCTGGTGGAAATACTTTCATCATTTCATCTAGAGATTCTACTGTTTCATCAGTAAGAATAAATGGATAAATAGCAAATACTAATACAAACATAACAATAAGTACTGAAGACCAAATAATAAATGATTTTAAATTATTTTTAAATTCTTTCTTTATCATGTTGTCCTCCTACTTATAGAATGAAGAAAATAAATCTTCTAAGGATACTTCTTCAATTAATAATCTTTCTATATTATATTTAGATAATTTCTTAATTATTGTATTTGCATCTATATTATTTATAAATTTAATCGTATTATCATTTTCTTCTTTTACTTTTAATCCTAAATCTTTTTTTATTTTATCAACTTCATCTGATGTAATAGTTAGATATGTATAACTATTATTTTTAATATTAACTAAACTATCTTCTTTAATAATTACTCCATTTTTAATAAATCCAATTGTATCACATAGATTAGATACTTCACTTAATACATGTGATGAATAAAGAATTGTTGTTCCTTTATTCTTTTCTTCTATTAAAATATCATGTAATACTGATTGCATTATAGGGTCTAATCCAGAGGTAGGCTCATCAAGAATTAAGAACTTAGGTTCATGCATTAAAGCTAGAACTATTCCAACCTTTTTAAGATTACCTAAAGATAAATCTTCAATTCTTTTTGATTCATCTAACTTTAGAAGTTTAACTAATTCTTTTCTTCTTTTATTTATATTCTTTTTATAAAATGTTTCATGATAATCTAACATTTCTTTAACTGTATATTCTTTATATAAATTAACTTCACTTGGAAGATAACCAATAGATTCTTTTACTTTTATATCACTCATATCTAATTCTTTACCATTGTAAAAAATCTTACCATCATTCTTTTTAATTAATCCAATGATAGTTCTAATCGTAGTTGATTTACCTGCACCATTAGGTCCAATGAATCCATAGATTTCTCCTTCATTAATTGAAAGAGTTACATCTTCAATTCCACATGTTTTACCATAATACTTTTTTAAATGTTTAATCTCTAATAACTTACTCATACTTATTCATCTCCATAATAGTCATCACTGTCTAGATAGTCTCCTTCAGACTTTTCACTAAATTGTGATGCTTTGTATCTACCCTTTTTTATTTCTTCTTTTTCATATTTAGTTAAACCAAATAATTTATCATCAGAGTTTCTATATCTTTTACTTTCTTTTAAATTATCTTCGGTAAAACCTTTGATAATTGCAAAGAATACTAAGAAAGGAAATATTAAAATATATAAAACAACTTTTAAAACATTCCATACTTTTTTCATAAACATCATATCCTAGAAGTATTATAACATAACAAAAAGAAAAAAGAATTATTCATTAGAATAATCCCCATTCGGCAAGTTTTTCAAAACCGCCTAATTTTTTTATATACTTTTGTGCTATCTTAACTATTTCTGAATATGGTCTTCCATCTACGTATTCATCTCCGATAGCGCATGAAATGTTTACTTCTTTACCAGTCTTTTGTGCTTTTAAAAATGCATAAATATTAATTGATACATCTGCTTTTGAAAGATCCTTACCATGGATTCCACCGCCAGTAACTGAATGTCCTAAGTCTGATCCCAACTTTCTATTAACTGCACCACTATCAACAGATGAACCACCAGTCCATTCACCAAGTGGGTTTATAATTGTGTCTCTTCTTTTAAATACTTTTCTTAAGTCTTCAGTAGAAGCATTACTTTGGCAAATTATTAGTTTTTTAGCATCTAAAACATATTTACCATCACTTGGATATTTAAAATATATTTCTCTTGCTATCTTAGATAATCTTTTTTCTTCATGTGTAAGTGGAACTCCTTTGAATATTCCGTTATCTCCACAACGAATACTTCCAACTTGATTATCACTTAAATGAGTATCTTGTTTAACTACTTGTAAATCAAGTTTAAGATTACCACCGATTCTTTTAACAATAGAATCTATTTCACTTTTTTCAAATTCTTCGCTTGTTTCCATAATAATATGAATACTACCATGTCCTAGTAGAAGCTCTACTGCGATCTTAGGATTTTTTGATTTAGTATATGCTAAATCTACGATTGCTCCCGCAATTCTATCTGCCACCTTATCTGGGTGCATTGGGTTAACTTTTTCTATCATTTTATTTCCTCCTTTATAAAAAAGTTAATTATTCATCTTATAAAGGATAAAAAAAATACTCAAGATAACCTTGAGTATTTAAGTTATCTTATCGATCTAGCATTACCACCTAACTAAATAGGTTGGTGTGACTTCATAGGGCTAGTCCCTCCATCACTCTTTATAAGATGTAAATAAATATTAACATAGTTTTTAATTAATTAAAAGTCTTAAGCTGATTTTTTTAATGAAAGTACCTTTTCATCATTTTTATTATTGTAAGGTCTAACAATTTCATTATTTAAGCTATCAATCATAGCAATTTGTTCATCAATTTCATTTCTTTTTTCTATAAGTTGATTCTTTTTAACTTCTAAGATATCACTTGTAATAGAATCCTTGCATTGAGCAATTTCTTCTAAAGAGAATGATAAATTCTTTAAGAATATAATACTTTTAACTTCATCTAAGTTCTTATCAGTATAATATCTATATCCTGAATATGGATCTACATATTCTGGTTTAAGAATTCCTATTTCATCATAGTATCTTAATGTTCTAATAGATATGTTTGTAAGTTTTGAGAAGTCTCCGATCTTATAATACATATTCTCACTTCCTCGTTAATAATTGTAGCACTTTTATCGATTTTCAGCAAATTTAGGCCTTTACTACATCACATACTGCTTCAATTAAATTTGAATATTTTTCCTTTAAATAATCTAGTGAACTAGTTATTAAGAAGTATCTAACATTTGTTGTTGGTCCACTATTTAATTCAGTTTTAAAGTCATACATATTCTCATAAGTATCAATACTAGGAAATACTATATTTAATTGTTTATTGTTAATACTAGCCATTCTTTTAAGGAATGCATAAATAAGTCTTGCTTCCTTAGATAAGCTTGCAGTGTAATCACAAACTATGAATGCGTTTGCATCAGTATTAATGTTAACATTTTTCATTCTAAAAGCAACATTTCTTAGTTTTTGATTAAATGTTGCTACTACTCCACCTTTAGTTTCTGGAGGCATTTTTATAAGTCCATCTAAATACATAGCTACTTCATTATCATTACACTCATTAATATATTTTTTTAAATCTTCCTTGCCTCTTTCATAGAAGTAATCAACTTTATTATATACATCCATAAATGTTACTTTATCACTTGTTTTAAATAAATATAAAGAAGCACCTATGAATAAACTTGCAGCTGATTCATTCCAGAATGGATCAATAGCATCATCTTTAAATATTACATTTGAAAAGTCATTTAACAATTCAAACGCGATACTTATTTTACCTTCCTTATAAAGATTAAATACTAATTCTAATAAATCTTTATTAGTTTCATTATTATCACTAGTTAATCCTAAGGTAACAATATTAAATTTATTCTTTAATTTTTTCTTAAATGTATTATAAACATTTAAGTTATTATCTATTACTAATAGATTATCATTTGATTCCTCAAGATCCTTTAGTATTGGAGTAACTCCTTTAGTGTATTTTTCTTCCAAAGATGTACAAATAATTTTATTTTTTTTCATAACATTTCCTCGTTTCTGAGGAAATAATAAACCTCCAGTAAACTGGAGGGTCAATATATAAATTATATTTTTAATATTTTTTCTTTAAAATCATTAGATAAAGACTTATCTACCCTTTTACTAGCAAAGTCTATGATAGGATCAAAAATTGACTTTGCTTCAACTTCTTTTGGGTTTTCTCTTGAATTAGTGCCATATGTAAAAGCACCTACTTTTATTTCATACTCATTAAATGCTTCTTTATAATAATCTTTCATTAATGATAAATTATTAAATTCATATTCACTTATTATATTTGGGATAAAGTAAACAATCCTTTTAGTATATAGTGCATTCTCATAATGAATAGTAATTATATTATTATAATAATTTTGTAAAAAATTACTATTAGGATTATATATATCTTTAATTAGTCTATCTAAAATCTCATTATGAGCACCTAAACCTAAGTACTCAATTCCACTTTTTGGATCAATTTGAGGATCATTATAGACATTAATTATTTGATTATTAGTTATTATTCCTGATGCTCCGATGCCCTCACAATGATTTAATCTTTCATATTCATCTTTAAAGAAATCTATTAGATTTAATTCATAGTAACTTTTATCCATGATTATCCCCCATTTATCTGATTATAACATAAAGACGTGAGCATTACTCAATCTTTTAAATTCATATTATTGTTTATAAGTTCTAAATATAAAAAAAGAGGCTAATTTTAGCCTCTTATGAATTTAAAGTGTTTTCATTTTCATAAAGTTGTTTGTATGTGATAGAATTTTTTAATAATTCTTTGTGTGTGCCTTTAGCACTTATTTTACCTTTATCAACTACATATATAATATCAGCATCTATGATTGTAGATAATCTATGTGCAACAATTATAATTGTATGATCTTTAACAAGTTTATCTATAGTCATTTTAATATATTCTTGAGAATTATTATCTAGTGCACTTGTAGCTTCATCAAATAACAATACTTTAGATTTCTTAGATAAACTTCTTGCAATAGATAGTCTTTGTTTTTGACCACCAGAAAGATTAACTCCACCTTCACCAAGAATAGTATCATACTTATCTGGTAGACTCATTATATAATCATCTATATATGCTTCTTTACAATATTTTCTAACTTCTTTTAAAGTAATGTCTTTATCAATTAATTTAAAGTTATTAAGAATTGTTCTATTAAAGATAAATGGTTCTTGTCTAATAATAGAAATATTCTTTCTTAAGTTTTCTTCAGTTAAATCTTTAATATCTATATCATCTAAAGTAATCTTACCTTCGATTGGATCAAATACTCTAGTAAGAAGATTAAAGATTGTACTTTTACCTTGACCACTTTTTCCTACGATAGCAATCTTTTTATTTGGTTTTAACTCTAAGTTAAAATCATCTAAGATTGTAGATTCATTAGGATAATTAAATGTTACATGTTCAAATTTAATAGTACCTTTTGGATTATTTATTTCTTTATTACCAAAGTGTTCATCTTCATATAACTTGTTTTGTAATAATTCATTAACACGACTTATTGAAACATAAGTCTTTTGGAATGTTTCCATGAATGAATTAATATTTTCAATTAATCTCATATAACGATAAACATAATAAGTCATTGCAATAAAGAATGCTAAAGAAATCTTATGATAATACAAAAGAATTACACAAGTTATAAATACTGATACTTCTAAGATTGATTTCAAAGTTGAAATAATCATTTTAGATTCTTTATATAATTTAACTTCTTTAAATGATTTTTCAAGAATGTCTTTATTTATTTTAGACGAATTACTTTTAAGTTCCCCTTTTATTCCTAACGTTTTAACTTCACGTATTCCTCTGATAGATTCGTTAATCAAAGTTGTATGTTTATCTTGATGTACTTTTCTTTCTTTGTGAACTGCGATTAATAACGGATTATAATGTTTTAATATAAAATATAGTATTACTAAGAATATTAGTATTTCTATTGCAATAATAATAGAATTAAAGAATATATATACTAATATAATAATTGAACCTATGATAGAAGAAACAAGTTCAAGTATATGTAAGAATGCAAAACTTAATGTATTAGCATCTCCATTAATACGATTAATTATTTCTCCACTACTAGTTTTTTCATATGCATATGCTGGTAAATCCAATGCTTTTACATATGCTCCAAATCCTAGTTTTCTTGTTAATCTACTTTCTACTTCTTGTAATTTACAATTTGCATTTAAATAAATAATTACATTAAATACTATACAAACTAAAAAGTAGATTCCTAAATAAAGAATAGCTAATTTTATATTATTATGTGTTACTTCTTCAACTGCTTTACCATTTAAATAACCCGTTGATAAATTTGCAAGTTCTACTAAGAAAATAAAAATACTTGCAATAATAATTGTAACTTTTTGATCTTTAACAAAATCCAATAGAGGTTTATATTCTTTTAATTTTTTCATTATTTACCTCCATAAAAAAACTACCATATTTGGTAGCATAAGTTATTATTAAGTTATGAGTTAAAAGACTAAAGAAGTTCTTTCAACTCTTTCTAAAATATTCTTATCCACCATACATAATCTAAATATATTTGATTTAAACTTCTTCATTCTTTTCACTCCTTTCACTTCAAATTCAATTTGAATATATCATTATAGAATTTAGATGTCAACTAAAATTGGTTAACTAATAAAAAAGACCTACTTAGTAAGTCTTTATATTTTTATTAACTCTTTTTAAAGTCTTTGGGTTATCTTTTAAGTTTTTTCTATATTTTGAAAGTTCACTGTAGAACATTTCAGTGGACTTTCCATCTTCAAAATAATTACCTAAGATAATTTCATTTTCATGATTAAAAGTTAGTATTCTTAATCTATTATCTTTTAAGATTTCTACAAGTGGAACATGTGAAAATCTATTTAAAGCATTCTTTATTTCTTCATCATATAAATCATATGGAATATACATATCTTCGATTGGAGTCCATAATTTATTTCTTGCATAGTAAGATGTATTTTCAAAACTAAATGAAGCACAATTACCATCAATATTTAATACATTATCATCTTTATCAAAAGAATATCCAGTTTTAGTATTATTTCGTGTATGTCCTATGATAGTAAAATAATTTTTATTTCCTACCCCTCGGCCTGCAAGTCTATCACCTTTACGGCAATTAATAGCTATTAATGTTGCACTCTTATCATCATTAATTTTTAATTGTTCATCTTTTTCCATTGGAACAACTACACATGCATGAGTAAGAAGAATTTGTTTATCATTTATTTTTTCATCAAATTTATGATACACGTCTAAGTTTCCTATATATTCACATATTCTTATTATTTCTTCTTTAGTATAAAACTTTTTTAAATATCTAGCAGTTAGAAATCCACCATTTCTATCATACCATCTTTGCGATTTTTGACCCATTTTTGTTTCAAATAATTGTTTTAAACTATATTCTTTAGTTTCTTTATATGAATCATACATTAAAAGTTCATGGTTACCACCAAGATATACAATCTTAAAAGGGAGATTTTTATTAAAAGTTTTTTCATAAACATCAATAAGCATACTTCCAGAGTCAATTCCTCTATCAATTAAATCTCCATTTATATATAAAGTAACAGGTTCGTCGCTATTTAAACTAACATTTGTTAAATAATTTATTATAGAATCGTAAACAAAACCATTACCGTGTAAATCACTTACAATAAAGTTTCTCATTATTACTCCCAATTAATTAATTCTTGTTCAAGAATTAAATCGATACCATATTCTTTCTTAACAGAATCTCTTGCGTAATCTATTAAATATTTAATATCACTTGCTTTAGCATTATTCTTATTAACTATAAAGTTAGCATGTTTACTTGATATTTCTGCACCACCAATTGTATATCCTTTAAGTCCTAAGTCTTCGATTAATTTACCACTGAAATTATCAGGTGGATTTCTAAATACAGATCCTGCGGATGGATACTCTAAAGGTTGAGACTCTATTCTTCTTCTTTTTCTATCTAATGCAAGATCAAGTAGTTCTTCTTTTTTGCCTTTCTTAAGTTTAAAAGTTGCTTCAAGTACTATGTAACCCTTATGTGTTTTAAAGAATGAATGTCTATAAGAAAACTCTAATTCATTATTCTTCATAGTTATTACTTCAAAGTCAGGTGTTAATACTTTAACTTCAGTTAGACTCTCACTAACATCTGATTTATAAGCACCCGCATTCATGTAGACTGCTCCACCGATTGTTCCTGGAATTCCACAGGCAAATTCTAAACCTTGCAAACTATTATTAATAGCAGCATGTGATATTTTAATTAAATTACAACCCGCTTCTGCGACTAATTTAGTACCTTTAAAATAGTAATTTTTTAATTCATCTAGCTTAATAATTATTCCTTCATAAATTGAATCACTAAATAAAGTATTTGAACCATTACCTAAGACCATATGTTTAATATTCTTTTCTTTCAATGACTTCAAAATTAGTATTAATGAATCAATATTTTTTGGATATACAAATGCTTTTGCAACTCCCCCGACTTTGTAAGTAGTATGTTTACTTAATGGTACATCTATTTCAACTTTACCAATATTCATACTTTTAAGTTCTTTAATTATTTCTTTCATATACAATCCTCAACACTATACTTCCTATATTCATTTTAACATAAAAAAAGAAGTTATTACTAACTTCTAAATTATATAAGTAAAAATCCTATGATTGGTCCTAAGAATATAGCTATATAGATAAGTGTTATCCATGGTTGATAATCAATATAGAATTCTTTAAATGTAAGTCTCCAAGGATGTTTAATAAGTACCCAACCTACAAGATCTCCGATTATACAAATAAATGTCCATATAAGTCCTGTAATTAGTGCTTCATTAATTGTTGGATTACTAAGTCCATTCATATAAAGAAAACCAAATATAGGAAATATAATAATATTGTATAAAGGATGCCAAGGTTTTGTTTTTTCATAACCTTCACCCATTCCTGGAGATTCCTTCATTGATTTCATATGTAATACTTTTATATTAAATATAGTATGTAATATTCCAATCCATGTAACTAAAGTATAAGCTATAAAGAACCATAACATAGAGTATCCTAAATTTTGCATTTTATCACCTGTTTCATTATAACAAAGAATAAAACATAAAAAAACATTTGTCGGAAAAACCGATAAACGTTTTATTTTAAGAAATTCATTACTAAATCTATAATTATTTCTTTTTCTTTAGGATTAGATTCTGCAATTAAAAGAGTAACTGCAGTTAATGTATTATTATCAATAGTTTGTTTACCATCTTTAAACAATAATCCATAATAATTCAAGAAATATATAAATAATGTTGCTGCGATTCTTTTGTTACCATCTACGAAAGGATGATTCTTTACTAACACATAAAGGAAATTACATGCTTTTTCTTCCACTGATTTATAAAGATCTACTCCTCCGAAAGTTTGATAAATATCATTAACTATAGATTCAAAACCATGTTCTCTTTCAACTCCAAAGATAGATGATTCATCTGCAAATCTTAAATCTTTAATTATATCTAAACATTCATGATAATTGATTTGTCTATTATCAATTGTACCTTTGATTTTTTCTAAAGTTCTATGATCATAATCATCTAGTAAGTCTAAAGCTTTAGTATACCTTCCTATAACTTGAAGTATATCCTTAGCTTGTTCGCCTGTTATAAAATCAGGATTTCTATTAGCTATTTCAATTAATTTAACCGTCTTATTTAAAAGATCTAATTTTCTCATGTTAACAGCATATCCCTCGATTATATAATCTCTAAGTACACCACTAGCCCATCTTCTAAAAGCTATACCTTGTTTAGAATTGACACGATAACCAACTGCTAAAATAACGTCCAAATCATAAATATTAACCAATTTATCAGAATTTGCAATTCTCATTTTTTGAGAATTGCTTTTTAACTCAAGTTCATTATCATTAAATATATTATTTATATGTTTGTTTATTGTTTTAACATCCTTTTTATACAATTCTGAAATTTGTTTTTGTGTTAACCAAACATTTTCATTCATCACCTCCACATCTATTTTTATTTCTCCGTCTTCAAATAATACAATTTTATTTTCCATTAAAACCAAACCTTCCTATCTTGTATTATTTTTTGTATTAATTAAAAATATCTAATAAAAAAAGGGATACTTTCCCTAAGAAAAGTATCCCCGAATAGATATATCCTTCTTGCCCAAGAATATAAATTATCGACCCAAATTGTGATGTAAAAACACTCGGCAAGTAATTAATACAATTTAATTATATCATACATTCGTTCGATGTCAATATTTATTTCTTATTTTTAATGATGATGGTGATGATGATGCGATTCTACTTTTAATTCAACATGACAATCTATATCATCACAAGCTTCACTTTCAGTTTCTAAGATTGCATGACATATATTATGTTCTTCAAGTTCTTCTCTGATGTCATGTTTTAATTTTTTAATATCTTTAACATTTGTAACAATATGCATTGTTGCATAATTGTTTACTCCATCCATACTCCACACATGAATATGATGAATGTCTTCGACACCCTTGACTTCTAGTAAGTGATGTTTTAATTCATCTAAATCAATATCTTTTGGAGTCTTAACTAAGAAAATATCTATGATAGTTCTTAAGTTTTTAAGTGAATTAATAAGGATGAATAAAGCAACTCCGATAGACATAATTGAATCTAAATATGTAATATCAGTGAAGTTCATTATAATTGCTCCTACTAGAACTACTATCCAACCAAGTACATCTTCAAGCATATGAAGATTAACAGACTTTTGATTAATTGAATCTCCATCTTTAGTTACTATCGCAGCAAGAGTATTTAAAATTACTCCTACGATTGCAAAGATAATCATTCCTTGATAATTAACTTCAACTGGATTAAAGAATCTCTTTATTGCTCCAATCATAACAAGGATAGATCCAACTAATAATATCGTAGTAGTTATTACTCCTCCGAGTACTGAATATCTTATGTAACCATAAGTATATTTTTTATCAGCACGTTTTTTACTCTTCTTTTCAAGAAAGTAAGAAACACCTATTGAAAATGCATCTCCAAGATCATGAATTGAATCAGATAGAATTGCTACTGAATTTGTGAATATTCCTCCGAAGAATTCAAATACTGAAAATGTAATATTTAAAATAAATGCTAACAATATATTCTTTTCTGTTTTCATATTATCACCTTAATGTAATTATACTCCCTTTTTTTATCTTTATGAATATTTATCCATATTTGACAAAAATATTCAAAAGTGGTAAAACTATACTTGTATACCAATTTAGTATACTAGTAGAAAAGAGGGATTTGTATGGATAAGAAAGAATTAATTATTAGTACAGCCAGAGATTTATTCACTAAATATGGATATAAAAAAGTATCTATGGATGAGATTGCTCTTGAAGCAAACGTTACTAAGAAAACCATTTACAGTTACTTCACTGATAAAGATACCCTATTCATGTACTTTATTAATGAAGAAATTGAAAATGTAAAAAATGAGTTTGAAAAGATTGAAAAGAAAAGCATCCCATTCGTAGAGAAAGTCTCAACTAGTATTTACAACATGTTACTTTTTAGAAAAAATAGTATTTTAATATCTAATATTTCTAAAGAAGCAAAAAATAATATTCAACAAAGTATTAATTTCTTAAAAGTATATGATGATTCAATACTTAATTATATTGAAGATAAAATTAACAATGAAATTAAACTTGGTAATATTAAAAAATGTGATGCACACTTAACTGCTTTCATCATTTATAAAATGTATATTTCTTTATTATTTGAATATGATAAAGATATTGATGAAAAGAAATTTACTAAGGAAGTTACATCAATACTTAAAGACGGTTTATTTAATTAATATTTAAAGGAGGGTTTTAAATGAAGAAAAATAAAAGTATATTTAACTACGTTATCATTGCTGCAGTACTTTTAATTCCTTTTATGTATAGTTTCTTTTACTTAAAAGCATATTGGAATCCTTATGGTGATGGTAATATAGACAATATACCTGTTGCTATTGTTAATGAAGATAATGGTAATAAAGGTAATGAAT
>JAEEGL014312148.1_pt1 | contig 14953 bp, 9 predicted proteins | sample 9134231 | NCBI WGS metagenome assembly JAEEGL01 (sample SAMN16246548, study PRJNA631951) | gut metagenome | biome: gut microbiome; feature: rumen; material: fiber-attached | host: Bos | place: Iran: Karaj | collected 2018-10
ACCCCAAGGGTATCCCGAATAACCTTGTTCCCTATATAGCCAGAGTTGCCGTCGGCAAGCTCGACTGTCTGAGCGTTTACGGCAACGACTACCCCACCCCCGACGGAACCGGCGTGCGCGATTATATCCACGTTGTCGACCTGGCGCTCGGCCACATCAAGGCCGTTGAAAAAATACTCGGCGAAACGGGCTGCTTTACCTACAATCTCGGCACGGGCAAGGGCTACAGCGTGCTCGACGTCGTGAAAGCATTCGAAAAAGCGTGCGGCAAGAGCATAAATTATAAAATAGTCGATCGCAGGCCAGGCGATATAGCCGTTTGCTACTCCGACCCGTCAAAGGCCGGCAGGGAGCTCGGCTGGAAGGCGCAGAGAGATATCGAGGAGATGTGCGAAGACAGCTGGCGCTGGCAGTCCATGAACCCCGACGGATATTGATATGAAAAACTACATCTGGGATTTCGACGGTATGCTGTTTGACAGCTATCCGCATATAGCCGAGGCCTTCCGTCTTATGATGGAGAAGCACGGCAGGCAGGTGGACGCCGCCGAAGCGAGGGCACTGCTTGAGGACAGATTCGCGGTCTGCTACGCTCACTACTCCGTGACGCCGGAAATGGCGAAGGAGCACAACGCGCTTGAGCACGATTATGACCTGAAGCCCGTTGTTGTGCCCTTTGAAAATACGGAGAAGACGCTGACAATCCTGAAAGCGCGCGGAGCGAGACATTTTCTGTATACTCACAGAGGCTTTGAAACCTCACAGTACTACCTGAAAAAATACGGTTTTCTCCCCCTGTTTGACGGCTTCGTGGATTCCTCGTGCGGGTTTCCCGAAAAGCCCGCGCCCGACGCAATCAACCGGATTTGCAGCCGGTACGGCCTGGATAAGAGCGAAACAATAATGACGGGCGACAGGGAAATAGATGTCGCCGCAGGCAGAAACGCGGGTGTTCATACCTGCCTTTACACAAAAAAAGCGGCGGCCGAAACCGTCGCGGAGCATATAATAAGCGATATCATACAGATAATTGAAATACAGTAACAGAGGTGTAAAATGAGAGCGGTAATTACGGTTATAGGAAAAGACATGGTCGGAATACTTGCGAAGGTTTCCAACGAGTGCGCCGAGTGCAACATAAACGTGCTGGAGGTCACCCAGTCCATTCTTCAGGATATGTTTGCCATGATAATGATGGTTGATATCTCGAAGGCGAGCGTGCCGTTCACGAAGTTTGCGGACGACCTTGACAAAATGGGCAGCGAAATGGGCCTTTCCATCCATACGATGCATGAAGATATCTTCAACGCCATGCATACTGTCTGACAGCAGAGGTACGGTTTATGTTAAATGCTAAAGATATTCTTGAAACCATAACGATGATTCAGGACGAAAACCTTGATGTGAGAACCATCACGATGGGTATTTCGCTGCTTGACTGCTGTCATCCCGACATCGACGCCATGTGCTCAAGAGTCTATGACAAAATCACCCGTTACGCAAAGGACCTTGTAAAAACGGGAGAGGATATAGAGAGAGAACTCGGAATTCCGATAATAAACAAGAGAATATCCATAACTCCCGCCGCGATGATACTTGCCGCCTGTGACGACAAGGATGCGGTGAAGTTCGCGCGCACGCTTGACAGAGCGGCGAAAACCTGCGGAGTCAATTTTCTCGGCGGCTTCTCCGCCCTTGTTCAGAAGGGCTTCGGCCCCGGCGACAAGGAGCTCATAGAGGCGATTCCCGAGGCGCTTTCGGCAACTGAATTTGTCTGCTCGAGCGTGAATATCGGCTCCACCAAGACGGGCATAAATATGGACGCCGTCGGGCTTATGGGCAAAGCGGTCAGAAAGACCGCCGAGCTTACCGCGGACAGAGGCTGCATAGGCCCCGCGAAGCTTGTTGTATTCTGCAACGCCCCCGAGGACAATCCCTTTATGGCGGGCGCGTTTCACGGCGCGGGCGAGCCGGACTGCGTAATAAACGTCGGCGTTTCCGGCCCCGGTGTTGTCAGGGCCGCCCTTGCCAAGGCGGACAGCGGCATGGATCTGACCCGCGTTGCCGACCTGATAAAAAAGACGGCTTTCAAAATCACAAGAATGGGTCAGCTCGTAGCCAGCGAAGCGTCAAGACGGCTGGGCGTACCCTTCGGCATAGTCGATCTCTCCCTTGCTCCGACTCCCGCGGTCGGCGATTCCGTGGCTCATATTCTCGAAGAGATGGGTCTTGAGGTCTGCGGCTGCCACGGCACCACGGCTGCCCTTGCTCTGCTCAATGACGCGGTAAAGAAGGGCGGAGTCATGGCATCATCCCACGTCGGCGGTCTTTCGGGCGCATTTATTCCCGTTACCGAGGACGCCGGTATGATAGACGCTGCGCGCTGCGGAGCGCTTTCGATAACAAAGCTTGAGGCGATGACCGCGGTCTGTTCGGTCGGCCTTGATATGATAAATATTCCGGGCGATACCCCCGCCGATGTGATTTCAGCCATCATAGCGGATGAGGCGGCAATAGGTATGGTCAACTCAAAGACCACCGCCGTCAGGGTTATCCCCGCAATAGGCAAGAGCGTAGGCGATGAGCTCAGCTTCGGCGGCCTGCTCGGGAGCGGACCCGTTATGCCCGTTTCGCTTTATTCGCCCTCAAAGTTTATCGCAAGGGGAGGCAGAATCCCCGCGCCGATGCAGTCACTCAAAAACTGAGATTATTCAGCGGAGAGGTGAGTTGAAATGCCGAGAAAGGCTTCCCGCAACACAAAAATGAAAATAGTGAATGCCGCCTGGGCGCTCTTCTATAAATACGGCTACGACGACACCACGATTGAGGATATAATCTTTGAGTCGTCAACGTCAAGGGGCTCGTTTTACCATTATTTCAAGGGCAAGGACGAACTGCTGACCACCCTCGCGACCCTCTTTGACAACAAATATGAGGAGCTGGAAACGCAGCTTGACGGCGAAATGACCGCCTGCGAAAAACTGCTGTTTCTCAACCGCGAACTTTTCCGTATGATTGAGGAGAGCGTTCCGCTGGACCTGCTCTCCAGGATGTATTCCTCCCAGATGACAACGGCGGGCAACAGAAATCTGCTCGACCACAACCGCAAATACTATAAACTTCTGAGAACCATCATAATCGAGGGCAAGGAAAACGGAGAGTTTGTTTCCGGTATATCCGCCGATGAGATAGTCAGGGCCTACGCCATGTGTGAAAGGGCGCTCATCAGCGACTGGTGCCTTGCCAACGGAGAATACTCCCTCACAGCGGAGACGGAGAGAACTTTCCCGCGGCTGATGAAGGGCTATTTCGGATAAAAAACAGGACCGTCATTCAAACGAATGACGGTCTTTTACTGCGCCTTTCTGAAACTCAGGCAAGTTTTTCAACTATTTCTTTGGTGTCTTCGGCTATAACGAGTTCCTCATTTGTCGGGATGACAAACATACGGACCTTTGAGCCGGGCACGGAGATTTCGACTTCCTCGCCTCTGATGTGGTTCTTTTCCTCATCGATATCTGTGCCGAGGAAGGCGATGCTCTTCGCAATCCTCGTTCTGTACTGGGGATTGTTTTCACCGATACCGCCTGTGAATACAACAGCGTCAATGCCGCCCATTGCCGCGGCAAAGCCGCCGATATACTTGGCAAGCTGATGGCAGAGCATGGATTCAACAAGCTGAGCTACCGGGTCGCCCGCTTTTGCTCTGTTTTCGATGGTGCGGTTGTCGCTTGTGCCGGCTATGCCGAGCATACCGCTCTTCTTATTCATAAGCGTATCCATTTCATCGGGAGTGAGATTGTGCGCTTTCATTATTGTTGTGACAATCGCGGGGTCAATCGAGCCGCAGCGGGTGCCCATGATGATGCCTTCAAGCGGGGTGAGACCCATTGTGGTGTCCAGGCACTTGCCGTCCTTGACGGCTGTGATTGAGGAGCCGTTGCCGAGATGGCAGGTGACGATTTTCGTGCCTTCCTTTTTGCCGCCGAGCAGGTCGATGCAGCGGGCGGAAACATATCTGTGGCTCGTGCCGTGGAAGCCGTATTTGCGTATGCCGTCTTTCTCATAAAACTCATAGGGCAGGGCGTAGAGATAGGCGTAGTCGGGCATGGTCTGATGGAAACCGGTGTCGAAAACGGCAACCTGGGGAACCTTCATTATCTTTTCGCAGGCTTCTATACCCTTGAGGTTTGCGGGGTTGTGGAGAGGGCCGAATTTGAAGCATTCTCTTATAGCGGCCTTGACTTCTTCCGTAACAAGCACGGAGGAGCTGAATTTTTCTCCGCCGTGAAGGACTCTGTGACCCACTGCCTGTATCTCGTCAAGAGAGGAGATAACGCCGTTCTCGCTGCTCGTGAGAGCGTCAAGCACGATTCTGATGGCTTCGCCGTGGTCCGCCATTGCCATGGGTTTGTCTTTGATGTTCTTTGATTCGTCCGAAGGTACCTTGTGGGTGAAGGCGGCGTTGGAGTCGCCTATCTGTTCGCAGATACCCTTTGCGAGCAATTCCTCATTGGCCATATCGATGAGCTGGTATTTGAGGGATGAGCTTCCGCAGTTAAGAACAAGAATTTTCATAATGTTTTCACTCCCGAATAAATTAAGTCTTGTAAATCAAACAATACTGATTTATTATATACCCATAAGATACGAATTTCAAGCTTAAAATGTGAAAGGGCTGATATCTTTGCGCACGGCGGGATTTACGGCGGAGTTCAATCCGTTCCATAACGGACACGCCTTCCTCGTTGAAAAACTCCGCGGGGAGGGATATACTCATATAGTTTCGGTGATGAGCGGGAACTTCGTCCAGCGGGGCGAGCCGGCTCTTTTTCCGGCTGCGCAAAGGGTTGAAACCGCGCTCGAAAGAGGGGTTGACCTTGTTATTGAGCTGCCGGTGACCTATGCCGTTTCGGGAGCGGAAACCTTTGCGAAGGCAGGGGTCTCGCTGCTTGATGCCACGGGAGTTGTAGACACGCTCGGCTTCGGCGCGGAGTGCGGCAGTCTCGATAAATTATATGACGCCGTGAACGCGCTTGAGCGTGAGGAAACGGACGCTCTTATCAGGGAGAAACTTTCAACAGGCATAACCTATGCCGCGGCAAGGGAGCAGGCCGTTGCCGAAACCGACACCGAGGCCGCCGCCGTAATCAGGGAGCCGAACAACATCCTTGCCGTCGAGTATCTCAAAGCGCTCAGAAGCATAAATTCCGGGATGAAGCCCTTTGCCGTCGGGCGCGCGGGCGTACCTCACGATTCGGATGAAATCCGCGGCGGATTTGCAAGCGCGAGCGCGATAAGACGGATGCTCCGTGAAGGAGAGGACGCCTCCCCGTATCTTGGTTATGAACCGCCGAAGGACGGAAACGGAAAAGTTCTTATGTTTGACCGCGAAAAATACGAAGCGGTTATGATGTATAAAATGAAGAGCCTGGCTCACGGTGAGGCCGCGGAATGGCCGGATATTTCCGAGGGCCTTGAAAACCGCATAGAGGCCGCCGCCGCGGGCGCGGCGTCGCTTGATGAACTGTACGGATTGATAAAAACAAAAAGATACACCCTTTCGAGGATAAAGAGAATTCTGCTTGCCGGGGCGCTCGGAATAAAGGCGGATGAGTGCAGACGCCCTGTTCCGTATATACGGGTGCTCGGCTTCGGCGAAAGGGGCGCGGAGCTGCTCAGACAGATGAGAGAAACGGCAAAACTGCCGGTAATCACAAAGGCGGCGGACGCCGCCGCGCTCGGCGCAGAGGGCAGGAAACTGCTTGAAACGGAGTTCAGGGCATGGGATATCCACTCCCTCATCTTTGATAAAAACTGCTCTCCGGGCAGCGGAAAAGACTATAAAATCATAAAAAAATCTCAGTCGGATTCACCAAAGTTTTGAAAAATTTGCATCCGGCTTTGCACATATATTACAAAATTTTATTTTATCTCTTATATAAAAAAATAATTCTTGACTTTTATAAGACGGGCGATTATAATTCTGTTCTGCATTATGATGGAATATATCGCCCGTTATTTATTTAACTTTATAAAGAACGGAAGCGATGTTCTGCGTGGAAATTATTAAACGGAGGATTATCAGATGCTCAATGTGAAGGAAGTCAAAAGAGGAAACCGCACCAGGATGAGCTTCGGTAAGATCAATGAGGTCATGGATATGCCCAACCTGATCGAAATTCAGAAGAAATCCTACGAGTGGTTCAAGACTGTCGGTCTCAAAGAGGCATTTCGTGATATGGCGGATATCACGGATTACAGCGGCAATCTTGTGCTCAGCTTTATTGACTACAGATTCGACGAAAAACCGAAGTACAACATCCGTGAGTGCAAGGAGAGGGACGTTACCTATGCCGCGCCCATGCGCGTGACCGTGCGTCTTCAGAACAAGAACACCGGCACTATCAAGGAGTCCGAGGTCTATATGGGCGATTTCCCGATTATGACCGAGAGCGGCACCTTCGTCATCAACGGCGCGGAGAGGGTTATCGTATCCCAGCTCGTGCGTTCGCCCGGCGTTTACTTCGATATGACTCACGACAAGACCGGTAAGGAGCTTTACACCAGCACAATCAACCCCAACAGAGGTGCCTGGCTTGAGTATGAAACCGATGTCAATGATATTTTCTACGTTAAAATAGATAAGAATAAAAAGCTGCTTATCTCCACCTTCGTGCGCGCTCTCGGCCTGAGCTCAAATCAGGACATACGCGATTTCTTCGGTGAAGATATCAAACTTGAAGCCACCCTCGAGAAGGACGAGACAAGGAACAGCGAAGAAGCTCTCATGGAAATGTTCAAGAAGATGAAGCCCGGAGAGCCCGTCACCCTTGAAAGCGCCCAGCAGAATATCGACAACCTCTTCTTCGATCCCTACAGATACGATATTTCGAGAGTCGGCCGCTATAAATACAACAAAAAGCTTTCTCTTCTCAACCGCCTGCCCGGCAACGTACTCGCTCAGCCCGTCGTGGACGAGGAGACAGGTGAGGTTCTCGGCGAGCCCGATGAAGTCATCACCAAGGAGAAGGCAATCGAATTCGAGAACAAAGGCGTATGGCGCGTTGTCCTCAAGTGCGAAGACGGCACTGAGCTCACCGTTATCTCCAACCGCATGGTCGATCCTCTCGCGAAGCTTCCGTCAAGCATCACGAAAGAGGACCTTGAAGCCAACGCGATCGGCGAAAAGGTAAGATACAGCGTTCTTTCCGAAATCATCGCGGAATGCGGCGATGACAGGGACAAGCTCCTTGAAACGATGAAGGCCCGCTGCGATGATCTTATCCCCAAGTTCATAATCAGAGATGACATTTACGCCTCCGTCAACTATGTCAACTGCCTTACAAAGCACGTGGGCAACATAGACGATATTGACCATCTGGGCAACAGACGTATCCGCTCTGTCGGAGAGCTTCTCCAGAACCAGTTCAAGATAGGCCTTACCAGAATGGAAAGAGTCGTTCGCGAAAGAATGGCTCTCGCCGCAACGGAAGAGGATGAGAAGGTAACCCCGCAGTCCATAATCAATATCCGCCCGGTGACCACCGTAATCCGCGAGTTCTTCGGTTCATCACCGCTCTCACAGTTTATGGACCAGGTAAATCCCCTTGCGGAGCTTACGCACAAACGCCGTATTTCCGCTCTCGGCCCCGGCGGTCTTTCAAGAGACAGAGCCGGATTCGAGGTCCGCGACGTTCACTACACTCACTACGGAAGAATGTGCCCCATTGAGACCCCCGAAGGTCCCAACATCGGCCTGATTTCCTACCTTGCGTCCTTTGCGAGGATAAACCGCTACGGCTTTATTGAAGCGCCGTACAGAAAGATAGACAAAGAAACCGGCGTCGTGCTTGACGAAGTTGAGTATATGACTGCCGACCGGGAAGACGAATTCGTCGTTGCCCAGGCCAACGAGCCCCTTGACAGTGACGGCAGATTTGTCAATAAGAGAATAGCCGCAAGATATAAGGACACCTTCCTTGAAACCGAGCCCGAAAAAGCGGATTATATGGACGTTTCGCCCAAGATGGTTGTTTCCGTGGCAACCGCCATGATTCCCTTCCTTGAGAACGACGACGCCAACCGCGCGCTGATGGGTTCAAACATGCAGAAGCAGGCAGTTCCCCTTCTCAAAACGGAAGCTCCCCTTGTCGGTACGGGTATGGAGTATAAGGCTGCGGTTGACTCAGGCGTCTGCGTTCTTGCAAAGAAAGCCGGCGTTGTCACCAAGGTCTGCGCCGACAGCATTGAAATTCTCGAGGACGGCGGTACAACGCAGACTTACGAGATTCTCAAGTTCATGCGCTCCAACCAGACCACCTGCATCAACCAGAAGCCCATAGTTTCCGTCGGCCAGAAGGTTGAGGAAGGAGAGGTTATAGCGGACGGTCCCGCGACCGACAACGGCGAGGTTGCCCTCGGTAAGAACGCCCTCATCGGCTTCATGACCTGGGAAGGCTACAACTACGAGGACGCTGTTCTCATAAACGAAAGACTTGTACGCGACGATGTTTATACATCGATTCACATAGAGGAATATGAAACCGAGGCAAGAGACACCAAGCTCGGCCCCGAGGACATCACCAGAGATATTCCCAACACCGGTGAAGATGCCCTTGCAAACCTCGACGAAAGCGGCATAATCCGCATCGGCGCCGAGGTCCGCTCCGGCGACATCCTTGTCGGTAAGGTCACTCCCAAGGGTGAAACAGAGATGACACCCGAGGAAAGACTGCTTCACGCCATCTTCGGCGAGAAGGCAAAAGAGGTCAGGGACACCTCCCTCAAGGTTCCTCACGGCGCATACGGCGTTGTTGTCAATGTTGAAGTCTTCACCAAGGAAAACAGCGATGAGCTGGCTCCCGGCGTCAACAAGGTCGTACGCTGCTACATAGCCCAGAAGCGTAAGCTTTCCGTGGGCGACAAGATGGCGGGCCGCCACGGCAACAAGGGCGTTGTTTCGAGAATCCTTCCCCAGGAGGATATGCCCTTCCTTCCCGACGGCACTCCGCTTGACATAGTTCTCAATCCTCTCGGCGTTCCCTCCCGAATGAACATCGGTCAGGTTCTTGAGGTTCACCTCGGACTTGCCGCGAGAAAGCTCGGTTACAGGGTTATGACTCCCGTCTTTGACGGCGCTCACGAGAGCGACATCCTCGAAGCCTTCGATACGGCAAACGAGATGACTCTTGCCAAGGCAAAAGAGGAAGCGATTGAAAAGGCGAAGAGGCAGGCAGAGGAAAACGGAGAGAAATTCGATCCCGATAAAGTTGAATTTGACCCCTCAAAGGTCTTCACAATCAATAAGACAGGTAAAACGATTCTTTATGACGGCAGGACCGGCAGACAGTTTGACAACCCCGTAACGGTCGGCGTCATGTATTACCTCAAGCTCCATCACCTTGTTGACGATAAGATTCACGCCCGTTCAACGGGTCCCTACTCCCTCGTTACCCAGCAGCCTCTGGGCGGTAAAGCTCAGTTCGGCGGCCAGCGTTTCGGCGAAATGGAAGTTTGGGCGCTCGAAGCTTACGGCGCGGCATACACCCTTCAGGAGATTCTTACCGTCAAATCGGACGATACCGTGGGCAGAGTTGACACCTATGAAGCCATTGTCAAGGGCAAGAATATTCCCAAGCCCGGCACTCCCGAGGCGTTCAAGGTGCTTGTCAAAGAGCTTCAGTCTCTTGCTCTGGATGTCAGAGTGCTTGACAAGGACGGCGAAGAAATCGATCTGCGCGCCTCATTCGACAACGACTTCGGCGCAGCGCCCGCAATCACCGAAGACAGCGGAGACGCCTTCATTCAGATCAACGACGCCGAAGGTTCGGAAGGCTACAACATTGATGAAGACAGCAAAGAAAACGACATCTTCACAGGCGGCGATATACTTCTTGATGATGACGGTCTTGTCGACGATTTCGACTCCGATGATGACGACTATGCACGCAGCTACGGTGCAGAGTATTCGGATGATTCATCCGGCTATGACGATGACGGTATGGATTGATGAGTTCCGACTCCGAAACAAATAATACGGAAGGGGAATAGTTTAATGGAAAACGTTGCCAACAACAATACGGATTTCACTTTTGAATCCATAAGAATAGGCCTTGCTTCACCCGAAACCATCCGCGGTTGGTCATACGGTGAGGTCAAGAAGCCCGAAACCATAAATTACAGAACCTTGAAGCCCGAGAAAGACGGTCTTTTCTGCGAAAAGATTTTCGGGCCCACCAAGGACTGGGAATGCCACTGCGGCAAATACAAGAAGGTCAGATATAAGGGTAAGGTCTGCGAGCGCTGCGGAGTTGAAATCACCCGCGCGAAGGTCCGCCGTGAAAGAATGGGCCACATCGAGCTTGCCACCCCCGTTTCCCATATCTGGTATTTCAAGGGTATACCCTCCAGGATGAGCCTTATCCTCGATATACCCAACAAGGATCTTGAGAGAGTCCTCTACTTTGCCAAGCATGTGGTGACAAATCCCGGCGATACACCTCTTGAGAAGGGTCAGACTCTTGACGAGAAAGACTACGAGGAATACCGCCTGAGATATGAGGACGACTTTGAGGCCGGTATGGGAGCCGAAGCGGTTAAAAAGCTTCTCTCCGAAATCGACCTTGACGAGCTTTCCGCCCAGCTCAAAGAAGAGCTGCAGGACGCGTCCTCACAGAAGAGAGTCAAGCTCCTCAAAAGACTTGAGGTAGTTGAAGCGTTCAGGCTTTCCGGCAACAGGCCGGAGTGGATGATTCTTGACGTGATTCCGGTAATTCCTCCGGAGCTGCGTCCTATGGTCCAGCTCGAAGGCGGCAGATTCGCCACCTCCGACCTCAACGACCTTTACAGAAGAGTCATCAACAGAAACAGCCGTCTTGCGAAGCTCATTGAGCTCAACTCCCCCGAAATAATCATCAGAAACGAGAAGAGAATGCTCCAGGAAGCCGTCGACGCTCTTATCGACAACGGCAGAAGAGGCAGACCCGTCACGGGTCCGAGCAACAGAGCGCTCAAATCTCTTTCCGATATGCTTAAAGGTAAGCAGGGAAGATTCAGACAGAACCTTCTCGGTAAGCGTGTTGACTATTCGGGCCGTTCGGTTATCGTTGTCGGCCCCGACCTCAAGCTCTATCAGTGCGGTCTTCCCAAGGAGATGGCGCTTGAGCTGTTCAAGCCCTTCATTATGAAGAGACTTGTTGAGACAGAGGTAGCCGGCAATGTCAAATCCGCGCGTAAGATGGTTGAAAGAGCCCGCCCCGAAGTCTGGGACGCCCTCGAAATAGTCATCAAGGACCACCCCGTAATGCTCAACCGCGCTCCCACGCTTCACAGACTCGGTATCCAGGCGTTTGAGCCCGTGCTTGTCGAAGGCAGAGCAATCAAGCTTCATCCGCTTGTATGTACCGCTTTCAACGCCGACTTCGACGGAGACCAGATGGCTGTTCACGTTCCTCTTTCGGCAGAGGCGCAGGCGGAGGCAAGATTCCTTATGCTCGCCGCCAACAACCTTCTCAAGCCCTCGGACGGCAAGCCCGTTACCGTTCCCACTCAGGATATGATACTCGGCTCCTATTATCTCACCATGGTTAACGATAATAACAAGGAGAACTCCGATTACAATCCCGACAACCCCTGCGAACCCGGCGCACCCCTTGAGATTGTTGACGATGACGGCAACAAGACGCTTCTTTACAAGACATTCCGTTCGGTTGACGAGGCTCAGATGGCATACGAAGAGGGCGATATCGGCCTTCACGTTCACATCAGAATCCGTATGACCAAGGAATACAAAGGCAAGCCGGTCACGGGCTTTGTTATCACAACCCTGGGCAAGCTTATCTTCAACGATCCCATTCCCCAGGATCTCGGCTTCATTGACAGAACCGATCCCGATAACATCTTCACGCCCGAAATCAACGAGCTTGTTGACAAAAAGCGCCTGGGCGCGCTCATTGACCGCTGCATCAAGGTTCACGGCACCTCCGTTTCGGCTGTCGTGCTTGACAGAATCAAGGCGCAGGGCTATAAATACTCAACTTACAGCGGCCTGACCGTCGCAGTCTGCGACGCTACGATTCCTCCGAGAAAATGGGAGATAGTCGAGAAGGCCGACGAAAAGGTTGCCGCAATAAAGAGAAACTACGACAGAGGCTTCCTCTCGGAATCAGACCGCTCCAAGCAGGTCATCAAAGTCTGGGAAGACTGCACAAACGAAGTTTTCGACAACCTCAAAGGCAACTTCAATAAATTCAACCCGATTAACATCATGCTTGATTCGGGCGCCCGCGGTAACAACTCACAGCTTCGTCAGCTCACCGGAATGCGCGGCCTTATCGCGAACACCTCCGGTAAGGTTATCGAGATTCCCATCAGAGCGAATTACCGTGAAGGCCTTAACATATTGGAATACTTCATCTCAGCCCGCGGCGCGCGTAAAGGTCTTGCCGATACCGCTCTGCGTACAGCCGACTCGGGTTATCTGACCCGCCGTCTTGTTGACGTTTCACAGGATGTCATTGTCCGTGAAGAGGACTGCGGCTGCACAGCCAGAGATGAAAACGGAAACATTCCCGAGGATGCCGGCACCTACGTTTACGACATTTTCGACGATGAAAAGAAGAGAGACTCAAGAAAGATTGTTTCCCTCGAGGAAAGACTTACCGGCAGATATCTTGTTGAGGATTATTACGATCCCGAAACAGGCGTTTTGCTTGCCTCCAAGGACGAGATGATGAGCGACGATGTGGCCAAGAAGGTTGCACAGAGCGTTCAGAAAGAAAGAGACAGGCTGGTCGAAAAAGGCGACCTTCCCGAGGATGCAAAAGCAAAGATCAAGATCCGTTCCCTTCTTTCCTGCAAGTCCGAGCACGGCGTATGCATCAAGTGCTACGGCAAGAACCTCGCGACAGGCAGACCCGTCACAGTCGGTGAAGCGGTAGGTATTATCGCCGCTCAGTCGATAGGCGAGCCCGGCACACAGCTTACGATGAGAACCTTCCACACCGGCGGCGCGGCCGACCAGTCCGATATCACATCCGGTCTTCCGAGAGTTGAGGAACTGTTTGAAGCGCGCAAGCCCAAGATGCTCGCGATTATGAGCGAGATAGACGGTACGGTAAGCATAGAGAAGAGAAAGAACACCGACCATATCGTTGTTACAGCCTCCGACGGCACGGAAAAGGCGTATCTTATTCCTTACGGATATAAGAAGAGGGTTGAAAACGGCGATACGGTCAATAAGGGCGACAGGCTCACCGAAGGCGCTCAGAATCCTCACGATATTCTCGCCATTCTCGGCGTTGAAGCTGTTCACGACTACCTCATCAGGGAAGTCCAGAGCACTTACCGCTTACAGGGCGTTGATATCAACGACAAGCACATCGAGGTTATCGTGCGCCAGATGATGAGAGAAGAAAAGATTGTCGATCCCGGCGATTCAAAATTCCTTCCCGACTCGGTTGCCGAGAAGCAGGAAATCGCAGCCGAGAACGAGCGCATAAAGAGAGAAGCGGCCGAAAGCGGCAGGGAGCCCAGATTCATCGAATCCGTACCTACTCTTATGGGCATCACAAAGGCTTCGCTCGCAACGGAATCGTTCCTGTCAGCGGCCTCCTTCCAGGAGACAACGAGAGTGCTCACCGATGCCGCAATCAAGGGCAAGACGGATCACCTTCTCGGCCTGAAAGAGAACGTTATCATCGGCAAGCTTCTTCCCTCGGGCACGGGTATGAAATGCTACAGCGATGTTGATATTCATCCGGCATTCAAAGCCGCGTCAGTGAGCGAAGACATATAATAAGGTAATACTGATAATAATTAAAGAAAGGCTGTTATTATGAAATACAATATCCAGGGTAATGATTTTCCCGTTCTGATATGCGATCTTGAACCCGGAGAAACCGTAATAACCGAAGGCGGCGGAATGAGCTGGATGTCCCCGAATATGGAGATGGAAACCTCTTCAAACGGCGGCCTCGGCAAGGTTCTCGGCAGAATGATAACCAAAGAGAGTCTGTTTCAGAACAATTATACCGCCAAAGGCGGAAACGGCCAGATAGCCTTTGCGAGCAGCCTTCCCGGCGAGATACTTCCTCTTGAGCTTGCGCCCGGCAAGACCTATATCTGCCAGAAAAGTTCCTTCCTTGCCTCCACGGCAGGCGTTGAGCTTTCCACCTTTTTCCAGGGAAAAATCGGCAGCGGTCTTTTCGGCGGCGAGGGCTTCATTATGCAGAAACTCAGCGGCTCCGGTATGGCGTTCAGCGAGGTTGACTGTTCAGCCGTAAAGTATGAATTGCAGGCGGGGCAGAGCATTATCGTTGACACCGGCCACGTTGTTATGATGAGCGGAACCTGCACGATGGACGTGCGCACCGTCAAGGGAGTCAAGAATATTTTCCTGGGCGGCGAAGGCCTTTTCAACACCGTTGTTACCGGTCCGGGCGAAGTTGTGCTGCAGTCAATGCCCATTAACAAGCTTGCAGTTTCGCTTCAGAGGTATATGATTTCGTCCAAATAACCCGTATTTTGGTTATAAATGACAAGATTAACCTATAAATATTGTAAAAAGTGTTGACAAACCAAGAAGTATTATGATAAAATTTTCAATCGTGGTATCAGCAAATCCCGATATATCAAGGGGTTTGACGATATAAGGAAGCCAAGGCCCGGAAATGCCCGCAGTCTGTCCGGCTTTATGCCGGCTCAAACGGGCGCAGGCCGCGGTTATCCGCAAAATTTTCAAAGAAAGGAGAGAAAGCATTGCCTACCTTTAATCAGCTTGTACGTAACGGCAGACAGACGCTTGAGAGAAAGCCTAAGGCCCCCGCTCTTTTAAAAGGACTCAACTCCAAAAAGAACGTTGTAACAGACCTTAATTCCCCTCAGAAGCGCGGAGTTTGCACCGCAGTCAAGACCGCAACACCCAAGAAGCCGAATTCTGCTCTTCGTAAGA
>JAEEGL014591081.1_pt1 | contig 14953 bp, 8 predicted proteins | sample 9134231 | NCBI WGS metagenome assembly JAEEGL01 (sample SAMN16246548, study PRJNA631951) | gut metagenome | biome: gut microbiome; feature: rumen; material: fiber-attached | host: Bos | place: Iran: Karaj | collected 2018-10
CCTCCCCCTTTTCCGCCAATATCTGCATGACGGCTACTACCCTTTCAGCAAGGAAGGTGCATACAAATCACGTCTCGACCAGATTATCACTCAAACCCTAGAGACCGACATTCCGCAATACGCCCGCCTGTCTGTTTCCACTGGACGCAAGCTGCGCCGGCTGATGGGTATTGTGGCACAGAGTGCGCCCTTCAAGCCCGACTATTCCAGCCTTGCCAATGCCATAGGTGTCAGCCGCAACGTTTTGCCCAATCACTTCCTCTATATGGAGCGTGCTGGCATGATAGGGCAGCTACGAGATGAGACGGGTGGCCTACGAAGCCTTGGAAAAGTGGAAAAAATCTATTTGGACAACACCAATATCATGTATGTGCTCGGAGCTGACAGCACCAACACTGGCAATCTCCGTGAGACCTTTTTCTACAACCAAACGCGAGTGGTCAGCGATGTCATCTCATCCAAAGTGTCCGACTTCGTTATCGGCGACCACACCTTTGAAGTAGGAGGCAAGAAAAAGGGAGCTAAACAGATAGAGGACATCCCCAACGGCCATATCGTAAAAGACGATATAGAATACGGCTACGGCATAGCCATCCCATTATGGACGTTTGGGTTACTTTATTGATTTATGGTATTTTAAAAGTTCACTTCACTTATTAAGTTAAGAGTTTGCACACCTTTCAAACAATTAACCTGGCAAACCTCACAAAGTAATGGGGTTAAAGAGTATCACTGGGTAAACAAGTCTTCTATCCTTACTTCGCTTCGCATAACATAGAATGAATACCTAGTAGTATTCCATATGTTGTTATCATCATAATCACCAAACACTTTCTCGTACATATAGTAGCCTTAAAGATGTCCATCCCGTTGCACATTTTTTTTATAGTCCTTGCTGATTGAATAGGGGTACTCTTTTACTACTTAGTGTTGCACTTGTAAGTGGAGTTTATGTCTTAGAAATGAGAAAGGGAAAAGTCTTATCTTGTAATTAGAAAGAAATCAACGTTGTTATCATTGATTATCTTGTCTTTTCGCTAAGATACCCAATGCTATGAGCATTTGTGCATCTTTTTCAAACACTTTAGTTCGTGCTTCAATGATTGAACCCACAATATTATTTTTTGTAAATGCACGAGGGTTCTTTTTTATTCGTTTTTTTAATATCCATTTCCCAATATTACAAAATTTACTATTACCTATAGCAACTTCTATTTTACTTATACAATCATTACTTATGCTTATTACGCCAGCATCTGAAAAATTAAAATATAACCTATCCTCATGTAACATAACAAAAGCTCTACGGAACAATAGCCCCAAACTATATTCTCCTCCCTGAGTTTTTGCCGATATATATTCCATCCTTTCAACCACTCCTTCAGGTTGACTTACAATCTCAAGGTCTAATATTAGTTTCTTTTCTATATGATCAAGCTTTTGGAGTGTCAACAATTGGGGGAGAAATATTCTCCTCAGCATAAACATGAAACTACAAATTACCATATTAACAAACATCCAAATATTTGCCATTACATGCCAATTGCAGTTCCATTCATCTGGAAATGGCAACCAATCCGGATGAAACAAATTACATATCAAAAATGTCAAAAACACTAAAATACCTATTACGATAGAAAAAGAATATTTGGGTATCCTAACTCCCAAAGAAAAGAATTTACATATTAAGAATATTGAAATGAGGAAATTCATTAGTAGTACACCAAACGGTGATGGCATGTATGATGTTTTAAATGTTGCACAATAGAAAAGTACAAAAGCACCATAGATAGCCATCACTGACATTACAGATTTTTTTACAACCTGATAGTCTTTAAGTGTAGCATTATTCGTATATTCATAGTCAAGATCACTAATCTTTAACACACCCATTTGTTTAGCTTTTTCTGACACCTCTTTATCTGGGTCATACTTAATCTGTTCCTGCGACATGTAACTAGCAACAAAAACACTCCCTACCAACATCTGTATGAGTGGGACAAAGTCAGATAGATAGCTAAATGTTGCACAGATATCAAAAAGTATCATCGATGATTGTTGAATGAATTTTTGTAAGTAAGTTAGCGTTACTGATTGTCACTAATACATTTATCATCCGTAACATCATTGTTAATCGAATCATCAGCATTAGCAGCAGCACATATTCCAATATCGCTCATTCTTAACATCTCATGTATCATCTTCAATCTTACAGCTCTATCCTTTTTACACTTATCCAACTTATCGTAAAGCTCATTCTGATTGTCTAAATGAATTGCTTTTTGAAAAAGATTTATTGCCTCTTCTACTGAATCATCTGACAGAATAATAGGATAAAAACTGGGGAAAGAATCCATCTCAGGATTTTGCACTCGGGTACCAACACTATCATCAGTAACGGTACTTTTCCCTACAACAAAGGGGTTGATATTTTTTTCTTTATCAAGCGCATTCTTAAGCTTGTGAGCAAGAATCCACGAAAGAGTACCAATTGCTGCAACATTTTTCTGCACTTTTACTAAATCGCCTTGCAGAACATTAGGATTTAGAACAGGGATAATGGGGAAGGAATCCGCCTCATTTTTCTGCATCAGGACGCTTTTATCAGGGATGGTACTTCCCCCTGCAACAAGGGAGGTAATATCTACTGCTTTAATAAAAGCAACATTGAACATGTTAGTAAGAATCCTAGTCCAAGAAGGACTATTAAAAGATCCCAGGGCTCGATAACTATCGGCCTCGTATTCCAGTCGGAATGCTTTACGATCGAAGATGGCAAAGTTATAGTTCCCATTTTCTCCTTTCTGTTTACCAAGGATCTTTTCTATTTGCCCTTTGGATTCTTCCGATATAAGTTTAACTTTAATTTTATCCCTGGTTACCGGATCATTAAGTGCATTACTTACCACACCGAAAGGCGGGTTATCAATCCATTCTGTAGTTTGTACCAGTATGCGGACGCTCTCGTCTCCAAATGCGTCAGACTTGATAGTCTCATTAAAGAAGTGTTGAAATTCTTCCCAGTATGCACCCTTGAATCCATCATCACCCTCCCCACACAAAATGCCAGGCCGTAAGCCCGTGCAATACATGTCCAAGTTATGTTCGGTATTGGCTATGAGAGTAGCCATAAGGATAGAAGCATGAGCCTCACCTTTATTAGAGAAAATCTCTGTACTGGGCGGATTTGTACTTGCTAACCCATCTAAATACCTCTGATATGAAGAATTATTTTTTTCTTCTTCACGAATGAGTTTGACTGATCTTTTTTCGGACATCTTATTAAAAAAATATATATACGTCAGACTTCAAACTTCTGCCTTAGCCATTGACCTTTTGTCAATCATTTGTATTTGTGATTGATGTGGCAATTATTAATTATTCTTACAATTTTCAAAGATACATATTTATTCTTACATGGCAAAGCATTACTATAAATTTAACATATATTTGTATAGATTGTTGGTGAAAGTTACAAAGTTACAAGTTACATGCATATGATTTGGTTATTGGGAGAGTTATATAATATGATAATATAATGAATAATAATAAATTATACTATAATAGACCATATTGCATAAAAAAAACACAATGCATGTAATTTGTAATTTTGTAACTTCTTTGCAATATACTTGTTATTAATCGATTATGCCGATTTTGATGTAAAAGGTGCCGTGTAACATTTTTAACTTCTATGTTCGAAAAAGATACGCTTTGGATTGATATAGACTGACTTGGGTAAATTTTAACCCCAATACGAAGTGAACGAAAATTACAATATTACAAAATTACATCGTTATGCTTTTGTACAGAAAAAGTGTATGTAATACTAACAATATAATTATTAGCCATTTACTATTATTGGGGGTTAAAAAGCAAAAAACACATTGCATGTAAAATGTAAAATGTAAAATCTTTGCAACGATTTTGTACTTATGAGACACATTCGGTTATGGCGTCATACAAAAAAGTATGAACTATAATGTGTTTGCCTTGTGAACTATGAACTGGAGTGTGAACTGGAAGGTAACAGGGGGCTCATACCTATTGTTATTGTCATAGTGTCCCACTTTGTGCCACTTTTTCACGAATTGTCTTGGAGGCTAGTTTGATATATGACTGATTTGAACAAGACTCTCCCCTATTGTGTTGTTGCAAAAAAGGCGAGGTAACAAGTTAACAAAGTAACATTTTAGGTGTATGTGTTTGAATGATAGATTTATATAACTTATAAAAATGTTACCTGAGCCAAAATGGAGGTAACATTTTGGGGGTTGAGATGTGAAGTATGAAGCCGATAGGAAGGACTCGAATAAGTCCCTAGAAATGGACTGAATGTTACCTGAATGCTACCAAAATGTTACCTGTTTTCAAAAAACTATATTGATATATTACTAACTATCAGTCAGTAATGACAAAAATGTTAACTTGTTACCTTGTTACCTTCATCTTGATGTATATAATTGTTACCTGAATGTTACCAAAATGTTACCCGTTTTCAAGAACTTATTTTGACATGTAACTAATTATCAGCATGTCACAACAAAAATGTTAACTTGTTACCTTGTTACCTTCATCTTTTTGCAATAGGGTATGCTGAAAAAAATCGGATGATAGGGTTTGCCATTAATATAGCGACCAGTTTTTTCGTGACCAATCACTAATCACCAATTACCAATCACAAAAACAAGAGCGCATTCGTGTCACAGGTCACTGGTCACTAGATATCTTGTCACTGGTCACTCAAAAACACCATTCACCATCCACTAGCGTTATGGTGATTTATAGAAGTCCCATTTTTATATATCGCGCGAATTGTATATACTATCTTCTATCTATTATTTATTATATATATATATATTATATATATAATATAATATTATAAGAATAAAAGAAAGTAAATGAGGTAGTTGAGTCAATTTCTCTGATAGAGGGAGAATAGGAACAGCCAAGTCATCGGGGCATGTGTTGTTGCGTAAAGGGCGAGTTAACAAGGTAACAAGTTAACATTTTAGAGATAATCATTTGATATATAGTAATATAATCGTCTACAACAATACAAAACAGGTAACAAATAGGTAACATTTATCTCCATCGTGGCTTCACCGTAGCTCATTTGTAGGGACACTGTTTCCTCGCCCTTAGAAGCGAACCTACAGCGAACCTACAGCGAACCTTCCCTTGAGGTACTACATCATAAATTGCAGGCTCACTTTGATGGCCCAGGGGGATTCAACTCCTTCTAGGTAGGTGAGTCGACGCACGTAGTCGATGCGGATAAGTTTTAGGATGTTCTCTAGGCCAATGCTGTACTCCATATAGGGCGATTCTGTGAGAAATCCAGCCGCAGAAGGCAGCAGGTAAAGCCCTAGATGATCGGGGGTAGGCCTGTTCATCTCCGACATGGCGCCATACAGGATATTGAATCCCAGCACCTCGCGCAAGCGCAGGTTCTTTATGAGCGGCAGGTGGTTAAGGATAAGTCCCTTCATGTGGTAGGTGGCAAAGAGCGACGCATAGCGGTCCATCATAAACTCCATGGGGCGCATGGTGTTGAACGAGCCTTCCGACATCCAATATCCGCTGTTACCATTGGGCACGAACAACTTAGGCATCGGTACCGGATTCCACACCATACCGCCCTTTATGCGCAGGTCGATATAGCCTAGGGCCGCAAACCAGTAGCGGCTGAAGATGCTGATTGTCGAGCGGTTGTAATAGAATCCGTCTAGCAATCCCATCTCATGGCTCAGGGTGAAGGTAGAGCCATTGCCAGCCAGATTCAGCAACGAGCTCTCGCCCGACCGGCCGCTCCGCACCAGCGAATTAGGCGAGAAGTTCAAACTCATCGCCCACTGGACATAGTCGATGCTGTTCACCCGCTCGGTCCCGTCAGGGGTAATACGGTAGTAGTTGAGCATACCCGTGGGGCGTATATGCTGCGCTCCCACCCAGGTGTCGATGCCCATGAAATTGGGCCACTGGCGGCGCAGGCGCAACTGCAGGTCGGCCACATACTGTGCCGGCACCTCCTCTTCGTCCATACGCAGTATGTTGTCGCGGTCGTACTGGTCGAACGAGAGGCCCGGCGACTCGATGTCGTAGCCAGCATGGAGGCTGATATAGCCTAAGGGGTTCTCCTTGGGGAACCGACGTTTGGGCGCGAAGGTGTGAATGAGGTTGAGGTTAAACTTAAACTGCTTGTCACCAACGCCGTAGGCGGCATACCCGTCAAAGAAGTTACGGTTGTTGAGACGAGCCGTCGACATACCTCCCACCCTCAGGCGCAGACCTTCGGTGCCATTGCGGCTGATAAAGTTGTAAATCGGCCCGATGTCGAAACGGCTCGAATCGCGCGTTGAATGGGTAGGGATATAGTTGGTAAAGAGTGCCTCGACGGTCTTGATGGTGTAGCGCACCGAAGGGATGCGCATCAGCTCATACCTCATGCTGTCGAGGAAGGTCTCTGCCAAAGAGAGCTGTACGGGGCGACGCGCGTTCCACTCCCTACGTAGCACTCGGTGGGCGTTGGGCAACGTGGCATGAGTGGCGAGGGGGGTGAACAAGCTGTCGGGTTGGGGCAGCAGGGTGTCAAACGAATAGTCGTAGTAAAGTCTCATCTGGTGGGCATAGGCCTGCCTCAGCCGTTTGCCTATATAGAACCGCCCATAAGTATCTGTGCGGATGGGCAGATAGTGTCCCAGGCTGTCGCGTTCAAAAGTCTGCACCACGTTCAGATCGCGCACAAAATTCAAGTCCACCGCTTCGGGCACCCGCATAGCATAGTACTTGACGGCATAGCTGCTGTCGTCCACCACATACATCGACCCCACAAATCCGAAGTTGCCCTTGCTCGACGGCACAAACGAGAGCTCGATGCATCGCTGCCCGTCCATCTCTACCGTATCGGTGATATAGTATTGGTAGAAGGTGGTGGCAAGCACCGTTGACAGCGGGCTGACAAACCGCACCGACATCAGAGCTATCTCGTTGGAGAAAATATTGATAGAGGGAAACAGTGCATCGAGGTCATCGTCCAATCCCTCCTGCGAGAGGTTTACGTCCACCCCATCCGAGCGCTTGGCCGTGGTGAGGGTGTGCAAATTCCCGTGGGAGTAATTCTGCGTGGCCAGCCGCTCATGGATGGAGAAATGCAGGATTTCGGCATTGTCGAACTCCGCGCGGTCGATATATTTCTCCACGAAGGCGAAATGCTTCCAAAACACATGGGTCTCAAAGTCGGGATGGAACTGGTCTAGACACATATTGAGCTTCTCAAACACCCTGCGGCTGAAGCGGTCGTTCGCCATCACGCTGTTTTCCTCCTTGTGCTCTATCACATGCTTCACCAGCTCCACGGCGGGATTGTTTCGCCGGCGATAGCGTTCACGCTTGCCCTTCTTGGCGGTAACGTTCACCGCCTGCAACGTAGTCACCTCCGGCTCCAGACGCACCTTCAGCCTCCGCGAAGAGTGCTTCCTCAGGTCCACCGTCAGAGGGCGGTAGCCCACCATGCGAAAATGCAAGAGTGTGTCGACGGCTGTGACACTCAGGTCAAACCGTCCGTTGATGTCCGACACCGTACCCGTCTTAGTGTGGGGTATGGCAATCTGCACAAATGCCAGCGGCTCGCCCGTGCGATTGTCCACCACCGTGCCCGATATGGGCGACACCTTCCGCTGCCCCCAAGCAACCGACGACAGCACCAGAGTAAAAAACACCACCGTCATTCCTTGGCGAAGGGCTGACAGCAGTGTGTATAGGATAGGACGCTTCGGCGCCACTTCTTAGCTCTTAATTCTTACCTTTTATTTAATCACATCGAATCCCAAGTAGCGATGCAGGCATTCGGGCATCACGATGCCGTCGGGGGTCTGGTTGTTCTCCAGCAGGGCGGCGACGATGCGCGGCAGGGCCAGGGCGCTACCGTTGAGGGTATGGGCAAGGCGCATCTTGCCGTCGGTGTCCTTGAAGCGAAGCTTCATGCGGTTGGCCTGGAAGGTCTCGAAATTGGAGACAGAGGAGACCTCGAGCCACTTCTGCTGGGCGGCACTCCACACCTCGAAGTCGAAGGTCATGGCGGAGGTGAAGCTGATGTCGCCACCGCAGAGTTTGAGGATATGGTACGGCAGCCCCAGTTGGTCGAGCAGTCCACCCACATGCTTCTTCATCTCCTCGAGGGTGTCGTAGGAGCGGTCGGGGTGCTCGATGACGACGATTTCCACCTTGCTGAACTCGTGCAAGCGGTTCAAACCACGGACATCCTTGCCGTAGCTGCCCGCTTCGCGACGGAAGCACTCACTGTAGCCCGCGTGCCTGATGGGGAATTGATCGGGAGTGAGGATGACGTTGCGATAGATATTGGTGATAGGCACCTCGGCGGTGGGTATCATATAGAAACCATCCAGCGGTATAGCATACATCTGCCCTTCCTTGTCGGGCAGCTGGCCGGTACCGAGCCCCGAGGCCTCATTAACCATCAGCGGGGGCATGATTTCGACGTAACCCGCCTTGGTGGCCTGGTCGAGGAAGAAATCGATGAGGGCACGTTGCAGACGGGCACCCTTGCCTTTGTAGACGGGGAAACCTGCGCCAGTAATCTTGTTACCCAACTCGAAGTCGACGATGTCATATTTGGCGCATAACTCCCAGTGAGGCAGTGCGCCCTCGGGCAAGTTAGGTTTGGTACCAAATTCGGCTACCACCACATTGTCCGCCTCGCTCTTCCCTTTGGGAACCGTGATATGCGGTGCATTGGGCAGGGAGATGAGTTTGGCGTTGAGGTCGGCATCGACGGCGGCTTGCTGGTCGTCGAGCTCTTTCTCCTGAGCCTTGAGGTCGGCAGTGCGGGCTTTCTTGGCTTCGGCTTCGTCGCGTTTGCCCTGTTTGAAGAGCATGCCTATCTCCTTGGCGATGGCGTTCTGCTCGGCCTTGACAGCGTCAGCTTTTTGTTGCAGGGCGCGGCGGTCGGCGTCGAGACGGATGATTTCGGCTATACGTTCTTCGACGTTTTCTACATTCTTAATCTTGAGGCGTTCGATGATTTCCTCTGTATGTTCTTTAATATATTGTAGTTGCAACATAACTAAATAGTTTTACAATTCTGCAAAAATACACATTTTTTTTCATTCGCATCACAAAAAATGCCATCAAACCACCACCAACCAATATCCATTTTTAACTCCACATTCCATTTCAATCAAGGATGCCTTATGGATGCTGCCACCCTGCCTTCGGGTCATATTCAATTCTTAATCGTTCCTTATTCCTTCCATAATCGTTGCCAGGCATGTAACCGCAGCGAAAAACAGTACATAACACACTAAATATCAGATATAACCACAGCCCATTCAACTATTAATCATCCGCATCAATTAGTCTCAAACCTCAACACTCCTATTTCCCGATGCAGAAGCGGGAGAAGATGGTGCCGAGGACTTCGTCGGAGGTGACCTGTCCGGTGATGGTGCCAAGGTGATGGAGGGCGTCGCGGAGGTCGATGGCAACGAGGTCGGCGGGCAGATGGTCGGCAAGTCCCTTTGCCACATGCAGAAGGGCCTGTTCTACATGGCCGAGGGCATCGTAGTGGCGCACGTTGGTGAGCATCACATCGGGAGCCTGTGCTAGGTCGGTTTGCGCTGCCTTGGCCAATGCTGACTTGAGGTCTTCGAGGCCCGTGCCTTCTTTTGCAGAGATGGGGAATGTGCGATAGGGGGCTGTTAGGGTCTCCGGGACAAGGTCTATCTTGTTGTTGACAATGAAGAGGTGCTTGTCCTTGAAGGTTCGGATGTCTTGCAGTTCCTGCAGGTCGTCGAGGGCTTGGAGGAAGGGCTGTGTGGCATCGTGGACATAGAGGATGATATCGGCTTGTACCACAGTCTCGATGGTGCGCTGAATACCGAGGTATTCAATAGGGTCGTCGCTGTGGCGCAGGCCGGCAGTGTCGATAATGCGGAAGGGTGTGCCTTTGATGACAAAGGTCTCTTCGATGGTGTCGCGTGTGGTGCCGGGGATGTCGCTGACGATGGCGCGGTTGTCGCGCAGCAAGGCGTTGAGGAGGGAGGATTTTCCGGCATTGGGACGTCCGATGATGGCTACGGGGATACCGCGCTTGAGGGCATTGCCCATGTGGAACGACTCCCGCAAAGCGATGACTCGGGTGTAAATCTGCGAGGCGAGGGAATGGAGGCGTCTGCGGTCGGCAAATTCCACATCCTCCTCGCTGAAGTCGAGTTCGAGCTCAAGAAGGGCGGTGAGGTCGACCAGTTGCTGGCGCAATTGTTCCAACTCTTTGGCATAACCGCCACGCAGTTGGCTGATAGCAAGACGATGAGCGGCAGCATTGGTAGAGTCAATAAGGTCGGCAACGGCCTCAGTCTGTGATAGGTCGAGTTTGCCGTTGAGGAACGCCTGCCGCGTGAACTCACCTGGTTCGGCCAATCGGGCACCGCTGTTGAGCAGTGCCTGCAGGAGTGCCTGTTGTATGTAGAGGGAGCCATGACAGGCTATTTCGACGGTGTCGTCGCCCGTGTAGGAATGTGGCGCGCGGTAGGTGGTGACAACTACCTCGTCGAGCAGCTCACCATTCACCAAGAAGCGGGCGAAGGCAGTAGCGGGACGGGTGCCTTGGGGTTCAGGAAGAACTAGGTGACGGGCGGCTATGTCGAAGGCATCATCCCCCGAAAGCCTGACGACGGCGATGGCACCTAAGCCACGAGCGGTTGAAATGGCAGCTATGGACATGGCAATTCTGTAAATTGAAAAAGAGTATTACTATCTATTCATGGGACGCAGGGGTGTCGGGGCGGTAGTCGTCGCCGAAGAGTGACTGCATCTGGTCGTCGGTGAGGCCTAGGTCGGCCTTCATCTTATACATATTAGGGTAGGCCAAAAAGAGGAGCAGGATGAGGAGGATGGTGACCATCAGAAGGGAGGTGTCGGACATGAGGAGGATGAGGACGCTTTCGATGGCGACAATAGCAAGGGAACTGCGATAGAGAGAGGTGATGTAAGAGGTGTAGCCTTGGAGTTTGGCATCCAAGTCGTCGAGCTGGCGCAACCTCGGAGCGGTCTTACGGATGGTCATCAGCGACATGACGACGGCGAGGACGGCGAGGATGGTGCCAGAGATAAGCATCCATTTGGACACCTGCTGGGATTGGTAGCTGATATGCCAGGGGCAGAAATGAAAGACGACCACAAGAAGGACAAGTGCGATGGAGCCATAAAGGCCCCAGTTGGCGTTGCGACGGATTTTCTGAATCAATGACTGTTGTGACATAAAGATTGGTATTATTGTATATTACTATATTACTTAAGTTTGTCGCGAAGGAAACGGGCGGTGTAGGAAGTGGGGTGCTCGACCAATTGCTCGGGGGTGCCAGCAAAAAGGAGTTCGCCACCGTCACGACCCCCTTCGAGACCGATGTCGATTACCCAGTCGGCCACCTTGATGATGTCGTGGTGATGCTCGATGACAATGATCGTGTGACCACGGGCGATGAGGCTGTCGAACGACTGGATGAGCTTCTGTATATCATGGAAATGGAGGCCCGTGGAAGGCTCGTCGAAAATGAAGAGCTTGGGGCGGTCGGTACTGCCCTTGATGAGATAGGAGGCGAGTTTGACGCGCTGCGCCTCACCGCCGCTGAGGGAGCTGGAAGACTGACCCAGCTTGAGGTAGCCGAGACCGACATCCTGCAAGGGCTGGAGACGGTCGAGGATGGCACGCTGCCCCTCAAAAAATTCGATGGCCTGCGCCACCGTCATGTCGAGCACCTCGGAGATATTCTTGCCATTATATTGAACCTCGAGTGTCTCCTCCTTGAAGCGGGTGCCATGGCACTCTTCGCAGACGAGATGTACATCGGCCATAAACTGCATGCCTACGGTGACATAGCCTTCGCCCTCGCACACCTCGCAGCGCCCGCCCTCGGTATTGAAGGAGAAGTAGCCGGGCTTGTAGCCACGGGCCTTGGCAAGAGGCTGGTCGGCATAGAGCTGGCGTATTTCGTCGTAGGCCTTCATATAAGTGGCGGGGTTGCTACGGGTGGAGCGACCGATGGGGTTCTGGTCGACCAACTCAACACCGCTGAGCATGGCAAGGTCGCCGGTGATGCCGGCACACTTGCCCACATAGTCGGGTGCGCCCTCGAAACGCTTATGGAGCACATCGTACAGTACCTGCTTGACGAGGGAGGTCTTGCCCGAGCCACTGACACCGGTGACTACGGTGAGAACTCCCAAAGGGAAGTCGACATCGATATGCTTGAGGTTGTTGCAATAGGCGCCATGGACCGAGATGCAGTCGCGCCAATGGCGCCGAGAACGCGGCACAGGAATCTGCATCTTGCCCATGAGATACTGCGCGGTGAGCGACTGCTTAGGAGCCTGCTCAAGCAGTTGGTCGGGGGTGCCGGCGAAGACCACTTCGCCTCCCAGACGACCAGCACCAGGGCCGATGTCGATGATATAGTCGGCTGCACGCATGATGTCCTCGTCGTGCTCGACCACGATGACGGTGTTGCCTAGGTCGCGCAGTTCCTTTAGGACGTGGATAAGGCGCGCAGTGTCGCGTGAGTGAAGGCCTATGGAGGGTTCATCCAGAATATACATGCTACCCACGAGGGAACTGCCCAGCGAGGTGGCGAGATTGATGCGCTGCGACTCACCGCCGCTGAGCGTGTTGCTGAGACGGCTGAGGGTGAGGTAGCCAAGTCCCACATCGAGGAGGTACTTGACGCGGTGCTCCAACTCAATGAGCAGGCGACGCACCACTTGGCGCTCGTGGTCGGTCAAGGTGGAGCCATCGTCAGTGGGGGCGCCCTGTATGTCGGCAAGCCATTGGGCAAAGTCGGACACCGGCATGGCAAGCAACTCAGTGATAGAGCGGTGGCAGACCTTGACATAGGAGGCATCCTTGCGCAGACGGCTGCCACGGCAATCGGGGCAAACGGTCTTGCCGCGATAGCGCGAAATCATCACACGGTACTGAATCTTATAGGCCTGGCTCTCGACCCACTTGAAGAAGCCATCGATGCCCTCCCATGTATCGTAGCCATGCCATAGAATGTCGCGCTCGGCCTCAGTGAGTTCGCAATAGGGCTTATGGATGGGGAAGTTGAACCGCGGTGAGAGACGGATGAAATGGGTCTTCCACTCCGACATCTTCTCACCACGCCAGCACACAACGGCATCCTCGTAGACAGAGAGTGACTTGTTTGGCACCACCATGTCCTCGTCGATGCCGATGACACTGCCATAGCCTTGACAAGTGGGACAAGCACCATAGGGGTTGTTGAAACTGAAGAAATTGGGGTTGGGTTTCTCGAAAGTGATGCCGTCGGCCTCGAAGCGGTTGGAGAAATCAGCAGATTGGATGCCGCCATCGGTCTCGGCATGGACACGGCAGGCCCCACGCCCTTCGAAGAAAGCCGTCTGGACCGACTCAGAGACGCGCGCCAGCTGGTCGTCGTCGCCAGGATGCACCTGCACTCGGTCGACGAGCAGAAGCACCTCCCCTTCCTCGGACGAGGAAGAGGCAAGGTAGTCCTCAATACGCACAATGGTACCCTTGACCGAGATGCGGGCGAAGCCCTCCTGGTGAAGCATCTCAAGTTGCGGACGGAGGGGATGCTCGCTGTCGGACAGAAGCGGGGCAAAAAGCATGACACGGGTTTCGGCGGGGAAGGTATAGACATAGTCGACCACATCGCTGACAGAATGGCGCTTCACCTCCCTGCCCGAAATGGGAGAAAAGGTTCGCCCGATGCGAGCAAACATAAGCTTGAGGTACTCATAGAGTTCGGTAGATGTGCCTACAGTGGAACGGGGGTTGCTGGTATTGACCTTCTGCTCGATAGCGACTGCTGGGGCGATGTTTTCAATCAAGTCCACCTCGGGTTTCGCCATGCGACCCAAAAACTGACGGGCATAGCTGGAGAGGCTCTCCACGTAGCGACGCTGCCCCTCGGCATAGAGAGTATCGAAGGCAAGACTGGACTTGCCCGAGCCACTGAGGCCGGTAATCACCACCAACTTGCCTTGGGGAATATCGACAGAGATATTCTTAAGATTGTTAACTCGCGCACCGTGTATTTTAATCATGTTATGTACGTTGAAAGGTTGAAGTGATCAGTGATTAGTGAATAGTGATTGGTGAATAGTGATTAGTGATCAGTGATTAGTGATTGGTGATTAGACAAATGAATGCGGCAGACAACTTTCAATTTTCAATTCTTAATTCTCAATTCTCAATTCTCAAAAGGGTAGGAATCCTAATCCGATGTTGAGGATGACCAGTTGTGCCATCCAAAGATTGGCGTTCATCTGCCTCAAGGCATTGGTCCGAGCATTGCGTCTGCGGTCTTCATCGGTTGGAATAATATTATCCCAGTCTTCATGGTGGAAGGGGTTGGCAATAGTAAACGAGTAGCGCACACCGATATTGAGCAGCACCTTGTTGGCAATAATGTAGTTGCGACCCGTCTCTGCCTGGATGCCGAAACGGTTGTAGGTTGAATCTTCCAACCAGTTCCATAATACATTCTCGGCCTGAGGTGTAAGGTCTACCTTACTCGCATACACCCCGGCACCTACATAGGGACCTAGTGGGGCATACATATTGCTTGTATACCAACGATAAGTAAGTGCCGCGCCGAGGATGCGAGTGTCGTAGAGCCTGCCTGTTTGCGCCCTGCCCCCAGAGGGATTGCCTATCACATAGCCATCATTGATATAGAAGCCCGTCTTATTGTAATCTAGCATCAACGACAACGACTGCCGAGGGGCGGTTACCCACTCAAGCGCGACACCGGGACGGAAGTCGACTTTCTGCTCATTATATCGCTCAAACAGCCAATTCATCACAGGGAAATCCATACCCAGCTGTGCACTGATAGCCAGCCTACGGCCTAGGAATCCAGGAGCACTGTGCGAGAATGCTTGATGATAG
>JAEEGL010905504.1_pt1 | contig 14952 bp, 11 predicted proteins | sample 9134231 | NCBI WGS metagenome assembly JAEEGL01 (sample SAMN16246548, study PRJNA631951) | gut metagenome | biome: gut microbiome; feature: rumen; material: fiber-attached | host: Bos | place: Iran: Karaj | collected 2018-10
CAACAGATTTAAGCTTTTAAATAATCGCTTAAATATGCTGCTTAGTATAACGGCAATGACACATGTAATTCCAAATATCACCCCAATGCCTAAGCGGTCTCCCACTCGAAAAATAAGTTCTCCGAGAACAAAGAGACCACTGACAAAAACAAAAATTCTTTTCAATCCTACTCCTTTGTAGCCTCCTTCATTTTTTCATAATAAGCCTTGTAACGATATATAGTTCTCGCACTAAGATTCTTGCTTTTTGCTATTTCGCTGATCGAAGTACCCGATTCATACATATCGACAAAATCATTATATATACCTGTCCATTTTTCATTATGCGGCTGACGTCCACTTGCCTTGCGCGCTTTATAATATTCCAAATCCGCTTTTAATTCTTCGTTTGATTTTTTTAATTTTTCATTCTCTTTTTCAAGCTTTTTTATCTTCGCTATAGCCTGTTCCAATGTCATCTTTTTCATAGGTTAATCCTCCATAGACATATTCATTATGACATAAGTATAGCTAAGCCCAAGTCAAAAGTCAATATCATTTTGTCACATTCTTGTCATAAAAAATACAGCAGCTTCCTTTTAAAGAAGCTGCTGCTATATAAACGCATTCATAGTGATGCGATTTTTATTTTGTATGAAACGAAGCATCCCAGAAAAGTGCATCATCATCTTCGAATTCCATCGAAAAGTCATCTACAACAGTTTCGCGAGGGACTGTTATTCTACGTAAGTCCTCAACGACTCTAATATTACCTTTCGAACCTCCAGTATTAGAAACAATCGCTTTTATAGGTCTTTTTATAGGTCTTTTTTTAGGAAGTACAAATGGAATTGGTTTTTCAACTATTCCACCTACTACTGCATTTAAATCTTCAACTCTTCTTATCTTCTCTTTCATAATTTTCTCCTCTCTTTATAAAAGTGTTTTTGTTTTCTATGTGACCATATTATCATCTCATTTGTCACAATAATGTCACTCAATCCGCCAACTATTTCAAAATATTTTTTCAATAAACTGTTTTTCAATAAAAAAACTTGTTTGTCCAAGTTGAACAAACAAGTTTCCATCATAAAATCATTATCATATTTATCTTAACTATTTTTTTAATTAACTGTTTTAAATTAACTGTTTTTATTTTTCATAATCGAAAAATGATGCATCGGTATAGGTCGCAGTTTCAATTACTTTTCCGTCAGTTCCACCGAGTTCAATTACAACACTATCAACACCTATTCCTTCAATGCTTTTCACAATTGCAGCCTTATTGAGAAGAAGCTCTTCTTCAGTCATCTCAGCTGTTTCTTTGATATAAAGTCTGACTACCTTTTTGCTATCCTTAACATCAATCATATATCTTTCAACATAAAGCTTTTTACTTACCTGAAGCTTTTCAAGCACCTCTTCAACAGATGCTGCTATGTTGTCAGGCTGCATCAGCTGGAAGGTTCCCTCATCGGGCTCAATCGTTGTATCAGTTGCATGATATAACTGCACTGTTCCGGCCTTAGGAACCATATTCTCTACTTCACTGCTGCTCGTACTGTTTGAACATCCGGAAGTAAAAAGCAGAGCACAAATGGCCAAGACCGCTGCAATAACCTTAAGTATTAAGTTTATTCTTTCTTTTTTACTATTCTTATCCATCTATTCTTCCTGTGTGATTCAAGTACTATATACTATCTTCTTCATTTCCACTCCGGAAATAAAACATTGTCTGGATTATTAAAGTAACACTTGCGGGCCTATGCAAACTCAAATAGACTTCTCCAATGGAATCTTTACTGTAAATGTAGTGCCTTTTCCTGATTCGCTGTAAAGCTTTATCGTTCCCTTGTGGGCATTGATAATACTTCTTGTTATGGAAAGGCCTAGTCCCGTTCCTCCGGTATCACGACTTCTTGCTTTATCGACCCTGTAGAATCTGTCGAATACCTTATCCTTTGCATCATCAGGAATACCAACTCCGGAGTCAGCCACTTTGATGTAGAAGAACTTATGATCTGTATTAAGACTACATTTGATCCAGCCATTCTCAACATTATACTTAACCGCATTTTCAATGAGGTTGGAAATAGCAAGCGAAAGCTTTACGCTGTCGACATCTGCCTCAACCTCTCTGTAACACTCATAGCTCATATCTATTCCTCTGTTATTTGCCAGAGGTGTAACTGTTTTGATGATGGTTTCCATCATCTCATTTATATCGGTCTTCTCCAAATTCAGTTCGTTTTTATTGGAATCTGTTCTTACAAGAGTAAGAAGGTCATTTATTATTTTGGTCTCTCTATCGATTTCCTCGACGATATCTGTCATAAACTCCTTATATTCCTCTGCAGTTGCAGCCTCGTTTTGAACAAGTGACTCTGCAAGAACCTTCATAGATGTGATAGGAGTCTTAAGCTCGTGTGACACATTTGAAACGAACTCACTTCTGGTCTGATCAATTATAGCAAGCTTGCTCATTACATCGTTATAATTTTCCGCAAGAACCTGGATTTCAATAAATCCTTCATCCTCAGGAAGCTTCTCATGAAGAGTTCCAAGTGCTGTATGCATTATCTTCTCGTTAACATTATTTAGATCCTCAACTGATCTTCTGGAAATGATTACGATAACGATAACATCAATTATAAGCAGTACTGCAAGTACCAACATCATAACTCCACGGACTGCAGCAACCTCCTCGTTCACTTTTGACAGCGAAACATTAAAAATAGTTACTCCAATGATACTTTCACCACTCTTGATCGGAGATATCATTAGTATTTTATCGGCGTCTTCGTATTCGATCTTATCCTCTTGTCCAAGCATAACGTCCATTACATCCTTATCAATGATGTATGAACCGGTTTTGTTTCCATCCGAGTCAGAAAAAACCTTATAGTTTCTCTTAATGATAAGAATATTTCCGTTCTGGAATTTCGCCATAGATTCAGCTCTGTTTGGAAGACCTTTACTACTTCCATTTGGGTCAAGTCCATCCTTTTCCGCCACCCTTGCGATATCGGAAATACTCTTTTCCATTGACTCCTTCACGATGGAAATACGTTTGTTCGTATAAAATGCTGCCGAGACAAAAATAGCTATACCAAGAGACAAAGTGACCATGATAACCATAGAAATAAGTATGTAGTTTTTAATTCTCATATGCTTCTTCATAGTTATCCTTACTCAATCACCTATGATGTACTTGCTCATAGTTCATCTACTTATGACTCAACTGCCTTGTATGCCTCTTCATAGAATATCTCCTGCGAATTAACTGCAGGCTCTGTATGCTCAACATACTTGTAGCTTCCGTTCTTACAAAGCTCTCTGGCCTTAACGTTATCAGACATCTGGAGCTTGAAACTTTCCCTGACTCTGTCCTTTATATCCTTGTCGTAAAGAGGAGTAGCAACCTCAACTCGTCTTACAGTATTTCTGGTCATGAAATCTGCGGAGCCGATGAACATCTCTTCTCTTTCACCTTTTCCGAAAATGTATATACGCGAATGTTCAAGGAATCTTCCGACTATGCTGACTATCTTGATGTTATCAGTTTCACCCTTGATTCCCGGATTAAGACAGCATATTCCACGAACTACCATCTCAATCTTAACCCCGGCACGAGATGCCTGAATCAGCTTATCAATTATCTTCTTATCTGTCAGCGAATTGATCTTAACTCCGACATAGCCTTCGCCACCATCTATGGCAATCTGCATCTCACGGTCGATCTTATCAATTACCTTATTCTGCAGACACTTCGGTGCAACGAGAAGATGCTCTGTACGCTTCATTACCTCGCCCATAGAAAGAGCATTGAACACTCTTGCTGCCTCTGCTCCTATCTTCTGATCAGCTGTCATAAGACTAAGGTCTGTGTAAAGTCTTGCAGTCTTCTCATTATAATTACCTGTTCCGATCTGTGTTACATAGACAACGTCCTTACCCTTCTTGAGAGTAATAAGACAAAGCTTTGAATGAACCTTAAGTCCATCCAGACCGTAAATAACATTACAGCCTGCCTTCTCAAGCTTTCTGGACCAGCCTATGTTATTCTCCTCATCAAATCTCGCCTTTAACTCAACAAGGACATCAACTTCCTTGCCATTCTCTGCCGCTTCAACAAGTGCATCAACAACCTCACTCTGCTTGGCAAGTCTGTAAAGTGTCATCTTTATAGATACAACATCCGGATCATTAGCCGCCTCGCTGAGCATATTCAGGAATGGCTTAATTGATTCATAAGGATATGAAAGCAGCTTGTCCTTCTCAAGTATCTGAGGTATAAGAGGCTTTGCCTCATCAATAAACGCAGACTTCTGAGGAACTCTTCTCTCAAAGAAGCTTTCCTTGTCATGTCTCAGTGAATCCTCTATATCAAAAAGGAATGACATATCAAGTGGTGCGCTTGTAAGGAATATCATTTCCTTATCTATCTTGAAGAAATTCGCAATGCTCTTGATTATCTTTTTATCAACATCTCTGGTATATTCCAAACGAACAGGCTCGAGCTTTCTACGAAGCTTTATGACCTCTTCCATATGGTCTCTATAGTTCAGCTCTTCGTCGTAAACCTTATCTGCATCGATATCTGCATTTCTTGTAACTCTAACAAGAGACTTGCAGGTAATAGTAAATCCCGAAAAAACCTCTGTAAGGAAATGTAATATCAGCTCTTCAGCAAGCATATATTTGCCGGACTTACCCGGAAGCTCTATAAGCCTTGAAAACATACCATTACTGCAAGGAACTATACCGAATCTGCTCTTTCCGGACTTGTTCTTAAGAACAGCAACTGCACATATCTCCTGATTCTTTATAAACGGAAATGGTCTCTTCTTACTTATCGTATATGGAGAAAGCAGTGGAAGCATATCTCTTGCAAAAAAATTATGAAGATACTCTCCTTCTTCCTCTGTTACATCAGAAAAACCAACCAGCTTTATTCCCTTCTTTTCTACTTCCTTCATAAGCTTGTGATAAGATTCATCCTTTCTTATTCCAAGCTCACGAACACGGTCTCTTATGGCCTCCAGCTGCTCAGAAGCAGTCATGTTGGTCTTGTTTTCCTTTGGATCATCCTCCAGAAGCATCTGGTCATGAAGTGAACCAACACGAACCATAAAGAATTCATCCAGGTTCGTCTGATATATCGACATAAATGTAAGTCTTTCGCAAAGTGGATTTCTCTCATCCTCTGCTTCCTCAAGTACCCTCTCATTAAATCTGAGCCATGAAAGCTCTCTATTCTGATATAGTTTCTTCAAAAGTGTCACCCCTTTTTTCTTTTTTTACACTATCTTGTTATTATACCACACCATTTCCATCTATTCAAAACGCGGTTTCGCGGAGCGTTTATCTCAGTTGGAGATTGAACCCCCACTTAGATAAAGCCTGCAGAGTTTTCACTCTGCAGGCTTTAAATGGGAATGTATAATGAAGTAAATCCTTTAAGGATTAGTGCTTCCTTCAACTGCATCAACCTTGATTATGAACTTGGTTCTGCCGGTCATATTGCCTGATACTCCGGCGAAGCTCTGGTAGTTCTTTCCAGCTGCCTTAACCTTGTTTACATTATCAACAAATTCATTTACTCCATCCTCTGTCTCATGAAGCTTATCAACTATCTTGTCTGTAGCACCACTCAGTTCCTCAGCACCATCATTAAGAGCTGCATTATTGCTTACAAGCTTGTCTGTTCCTGACTTAAGAGTAACTGTTCCGTCCTTAAGTGTTTTTGTTCCGCTGTAAAGAGTATTAGTTCCGCTCTTTATCTGATCAAGTCCTGTATCCAGCTGATTAGCTCCTGTCACAAGTGAATTTGTACCATTTGCAAGTGTTGTTGCACCGTTATCCAGATCCTTAAGTCCATTTGTCAGAGTTGAGGATCCATCAGCCAGCTGCTTTGTTCCGGCCTTGAGTGCATCAAGCTTTGTTGCGAAGCCTTTTATCTGCTCGCCAACCTTGCCGAGTGTAACGGCGGCACCTGCTGATGCATATGCATTTGCTACATTTGTTACTGTATTTGAAACTGTTCCGTTAAATTCCTGTCCGCTAAACTGGTTAGTTAACTCATTTGAAAATGCACTGAATTCCGTAAGGTACTGAACATACTCTGCTGCATAACCCTTTCCATAGCCTGTACAGTAAGCTGTTCCATAGCCTGTTCCGTAGCCAGTTCCATATGCCCCTGCGATAGACTCAGTTATCTCAGCTATTACAGCCTGCTGAGCCGGGTCGTTTGGATCAAATGTATCACCATATATTGACTGTGCAATTGATACTGCTGTAGCCTGCGCTGTTGTGACATAATCAGCTCCCGCCTTCTGGGCCTCTGACTGAGCAGCTGCCTGTGCATCTGCAACCTGTCCCTGTGCTGCTGTCTGTGCTGCTGTCTGAACTGCAGTCTCACCGCTTGTCTGATATGCTACGACCTGTCCTACTGTGCCTGAATTAACAGAATTGCTTACTGCCTTTGATATAGCACCTGATAATGCTCCACCAACATACTGAGCTGTATCTGTTCCGCCGAGATTCTTCTCAGCCGCTGCCTTTATAGCAGCCTTTGTTTCTTCATCAACCTCACCACTGCCCATCTGGCTTACATCCGGAAGGTTGACTGCCTGAACCTGATTATTAAGCTCTGCTGCTCCATCTGATACCTGCTTAGCTCCGTTATATGCACTTCCTGTACCTGCACTGAGCTTCTTTGCACCATCATTTAACTGCTGTGCACCTGATGCAAGACTATCTGCACCCTCCGCAGCAGTTGCAACTCCACTATTTAAGGTTCCGGCTCCATTATAAAGAGTCTCTGCTCCGCTTTGAAGCTTTGCTGCTCCATCCGATACCTGCTCAACGCCACCTGTGTATTCAGAGATACCCTTTGTCAGCTTCTTCATTCCATTATTATATTCGCCTGCGAGATCATTTACCTCTTTCTCAACATCTGTGACATCTATATCCTCGTCACTTCCAAGTGACTCAACGCTTGCTACAGTTATTGTCATTCCGATCTGACAATCAGTTGTATCAGCCTCAACCTCGAAATAATCAGGAAGCTCTATATCCTTTTCATCGAGCTTAAGACTCTCAGTCATACCCGGCATTCCATAGCCGACAACTATATATCTGCTTCCATCTGAAATAACCTTGGCATGAGTTCCCTCAACCTGGGAGAACTTGTCTATATCAAGCATCAATCCTGTTGCCATCAAAAACGGAGTATAAACGCCGTCATCCTTTGACTCATTTATGTATTCATATCTTATCTTTACGTGTCCGCTTTTTCCTGCCAGTTCTTCAGGAGTCACTTCCTTGTCATCCAGATAATAAGTAACTTTTACAGAAACAGGTGCAGCCTTATCAGTTTTTCCCTGATAATATATCTCGCTACCGTCAGCCTTCCATGTCAGCTTCTTTCCATCCTGTGCAAATGTCTCATCACCGTTTACATTTTCAATATCAGTCAGTTCGCTGACATCCTTTATCTCTTTCTCCTTATTAGGATTCTTAAGCCACTCATTAACTATTGTTTCCTTTGCTGATCCATTCGCATCTGCTATAACATACACAGTCTCTTCCTTATCCGCATCAGTTTCAGAACCAACTCCCAGAGAATTCTTTAAAACATCTGTTATTTCTTTTTCATCATTTGAGGCCATTGCCATCTCATCAGCTGCCTCTGCTTTCTTATCATCGCCACCACAGCCTGCAAGGCTTCCCATCATTGCAAGGCACATAAGTCCGGCGACTATTTTCTTCATATTTCCCTTCTGTAATTTCTTCATTATACAATCACTCCTTATTAATCGAGTTAATTTTATACATCCGCACTAGGTTGTCATTCTGTTTATATGATTAACCATTGTTTCATCCTTCTTCTCTTTCTTAACTTCCTTGAAGCCTGCAGTGGTATGAATGATGAGACCATCAAATACCTTGAGTACTGCAGGAAGCAGAAGGACAACTACAAACATACTGACTATCGCACCTCTTGACATCAGCATGCAAAGCGCACTGATCATATCTATCTTTGAATAAATAGCAACACCGATCGTGGCCGCAAAGAATGAAAGCGCACTTACGAAAATTGAGTTTATCGAACCACTAAGTGCAGTTGTTACTGCTTCATTCTTATCCATTCCTGACGACCTTGCTACCATATACTTATTTGTCATCAGTATTGCATAGTCAACGGTCGAACCGAGCTGAATAGTTCCTATAACGATCGAAGCGATAAACGGCAGAACCACACCGGTATAATGAGGTATTGCCATGTTGATAAATATCGCAAATTCTATAACCGAAACAAGTAAAACCGGTAGTGAAAGTGATCTGAATACAAATATGATTATCAGTCCTACAAGTACTATCGATACGATATTTACAATCGCAAAGTCACGGTCGGTTGTTTTGATCAGGTCAAGTGTACAAGGAGCCTCACCGATCAACATTCCCTTTTCATCATATTTATCAATTATTTCATTTATCTTATCGCACTGCTCGTTTACCTCATCAGTTGCGATCTTATATTCTGACATAATAAACATCAGCTGGTATTCGCCATCATCAACGATATCTCTTATCTTCTCAGGTATCATTTCCTTTGGCATACCTGCACCGACCAGAGACTGAAGACCAAGTGTCGCCTTAACACCCTTTACGTCGTTTATATCCTTGATAAGACTTCTTACATCCTTATCCTTCAGGTTTGAATCAAGAAGTATCATATGAGTTGAGTTCATATTGAACTCCTGTTCCAGCTTTTCATTTGCCTGAATACTCTTCAGTTCCTTTGGAAGCGAGCTGTCGAGATTATAATAAACATCATTATGTGATTGTCCGTAATAAGCCGGTATTATAAGAATCGCAAACAGGATCAGTCCTATATAAAAATGTTTCACAACCCATTTGCTGATCCTTGAAAAATCAGGAACTATCGGTCTATGTGATGTCTTCTCTATAGCCTTATCGAGGACCATTATCATTGAAGGAAGTACTGTTACACAGCAGATAACTCCGATCACAACTCCCTTCGCCATAACAATTCCCATATCAAGTCCAAGTGTAAAGCTCATAAAGCAGAGTGCTACGAAGCCTGCAACTGTTGTAATCGAACTACCTACAACAGATGAAAATGTTTTCTCAATCGCTATTGCCATAGCCTCATGCTTATCCATTCCCGGGAGAGCCTTCTCTTCGCAGTAGCTATGCCACAGGAAGATTGAGTAGTCCATAGTAACTGCCAGCTGAAGCACTGCCGCAAGAGCCTTTGTTACATATGATATCTGGCCCATGAAAACATTTGAGCCCATATTGTAAACTATTGCAAAGCCTATACTAAGCAGAAACAGTATCGGAATCAGGAAAGAATCCATACTAACCATCAGTACAAGCAGACAAAGCGCAACTGCTATCGCAACATATATCGGAACCTCTATATCACTAAGGTTCTTTGTATCGATAACCAGTGCTGACATTCCTCCAACATATACATTGTCACCCGCAACCTTTCTTACATCCTCTACAGCCTTCAGTGTCTCATCCGCTGAAATAGTAGTGTCATAGAAGATTGCCATAAGCTGTGAGTCACCGCTTTTTACTGCATCTCTTATTTCATCCGGAAGTATATCGATCGGAACAAGTCCCTTAGTAGCAGAAGCATAGCTTACTACTCTTACAACATGATCAACTTCCTCGATTTCATCGGCCATTTTTACTATGTCCTTATCTTCCATACCCTCGATAACGACCATTGAAAAGGCTCCTGTTCCGAAATCCTCGGCCAGTATATCCTGTCCCTTCATCGTCTCGATATCCTTTGGCAGGTAGGTAAGAATATCATAGTTTGTTCTTGTGTTTAGATAGCCGATCGCCGCAGGTATCAGAAGCACTAATGCCAGAATAAGGATTGGAACCCTGAGTGCAACTATCTTTTTTCCTAACTTCACTTTTCATCCCTCCTATTATATTTTCCCATCGCCCATAGAATAGTCCCAAACAAAGGATTTGTAATTAGACAAAATAAAAATCGTGACGAACTTTTAGACACATTTCGAAAAATGTCTAAAAAATCATCACGATTATTATTCTTATTTATTGTTCTAATTTATTATTCTTATTCTATAATTAATATCAATCTAGTTTTATCGGCTTTCCTTCTCGCCTTACTCACTATCCTTTTTTTCATAATTCAGATCAGTGAATATATATGCAAATGTCATCTTTCCCTTTTTCTTATGGAATGATGCTATAGCGTTGGAAGGAAATGTAGAGATTCCGTTACTATAAGCATTAACACTCTTATTATAAGCAAGCGACGACTTCATCAGTTCTGAACGTGCGTTTTGGAACTTGTCCCAATGAACCTTGAAGGTTTCATCACTTTCCAGTTCAGGATACTTCTTCATAACCTTTCTAAGCTGTCTTTCTTTATTATCGAGCTCTTCAGAGCTTGTAGACTGAAGAAGAGTTGACATTCCAAGACCATATGCATTGATATTCGGTGCTTCGATATCATGCTCTATTCCTTTTTCATTAAGGACATCTACCAGCTTTGTCAGCTGAAATGCTCTATCCCAAAGGTTTCCATCTATTTCTGAACTCTTATTTCTCGCATCCTCGTCCAGCTTATCTACCTTAACAGTATAGAAGATAAAAATAAATCCGAAAAATATAATAAAAATAAACAACAATGCCGGTAAGACTGTAGTCATATTGATTCCTCCACTAAACTTCTTTATATGACTTATGGATTGCTCCATTTCTTTTAACGTAAAACCTATTATAACACTATAGCTTAGGTTTTGAAAACAAAAAAAGTACAGACCGGAAACCCTTATAAAAAATATCATCCTTTTCACAATAAACGTCTTTTTCTCATCATCACAGATTCTATATTTCGTTTATTTTATTATGATTTTATGTTATCATATCCTAAGTGTCACAAATAATTTCAGGGGGGCCCGTATATGTCTGAATCACTTATAACTAAAAGAGCGATTGCTGATAGTCTAAAGGAGCTAACGCGCAGTAAAACATTTGATAAAATATCTGTTAAGGACATAACCGAAAATTGCGGAATAAACCGCCAGACCTTTTATTATCATTTCGAAGACAAGTTCAAGCTTCTGGAATGGATATATGAAAACGATCTTTTGGAAAAGCCTATGGCCGAGGTTGATTTTGATAACTGGCCGGAGAAGATGGAAGATGTCCTGACTATAATGACCAGCGACAAATACTTCTATATAAATACTATCAGCCATACTGAAAACTATATCCAGACCTATCTTTTAGGTCAGGCTCAGACGCTTTTTGAGCAGGCCATAGATAAGCTGGATGAAAAGGGCAAGGTAAATGATGCTGAGCGTAACTACATCGCCAGATTCTTTGCCTATGGCATCTGCGGAACAGTTACTGAATGGGTTTTAAAGGGAATGGAAGAAACCCCTGAGTTCGTCACATCAAATATGAGGAATATGCTGATCAGCTGTTCGCGAGCAGCCTATCTTCATATAAATGAGATAACCCAGTAGCTAGAGTTAAGGTCGACTCAGAATACAGACTATAATTATAAATTTCGGGTTGCATTAAATAAAGTAAGGTTGTATAATGCTGATTGGTATACATAACTTTTTATTTATGGAAACCTGTGGAAAGAATAGAAATATGAAAAAACACGGAATCAAAAAAGTAATAAGTTCAATAATGGTCGCAGCTATGCTTGCGACTTCTTGTAATTGCTTCTATCCGGATAACAGCAATGTCGTTTTTGCCGATGAGCTTTCAGATGCTAAGGCAAAAAAAGACGAAGCTACTCAGAAGAAGAAGGACGCTGAGCAGAAGCTGGCATCCCTTAAGAAGGATAAGGAAGATACTCTTGAAATAATCGCTGAGCTCGACAGAGAGATCTGTGATTACGAAGAAAAAATAAAGGTACTGAACGAAAAGATGAATGCTCTAAGAGCAAAGGAAGCTGTAAACGAAACTAATCTTCAGAACGCTTACATCGCAGAGAGTCGTCAGTACGAGGATATGAAGGAAAGAATCCAGTTCGCTTATGAGAACGGCGACGCGAGCTACATACAGGCCGTAGTAAGCATCAAGGATTATTCCAATGTAATGAATCAGTCAGAATATGTTTCAAATGTTTCTTCTTATGATCAGAAGGAGCTTAACGAACTGATTGTAATAGAGGAACAGATAGGCGAATGCAAGGTCGCAATCCAGGAAAACATGGATGAAATCGAAGACCTCACAGTTCAGGCTGAGGGTGAGCAGCAGGCTTTGCAGGTTATGCAGGATGGTAAACAGCAGGCTCTGAGTGATTTCAATAATCAGATATCAGAGACTGAATACAGTATAGAACAGCTCGAAGCTATCGAGGCTGAACAGGAAGCAGCTATTGCTAATATCCTCGCAGAGGCAGCCGCAAGACGTGCCGCAGCAGAGGCAGCCGCTAAAGCAGCAGCACAGCAGCAGGCACAGCAGGCAGCAAACGCAAGCCCAGGAAACGCACAGCAGGCTCCTGTTAATTACACTCCAATGAATTCCTATTCAGGTGGTGCATTCAGATGGCCGATGCCTTCATCCGGTTCTATATCCTGTGGCTTCGGACCAAGAGTTGCTCCAACAGCAGGAGCTTCAACCTATCACAAGGGAATCGATATCGGATGTGCATCCGGTGCTCCTATCGTAGCTGCAGCAGATGGAGTTGTATCCTTCACAGGCTACTTCGGTGGTGGCGGAAATACTGTAATCATCGACCACGGAAACGGAATTTCAACACTGTACATGCATATGTCAGGTTTTGCCGTTGGTCCGGGTGCCAACGTAACTGCGGGAACAACCATAGGTTATGCCGGCAGCACCGGTGTTTCAACAGGACCACATCTTCACTTTGCTGTAACAGTTGGTGGTTCCTATGTAGATCCGATGGGATATCTATAAAAGAAATTAAGAAATATATAAAAAAGATATATTAAAAAAAGACTATGCTTTATCTGTGGGGACGGGTTGATATATATGCATAGTCTTTTGTTTTATTCTATTCTTAATTTGCAACAATTACAGAAGCAGTTCTGATAACCTTCCCCTTATACATATAGCCGGTCTGCATAACCTGCTTTACTGTATTTTCAGGAAGATCAACGTCCGCAACATGTGCAACTGCATTCTGAAGATTAAAGTCAAATGGCTCTCCTTCACCACTTATCACAGTCACACCGTTTTTCTCAAGTATCTCAATCGCCTGCGTGTAGCTCTGTATAATTCCCTGTGTATAAGGATTATCCTGATCCTTTGCAAACTTTGAAGCATATTCGAGGTTATCAATTATCGGTAGTATCTTCTCGATAAATCCGGGAACGTCCTCAGTCTTTTCAGACGTACTCTTTTCTGCATCAGCCTCAAAAGGAACCTCTATATAAGAGTCCGTTTCAATATTCTGAACTATAAGTGAGAATTCTCTTTTATCATCGATATGTGTTCCAATCCAAACAGCCTTCTTGTAATAATCACTCAGATTGCTGTCAGGCACATTTACTGCACCTATTTTTACAAATTCCTTCCCCTTCTTCTCAAGGAGAGTAAATCTCTCAGCGCCCTGTCCAGATTCAGGCAGTCTCCTCAGCTCCATTCCTGCAGTCTTCGGGAATTTCATCTCGCTCTCAAGAAATTCATAGATATCATCATCTATCTGAATGAAGAACTCATAAGGCGAAAGTCCATTCATGATTCCAAGTCCCATAAATGCATCTCTTTCCTCAAGCTTTCCGCACATATAACCAAGCCCCTCAACTATAGAATGACCATCCATCATCTTCATTTCCATATTACGGTGCACGAAGGTCTCAGACTCCTTAACATACTTCTTAAAGGACTGTTCAAATGTCATACAGCCGTTCATGCTTCCTGCAGTAAATATTATTCCCGCCGGAGTCGCATCAAAAAGTCTGTTACTATAGCTGTTTATATATGGAGCCCTTGCAAAGGAAACTCCATTCCACGCTCCCGCAACATATGTCGCGATCTTTTCAACACCCTTATCACTGAATTCGTACTCAGCAATTCCTATCCTGTTCTCTCCGATAACAGTCGAAAGCATACGTCCATCGAAATCATACTCGCCATAAACATAGACTGCATATGCCATAGTTTCCGGAATTGTATCAACCACCTCTGTTTCACTCTTTAGTCCTGCAGCGCGGAGAGTCTTTATATCGGAAACACCAAAGTCATCCGGAACACATATAACAAGTCCGAAATCAGTAATAGAAAGCTTCTCTGAGAGATACTGTCTTATAGCCTTAAAAAGTCCCTCAAGCAGAAACTCCTGCTTCAGCAGATCATCCTTCCTCAGATCCTGTGGCAGATTGAAGGAAGCCGTACTTATAGACTCCTCCTCAGCCCAGCAAAGATGTATCTTCTTTTCCCAATAATGAACCCCTATTATTCTTTTCATTTTTATCCCCAATCTGTATTTTTATAATTATGCCAATCGTTTTTCAGCTGTTATCATAGCTATTATCATAGCCTTTATCACAGCTATTACCATAGCCTTTATCATAACACTTATCTATGATAACACATCATCCATAATTACTCAAAAAAAGAAACTTACCACTTTACCTCTCCATGAAGCTGTCCTTCTGTCTCAAGCCCCGGAAAATCAAGCTGTCTCAAAGCCTCATAAAGTATTACTGCAGCGCTGTTAGACAGATTGAGCGAACGCTCCTCCGGATACATAGGTATCCTTATACATTCATCAGGATGCTTTATCAGAATATCCTCAGGAATCCCCGCACTTTCTCGTCCAAAAATGATGTAATCATTATCACGGTACTCAACATCTGTATATCTATGTCGTCCTTTAGTAGTAGCATAAAAGATACGAGGCTTTGATACACCTGAAGAATCTGCGTGCGGACTATTCTCTTCTACATACTGATAAAAGGCCTC
>JAEEGL011097132.1_pt1 | contig 14952 bp, 8 predicted proteins | sample 9134231 | NCBI WGS metagenome assembly JAEEGL01 (sample SAMN16246548, study PRJNA631951) | gut metagenome | biome: gut microbiome; feature: rumen; material: fiber-attached | host: Bos | place: Iran: Karaj | collected 2018-10
GGAACTCAGATTTATAAAAATGAAACGTTGAATTTTAAAACACAGCAGACTTCTACACCATTAGACCCGGATGGGGTAATTGCTCTTGAAGCCTTTTCCGATTCAAATTATACAAATCAGATTGTTGATGGCAGTGATATTAAAGCTAATAAAAAGCTTTATTTGCGTTTAAATGCTTATGATCCTGCTTTTAATACAGTTGATACAACAACTGTTAATGTAAAAAGAAACGGCAGTTTGGTTACCACCTTGAATTTTGTTCAAAAAACAGCTAGCAGCACGTATTTATATGGTGAGTATCAGATGGCGGCTCCAACCAATGTTGATTCAAACTGGGTTTTTGAAACAGTAAATTCTGCTAAAAAATTGAATCTGAAAGTAACTTATCCTGTGTTGAGTCCATCTTCTCCTGCATCTGGATCTATAGGCCTAGAACCTGCAAGTATAACCAGGATAGAAGTTTCCTCTAGTGAAGAATTAGATTCTACAAGCGTAACTACAACTAATGTTAGTCTTTGGCAGCAGTCTGTAAGAGTTAATGCGTCGGTGTCTTATGATAATACGAATAAAAAGATACTTATAACTCCATCAGCAGCTTTAAGTTCTGAAAAGAACTATATGGTCAGAGTTAGCAATATTTTAGATAAAGCGGGAAATATGCAGCTTATTCCGTTAGCCTATTATTTTTCTACTAGAGACAATACTGCTCCAACTATAACTCAATGTATTCCTGCAAATAGTTCTACTAATGTAACTATTGATACAAAGCCTCAGATTGTTTTTTCTGAAGAAATACTAGGATCAACCATCAATAAGAATAATGTTGTAGTAACCTGTAATGGCTCGGCTGCGGATTATTCTGTTTCAAATTCTGGAAATAAAATAATTGTTGATGTTGCTCAAGGTCTTAAAACACAGAGTAATTACAGAATAGAAATAAAAACAGGTATAACAGATTTTTCTGGTAACCCTCTGGCTTCAGTTTATACCTATACTTTTACGACTCAGCCAACTCATACTGCACCTTCTGATATATTAAGCCTTACTTTGTATCGTGAAGCAAATATGTTTAATACTTTTGGAAGTGAAGAGAAGGTTAACGCCAACACTAAGGTATATTTTAAGTTAAATGCTGTTGACGGTGCCACTCAGACTCTTGATATAGCTACTATTTCACTTTCTTTGAACGGAGCGGCTGTTAATAATATAATCCTTTACGAAACAGCCTCTAATTCAGGTGGGTTGTTTACTGGTTCCTATGATCTGTCTGGTCTGAATCTCTATGCTTTCCCCTCTACAGTTCCGGCTGTAGACATTAATAGTATACGTTTTGCTTCTACTCAAAAGGCAAGTGTAAAAGCAGAATTAAAAACGCTATTTCCTCAATTAGCCAATTCTTCTGTAAGTGCTGTTGCAGGCAATATTTCTGCTGCAAACGCAGTAAATGTTTATGTTAACTCTCCTATAGTTTTAACTTTTTCTGGGGAATTAGATGAAACTTCTATAACAAATACCTCTTTAACTTTGGCTTCTGGCTCAACTTCCATTGCTTATAGCAAAAGTCTTTCTGCTGATAAAAAGAGTATCACGATTACGCCTTCAAGCAATCTGCCTTTCTCTGCTACTCTAACTTTGAAGGCTGTTTACGGTACAAATGGTGTAAAAGATACTACTGGAAATCCTATAAAAGGCCCATTAAATATAACATTTTCAACTCAGGGTAATAATACCGCACCTACTTCAATCAGCGAAATATCGCTTTATTCTGATTCGTCTATGTCGGCTGTTTATAAATATGCTGATAATTCAGATTTTTATAAGGATGGAATTATATATATTGAGGCAAGAGGTAGTGATGCTGCTCCAAATACTGTTGACAGCACGACCGTAACTATTAATGGTGTGGATAATGTTACTTTGACTGAAACTGGGGCTGCAACAGGCATATATAGAGGCAGTTATCAGTGCTCGGGTCTTGCTGACGGTGCTTTTACGGTGACTTCAGATGTAACTCCGGCAGTATTTAAGACTTTGATTTTAACGACACCAACCATCACTGAAGTTGTACCAGCAAATAATGCAACTAATGTTTCCAATGCTCAAGTTATAAAATTGACATTTTCAGAACCTCTAGAAGCAACTTCTGTTAATGCAAGCAATATCAAGCTTGTTAAAAATGATAATAGTGAGAATGTTGCTGCAACTATTTATTATACAGAAGGTAGCACAGAGGTAACTTTAAGACCTGATGATGTGCTGAGTTTTACAACAGTATATAAAATAATTGTTCAAAATGTAACAGATGTTGCTGGCAACGTAGCTGGAAACTCTTCTTATCTTTTTACAACACAGGATTCTGCTACTGAGGCTAATGTAATTACTTCAATAAAAGCTTATTCTGATACAACTTATACTTTGCTTCTTACTTCAGGAAGCACTGTTGCTCCTGGTTCTACTATTGCTTTAAGTGTTGAGGCTACAGATCCTTCAACAAATACTTTTGACTATATAAGAGTCTGGATAAAAGATTTAACAAACAACCAGAGCAGAATTATCAGTCTTTCTGAAACTGCTCAAAGTTCTGGACAATTCAGAGGCACTGCTGAATTATATGAAGTAGAAAACTCAAATATTCAACTATGTCCTTTTTATGATGAAAATAAATTTGTTAATCTCAAAACATCTTTTTATCCTGCTTACACTAGTTTTTCGCCAGCCTCAGGTTCAACAGGTCTTTATCTTGATAATCAGATTGAAATTACAGCAAATAACGATATAGATGGGTTATCATTAAGCAAATCTTCTGTTATTCTGGAAAGCAGTAGTGGAACTATAGACTATGATTTAATCAAACCTGCTACTAATAAGATTGCAGTTGCTATTACCAGAGCTGAACCCAACGATAATATTACACTTACTTTAACTTCCTCTTTAAAAGATACATCGGGTCTGTCTTTCCCTTTGACTATCTCAACTTATAAACTTCGCGATAAAGGGGTTAATACTTTTAAAGTCTATAAAGATAATGGTTATACGAATAGTTTATCTAATGGAAGTGACGTTGAAGCCAATCAGGAAATCTACTGTGAAATAAATGGTGTAGATCTGACTCAAGGTGGGCTTCCAGATACTATGGAAGTGACTTACACCGATGGCGAGACAACAGATACTGCTGTTCTTACAGAAACTGATGCTGGTAAATATAGAGGCTCGCTGATAGTTCCAAACTCTTTTGGTAAAACATTGAAAGTCCAACCGACAGGTTTTGATAATAAAGCTTTGAATTTGAATATATTAGAGCCTTTTGTTTTGAAGGAATTTTACCCGGCTTCTGCCTCTATTGGTGTTCATGCCGATGCATGGCCGACTTGGACATTCAGCCGTGTAATACCTGAATCTCAGCTTACTTCAGATAAGTTTTCCCTCTATTATGTTACTTCAAATACAAGAGTTAGCGGAAGCCTCTCTTTAAGTCCATCAGGCAAGCAGGTTAGATTTAAGCCTGATTCAGTTTTTGATACTTTGACTCAATATGAAATGCGCTTGTCTTCAGAAGTTACTGATACTTATGGAAACAAGCTAGGCAGTTCCTTAAAAACCAGATTTACAACCCAGCCGCCTCCATTACCTCCTACTAATTTGGCAAGCTTTGCAAACTATTCTGATGAAAGCTATACTTCTACAGCCACAGCAATACTTTCTAATGATGATTTGTATTTGCAGATGACTGCTGAAGACCCTTCTTTTTCTACTTACGAAGTTGCTTCTGTCAGATTAGATTCAGACGATGGCACCTATGACGGCATCGTTTTAACATTGATAGAAACTAATCCGCCGTCAGGAATTTTCAGATTGAAATACCCTGTTTCTTTGCCTGCTGGAACAAAAATAACTATTACTCCTCAGGCTGACGACAGCTTTGCTATTGTGCTGACTGTCAGAGACAAACCTAGATTGGTTTCTTTGAATCCAGCTTCTGGTTCTGCAAATATTTATCTTGATTCAAAACTCGAAATGAGTTTCTCTTCAGAATTAGATAGAGAAGCCTTTGAAACAGGAGTTACAATTAAAAACTCTAAAGGTGAAAAGATTAGCTATGCTTGTGAATATTCAAATAACGGCAAAAAGGTTGTTTTGACCACAAATGATCTGCTTCTAGCGAATCAAAACTATTTTATATCTGCTAAAGGCATCAAAAATATAGACGGTCAGTCTATTAATGATTTCACCTATAAACTTTCTACTAGAAAAGAAGCTTTGGCAGAATTAGAACTTTATACAGGTCTGGCTCCCTGTGATGGGAAAAAGGTTTCAGAAACTAAAGAAATAGTCAGAGGTCTTTTAGGTATCGTTGCTTCAACTACAGATATGCTTAAATACTCTGAAGAAAGCAGAATAGTCAGATTATCTGATGCTAGTCATTCTGTAGATATAAGTATAAATGAAACAGCATTGAATACTAATCTTTATGTGGCTTCAACAACTATTGACACTAGTTTCAGCTCTCCAATGACAGCAAAACTGGTATTTGGCTCAGGGGCAGAATTAAGCTTTGAAATAGCTAGTCCCACATATCTGGTTTCTATAAGCCCTGAAGAAAACGAAGAAGTGGCAGAAAATGCTCTGGTTAAGGCTGTTTATTCAAGAAAAGTATATATGAAATCAGCTGTTGCCGCTGTAAAGATTGGTTCGGAAGAATCAGAAGTAGCTTGTAAGCTTTTAAATGATGATAACGATAATACAGAACTGAAGTGGCGGCCGGAAAAGAGCTTGGTAGACGGGAATAAGCATATATTGAGTATATCAGGTTTGTTAGACTACTTAGGGCAAAGTATAATCAGTTATAATCATGAATTTCTAACTGGCGGTAGTCATGGAATCAGTCTGTATAGCGATTATACCTTTAAAAACAAGATAACCGAAACCGAGATTTCACTTTCTGAAGTATATGTAGAAGTAATTGGCTTTAACACTTCTGGACTTGATGAAAACAACATTTATCTGGAACTGATACGTGGAACCGAAGCTTCTACAACCCAAAAATTAAAGTTAGAGCCTGTAGGCGACTCTAAAAAGGTTTATAGATGTGCATTGAAACTTGCTGAAACTAAGTCTGATTTACCTGCTTACCCATTGGGGTTGTATCCTGGCGAATGGGTAAAGCTAAGCTCACCTTTATTGACCACCAGTGAAATAATATTCTACTACAGATACGCTTCTGGAGAAGAACCAAGAACTATTAATTCCATAAAGTTTTTCTCTGATAAAAAATATGCTAGAAGAGCAGTAGACGAAATATCTAATCCAAGCCTTTATATTGAAGTCGATGCAGAAGATTTGAACTGGGTTACTCAGGATACTACAAAGGTCAGAGTAACTTCTGATGATGATAGAACTGGTTTTGTTATTGAATTAATAGAAAATGGGACTCATTCTTCTTCTTTCAGAGGTTTGGTAAAAATAAGTGAAAAGGCTTCAGATGCTGCCAATAATATCTTAAAAGTCTCTTTTGGAAAAAGAATAACGGTAGTTTCTGAAACAGATGGAAGCGTAAGAGCTTCGATTCGCTATTTCCCAAAAGCTGAAATAATCAATTTTACTGCTTACCCAAGTCCTGCTAAGGGAAGACATATTAATTTCAGGTTCTTCCTTAATTTCCCGACAGGAATAAGAATTACTATTTATGATGTTGCTGGGCATAAAGTTGACTCAATCGAAGTAGACGGTAGGGAAGGGGAGAACATTTGCAGATGGAACTTCCCTAGAAAATTGGCTAATGGTGTCTATATTTACAGAGTCAAATCTATGGGAACAGGAGCTTTATACACTTACGCCAAAATGGTCAAGGGCAAGTTCGCCGTTCTCCATTAAAACAGGGCAAACGCAAACTTTTTTAGCTTGTAGTCTATATCTTTAATACATCATTTGTAATCTCTTTGTATGTAAATTTTTCTTTTTGTGTCTCCTACGCATTTGTCATAAAAAGTATAGCGTATGGGCTTTAGCCCTGAAAGCTATACGTTTATGACAATGTGTAGACGATTAATTAAGTTTATCCGAAAAGCTTCTTCAATAATGAAAAAAGTTTGTGTTTGCCCTATTCATTAAAATCGCAAGGCTTGACCACAGAGTTATTTATTGGTATTATGCTTGATATAATTATTATTCTAAGGAGCTTGTTATGGGTCGTGGTTTTAGTATGCCAAACGGTTTTAATATGCAGGGTTTGATGCGCCAAGCTCAAAAAATGCAGGAAAAGATACAGAGCGCTCAAGAAGAACTCAAGAGCAAAGAAGTAGAAGCTACCGTTGGCGGTGGTGCTATAAAAGTAGTTTTCAACGGTTCTCAGGAACTTGTTTCTATAGTTATTGATAAAGAAGCTGTTGACCCTGAAGACGTAGAAGGACTTCAGGATTTGGTTAAATCAGCCGTTAACGCTGGTATCGCTAAATCAAAAGAAATGGTTCAGAGCGAAATGAACGATATTACTGGTGGAATGAATATTCCAGGTATGTTCTAAGAAAATCTTTGTTAAATAAAAAACGCGGCTTTCAAAGCCGCGTTTTTTTATTTCTTACTGTCTATAAAATGACTACCAGCATAACCAGAAACAGGTTTATAGGCATTCAGAGTTTTTTTACCTGTTCTAGCATGGTTAAGTTCTTGTTTTATATCGTCTCTCATCGAAGTCATATTTTCAGACACATTCTTTTCTGATTCAACCAGTTTTTGTAAAGATTCTATAACCTGATTTCTGTAGGGGATTAATTCAGGGTAGTGATTTGGTAATTCTCGAACTAATTCGACTATTTCCATAGAATCATAATCTATTGGTGCTTTTATCTTGCTTAATTCAATAGCCAGCTCATCTCTTAAAATATATATTTCGTCAAAATAGGCAGAACGCTGGTCTACTAATGCCTGAAGACCTTCCTGGTCTGAATTGTTTATTAAAAGTTTTTCATTGGCTTTTCTTAGCTTATTATATATTTTAATCAATTCTTCATAAAATGATTCTAATGCCATTTTTAAACTATTTATCCTTCTTTTTTAGAGTGTCACTTGGCAGTTGGAGCTGATCAAAAAGGTTTTGAGCAAAGAGGATAACTTCTTTGTGCTCTGCGTGAACTTCACTTCCACTGCGGTCTATGCCTCGGAAAGATTCAATTATAGATACACCTGTCCAGCCAAGTTTCTTTATGGCAAGCAAGAATTCGATGGGCCAGAAGAAACCTCTGAAACCTTTGGGTGGACGTGGCATATTTCTATCACCTATCATTAAGAAGATAGGGAAGTCTTTTTCTTCATAGGAAGAAAAATACCAGTTGTTGTTATCCCAGGAAAGATAAGTATCTTTTTTGTTGATTGAAAAAGAGCGTTTGGCTCTTTGAGTAAAGTTTATGCTCCCGACAACAATATCTTCGCCGTCAGTATTAGTAAGTTTTTGCTCTAAAATATTAATAGTAAAAGGAATACCACGTTTTTCAAAAGCTATGGTTTCTAGTTTAAAGATTTTGTTGAATTTATCAATAACAACTGGTTGGCTCTTAAAGCCTAATACCATTCTGATTTGTTTTTCCAGTCTGGCATAATCTGTTTGTAATGTATTGCAAAGTTCTTTGTAGTTTTCTATCTTTGTTTGGTCAGGAACTACGCGGTTCATTTCCATTTTTAGCCTTTGTCTTGTTTCAACAAGTTCGGCTCTTTGCTTTTTAAGCATAGCTTGTTCTTCGCGTAATGTACGTTTCTTAAAGCCTTTGCGTTCAAGGTTTACACCACGTATTTCACTGACTATATTAGAAAGAGTTAATCCTACATGACCCTGTTTAGTTACTTCAAGCAAACGTTCAAGTTCGCCAATAACCATATCAGCTGTTGGATAACGATTGGTAGGTTCTTTGGCGAGAAGTTTTAAGACTATTTGTTCAAGCTTTTGAGGAATATTAGGATTGAACTGACGAGGCGGTGGGAACTTCCATTTGGTTTGTTCTATAAAAACTTCCATCGCTCTTTTCCCTTTAAAGGGAAGATGACCAGTAAGTTTTTCATACATTACTACGCCGAAAGAAAAGAGGTCAGACTGAATATCTATGGGCTTGTTTGTAAGCTGTTCCGGACTTGCATATGAAACAGTGAACATTCGATCCGGATTAATGTTTAAATCATCATCTTTGTTAACAAAATTGGCTATACCGAAGTCTAAAAGGCAGGGCTTATAATCAGCACCTCTTAGTATGATGTTTTGAGGTTTAATATCTCGATGGACAAGACCTTTTTTGTGAATATAACTTAATGCAGTAAAACAGCCTATGAATACATTGATGTATTCTTCCATTGTTGGAATGACTTGTTTGGCGCCGACTGTAGTTACTGAGTTTCCTAAAGGGAAGTTATCAAGTGAAAGACCCTTAACGTAGTCCATTATTAGATAATGAAGACCGTTAATTGTGCCTTGATCTACAAAATTAACTATATTAGGGTGATCTAACTGGCGAAGAATATCGCCTTCCTGCTTGAATTGATTAAGTATGACTTGGTTTTCGGCTGCTTCTGGAGAAAGAAATTTTACGGCAACAAGCTTCTCTATATCTAGCTGATATGCGATATAAACAGACCCCATACCGCCACAACCGATGAGGTCAAGCAGGTGGTAATTCGATAACTCTGGAGGTTCTAGAATTGGCATCTTAAGCCCTTTTTAAGTAGTTATTTCCCTTGCGAATTTAAGTAGTCAATGCGTTCTTGCGCATTTTTGGCAATTTTAGAAGATGGATTAAGTCTAATAACTTCGTTCCATTCTTTCTTAGCATTAGACATCATGCCTTTTTTATAAAAACTATTTGCAAGATAATAATGCTGATTTTCGTTGTCTGACTTTATAGACAAAGCACGTTGATAGGTTTCGATAGCTTTATCGATGTTGTCATTGCTGTAATACATAAATGCTAACCAGTCTAAAAGATCAACGTTATTGGGATCGCCTTCAAGAAGCTTTTCTACTTCTGGTATACCTTCGCCGCTACCAGATGTATATTTAGTTAATATTTCTTCAGCTCTTTCTTCCATTTCATTAGAAAGAGACTCGTCAGAAAGCACCTGCTGAAAACGTTTAGCAGTTGCACTTTCTTTCTGCGCGGTTAAACCATCTGACTTAGTTTGGTCTACTTGAGTTGGCTTCTTTTCACCGCCACTAAAAGCCAATAAAGCTACCACTGCAATAACAGCTACGACTATAACTGCAATGATAATAATTACTGTTGTATCCATGTTAACAAAAACCTCCAGAGTATCATAAAGAATATACTTTAAATTTCAAATAATTGCTACTCTTTTATTAAATCTTAACAACTATTTACATAATTTTTTAATAGTTTTAAGATTCTAGAAAAAGAGAATAAAGATGGAATCTTTATTGGAATGTCATTTACCTTAAAAGCAATAACGGTGGAATTGTCATTGCCGCCAGCTTTATTGGCTGCATTAATTAAAGTGTCGGCTAGCTGTTCGGGTTGAGTTGATTTGATTATTTTTTCAATTTCTTCGCTATCCAACATACAATATACTCCATCAGTGCATAAAACAAATTCATCATCAGCTTTTATTTCTGTTTCAAAAATATCAGCTTTGATAAATTGTCTGGCACCAAGAACTTTGCTTAATATACCTCTTGCTGGGTGAACTCTAGCCTGATTTGGTGTAAGCTTGCCAAGTCTGACTTGTTCTCCAACAATTGAGTGGTCATTGGTTAACTGGGTTAGGGTATTGTTGTTTAAACGATAAACTCTTGAATCTCCTATATGACCAATAATAGCTTTGTCACCCTTTATAATCATAATGGTAAATGTTGTTCCCATTCCGTTTGTTTCAGGGTGTTGGCGAGAGTATTCCCAAACCTTTTCATTAGCAGAATTTATCAGGTCATCTACCATCTGTGGTGTAATTTCATTAAGATCTTTTTGAGTAAACCATTCTTTAGCAAAGTTGGCAGCAATATGGGAAGCGACTTCGCCTGCATTTTGCCCGCCCATTCCGTCTGCTACTAGAAATAAACAGGCTTTTTTTGAAATAGAAATGCTGCTCCATGGTGGAATAACCAGAAGAGAATCTTCGTTATTTTTTCTTACTATCCCTTTATCTGTTTTACTGCTTATTTCCATAAGAATGACAACTATTTTGTAAGATTTAATAGTTAGAACTACAGATAAAAGTTATTGGATTAATGTATAAAGTCAAGACAAAAAAAGAAGACCTGATTTCTCAGGTCTTCTTTTTGCCTAGGAGTTAGCAATAAGAGTTACTTTTTACCCTTTTTGCAAGCGCCGTTAACAAGTTCTTTAAGGTCTTTGCCAGGGATAAATTTTGCAACTTTCTTAGCAGCGATCTTAATGGGCTTCTTGGTTTGTGGATTTACGCCCTTGCGAGCTTCACGCTTAACAGTTGAGAAAGAACCGAAACCAATAAGCTGAACCTTGTCGCCTTTTTTGAGAGAGCCTTTTACAGCTTCTACAAATGCTTCGAGTACTGCCTGGGCAGCTGCGTTAGTAACTTCTGCTTTTTTAGCAATTGCTTTTACGAGTTCTGATTTATTCACTTGAACCCTCCTACAAAATTTGGTCAAGTCTGATTATACATATATCTTGAAAATATGACAAGTGGAAATTAACTAAAATTCATAATTTGAAAAAAAATATTGTGTAAAGCCTTTTGTAATGCTGTTTTTGTGAATGAAATTTTTTTTAAGGCTTCAACCGCTAATCATCAATCACCTACCATCCAACACCCACCACTAATCCCACCAAGCATCGCTTGGCTGTTCGTTCTGTGTAGTCTACTCATTGTCATGAACCTATAGCTTTCAGGGCTAAAGCCCATAGGCTATACTTTTTATGATAAATTCGTAGACTCCTCTCATTTCTGAAAAATCCCCTTTTTTAAAGGGGAACGGCTGCGATAGCAGCCAAGGGGATTTTTGAGAAGCTTATTAAGCATTAAAAAATTTAGTCCGAAGACTGTCTCATCTATCAACTTCTTTAAAAGCGGACAGTCTGCTTGCTCAACCTTATTCTCCTCCGCGGTCTCTGTGAATTTGTATCTTCGAATAGACTTTGCGGGAACGAGCCTTGTGCGGAGAATAGAGGTCTCGCGTCTACTGTCCGCTCACTCACCACCCATCACCTACCACCTACCACCTACCACCTATCACCTATCACCTATCCCCAAACACTAACCGCTCCTCCCTAATCCCTGGCAAAAAGGCTATTGCCTTTTTGCAGCCAAGCTTTGCTTGGCTCTATGCTCTCTTTTCTCTAAATCTATAGACATAAAAATATAATATTGGTAGAATAAAAAAATAATGTTTGAGTTCGCCTTCGGAGGAAAAATGCCTAGCAAAAATAAAATACGTAAAATATTGAGCTTTTCACTGATTTGTTTTGTATTGCTTTTTGCAATGGTTTTGATTTGTGAAACTGCTGATGCTAGAGCAGGCGGAGGGCATGGCTATTCTGGTGGCGGCGGTAGTTCCGGCGGCGGAGGCGGCGGAGGAGGAGTCTATTTACTTCTCAGACTCATTGAGTTTGCTATTAGATATCCTAAACTAGGTGTCCCACTTCTAATAATATTCCTTGTTATTTCATACTTCAGCTACAAAAAGGGTGACGAGTATGTGGTAGACAGCACCATTCGCAAAGCGAATGTGCTCTTACCTAGTGTAGTTGGTAGAAACTCTTTAAATAAGATTAAGGCCAAAGACCCCAATTTTAGCGAGGAAGATTTCTATACTCGTTCTAAAAATGCTTTTATGATTGTTCAAGAAGCATGGAGTAAAGGCGACTTGGCAGAAGCAGAAGCCTTCTTGGCTGATGGAACTTACGAACAGTTCCTCATTCAGCTAAAGGTCATGAAAGAAAAGAATATTATAGATGTAATGGAAAACCTCCATATTACTAAGACTAATATTCTTGGTTTTGAATCAGACAATAACTTCGATACTATTCATATCGGAATAAGCGCTATAGGTAAGAATTATCGAGCTAACGCTAAAACTAAGGAATTTATCGAAGGCAATAGATTCGAAGAAGAATTTACTGAAGTTTGGACTTTCCTAAGAAGAACAGGTGTAAAGACCTTAAAGAAACCTGGTCTAATTGAAGGTTATTGTCCGAACTGCGGAGCAAAAATCACAATCGGCAGACATGCAAAGTGTTCTAACTGTAATGCAATATTGCGTTCTGGCGAATATGACTGGGTATTAGCTAATATTACTCAAGCCTGTGAATGGTCAGAAAGAAGCAATAACTCTATTCCCGGTGCTAAGAGATATCTGGCTCATGACCCAGGATTTAATGTTCAACATATTGAAGACCTTGTTTCTGTTATGTTCTGGCGCAAAAATGAAGCTCAGAGAATCAGCGATGTTACTCCTTTACGCAAAATAGCAACTAACGAATACTGTGATTCCCAGACCAATTTTTACAGACCTGATTTTAACGGAAACCATAATTTCTATACAGAGTCTGCTGTTGGTTCTATTAGGGTAATGGGTATTGATAACGAAACCAGCGACAAAGACGATTATATTTATGCCAAGGTTATCTGGAGCGGAATACCAGCCAAGAAAACTAGAGAAGGTCGAATTATTAATCTTTTTGAAAAGCAGAATATTAAAGAAGTTTTCGTATTGAAAAGAAAGCATGGAGTTAGAACAGATACGAAAACTACTCTTAGCAGTGCCCACTGTCCGAACTGCGGTGCTGCAGTTACTGATAGCCTTTCTAATGAATGTGATTACTGTGGTTCAGTATTAAATGATGGAACTAGAGATTGGGTTCTTGAAGGAGTATTCCCACAGAATGACCCAAGAATTTCTAAGGCCATTATTCTTATTAGAGCAGGTGATTCTCAGTTTAATTCTAATGCCGGCAATAATTCAGGAGTTGCTGCTGGAGCCGGCGCAGGTGCTACAATCGGATTAAAGAAAACTTATACTGTAGATGATTATTCTAATAGTATGAACAAGATTCCTGGTCTTACTATGGTTAAGTGGACTGTTGCTATGATGCTGGCTGATGGTCAAATAGATCCGAAAGAACAGGAAATTATCTACGAATATGGTTTGCGCCGCGGAGTTGGTAAGAACCAGATAGATGATATTGTTAAAGATATCAAGTCTCGTCAGAATCCGGTTGAATATGTTGCTGATTCTACTGATTTGCCAATGGATATGGATCTTATGCGTATGCTTATTAAAGTTGCTTTTGCTGATGGAAAAGTGGCTAAGCAGGAAGTTGAAATGCTTCGTTATGTTGGTAAGAGAATGAATCTATCAGATGATGATGTAAGAAGACTTCTTATGGAAGAACGTATGAGACTTTATAGAATGTCTAAGGCTGTCATCAAAGAATCTAAGAATATGTAAGCAAGTTGTAAGATAAAAGATATAAGATATAAGATAAAAGAAGTGGAAAATCTTCCATCTTCCATCATCCATCTTCAATCTTATATCTTATATCTTCAATCTTATATCTTCCATCTTAATTAAATGATTAAAAATTTCACTTTTCAGTCACCAACAAAGATTATTTTTGGTAAGGGTTCTATTGGGGCTTTAAAGCGAGAAATACCACTAGATAAAAAAGTCATGCTGCTTTATGGATGTTCTAGTTTGAAAAGCAGTGGTGCTTATAATGCAATAAAAAAAGCTTTAGCTGAGAGACCGGAAGTTTTTGAATTTTCAGGAATAAACTCTGACCCAGAATACGAATATCTTTTAAAATGCGTTGATTTTGTTAAAACCAATAAGATTGATTATATTTTGGCTGCTGGTGGCGGTTCTGTTATAGATGCGGCGAAGTTCGTTGCTTTGGCTTCGTTATACGATGGCGAGCCTTGGAATATTGTAGAAAGCTTTGGTGCCTGCTGTAAAAAAGCTTTGCCATTAGCTGCAGTTGTTACTTTGCCGGCAAGTGGGTCAGAAGTGAATAGAGATGCTGTAATTTCAAGGGCATCAAAGAAAGCCAAGCTTCCTTTCGGAAATCCAGCAATTTATCCTCAGTTTGCAATTCTAGATCCTGAGCTTACTTTCAGTTTACCACCTGAACAAACTGCAAATGGAATCCTAGACACTTTTGTTCATGTTTTGGAACAGTATCTTACTTATCCAGTAAACGCCAAGCTTCAGGATAGATTTGCAGAAGATATTTTGGCAACTCTATTAGAAGATGGCCCAATTGCTATGAAAGAACCTCAAAATTATGAGGCCCGTTCGAATTTGATGCTTTCGTCTTCTATGGCGATGAACGGTTTTTTACGAGCAGGTGTGCCCATGGATTGGGCAACACATATGATTAGTCATGAAATTACCTCTTTATTTGGAATTCCTCATGCAAGGGCACTTGCTATAGTTATAGAGCCTTATCTGAATTATTGTAAAGAAAAGAAATTTCAAAAACTGCTTCAATATTCAAGAAGAGTCTGGGATATTTCTGAGTCAGATGAAAATAGGGCAGTGGAGCTTGCTATTGAAAAGACTATTGAATTTTTCAGGTCTTTGGGTTTTAAGACAAAACTCTCTGATTATAATTTAACTAATAAAGATGTAGAAAAGATTGCAAAGCTACTTGTTTCACATCGAATGGTCAAATTAGGAGAAAACAGGGATATCACTCCCGAAGTTGTTGCCTCGTTTTTGTTACCTTAAATCACCTACCACCAACCACTCACCACGCCAAGCTCTGCTCTGAGCAGTCTACCCATTGCCATAAACGTATAGCTTTCAGGGCTAAAGCCCATACGCTATACTTTTTATGACAAATTCGTAGACTCTCTCATCTCTAAAAAAATCCCCTTTATTAAAGGGGAACGGCTGCGATAGCAGCCAAGGGGATTTTTGAGAAGCTTATTAAGCATTAAAAAATTTAGTCCGAAGACTGTCTCATCTCTCTACTTCTTTAA
>JAEEGL013639718.1_pt1 | contig 14952 bp, 13 predicted proteins | sample 9134231 | NCBI WGS metagenome assembly JAEEGL01 (sample SAMN16246548, study PRJNA631951) | gut metagenome | biome: gut microbiome; feature: rumen; material: fiber-attached | host: Bos | place: Iran: Karaj | collected 2018-10
GCATCTGCCGTTTTCTGACATGAAGAACAACACTGTATTCATGTTCCTGATGGCAATGGCGAGGATTTTCTTTGAATTTGTAAAAACGCAGGTAAACAAGGTGTTCGGAAACATCGTCCCTCTGAAATGCCGTATGAAACGTTTCATCTTCAAGTTCGTTAACGTTGCCGGGAAATGGATTCGACAGGCAAGACAGAACATACAGGTCATAGACTCCGATGCGCCTTACAAACAACTCTTATGCTGAAAAACTGATTTTCTTGCTACTCTTACTTCCCAAATTTGGGTGGGGGAAGTTTTGCCCATATAACTTATTAAAAGTAAAATATAATTTGCTTATGCTCGTTTGTGTCTGAAAATCGTCCTTATAAAATTTGTTGAATTATACAAAAATAAGACCTTCGGAATTAAGGTAAACTATCCGCCTTAGCCTTGCAGGATAATTATTCAAATTCCTTTTTCCTGTAAATCTGATGGTTTGGTCCATCATGATGCCGTCGTTGCCATCAAGCAATTCATCACCTGAATTTATTATATATTTATGTTTGCCCTTTTCTCGTATGATGAAGAACGCGCCGCACAGGTCGATTGAAAAAAGGCGCGCGAGGTCAAAATACCCTCTGTCGAACACATAGCATGCACAAGGCTCGTAAGCAATCCAGTCCATAGCCTTGCCGTCATGGACGTTGGCGTTTGTAATGCGGTAGAATACAGGGATTTCGGTGGCAATGTCGATTTGCGTATGAACCTTGCCCCCTGACTTCGTACTGCGGAATTTAGCCCACCGGAACAGCGACAAGCAAAGATCTATGGTCGTGGAATCAACCGCGTAAAATTTACCGTGCAGTTCAAAATCCTTTATCATCAGTCTTGACTGAGCCTCGGCTATCATCAAAGACGCAAAATCCTCAAAAATACGTGCGTCGCGAAGCGTATTTGCCTTGGAAAGCGTTGCCCTTACGACGGGGGTATCTCCGAAACCGAGGTGGTACGAATGTTTCGCAAGGGCAGAGGTGATGTCTGTAAGTTCTCTGAGACTATTACAGCCGTCCAATTGTCCATACATAACCACAAGTAAATGGTTCCAATGCGAAAATCCCCATCCCTGAGTCCTGTCTGGATACTTGGCTACTATCCTTCTGAACTGCCTTTGTGGCAAAAAATGTGTGAGTTGTGTGAATACGTATTGACCTGTAAACATCTTTGTTCCTTTATTTATTGGGTACAAAGATACAAATTCAAGTCACGGACAAAGTTTTTGGGGATAAAGTAATTATGTATCAATCATATACAATGATTTTTAAACTTTTTTAAGAGACAGCAGTGATGGTTCGATTAAAATAGAAAACACCGACACAATCGCCGCGCTCAACGAGACGGGTTTCAATTCCACTATGGTTCGATTAAAATCCCCGCCGCCTACGCCGTCGGCACTTGCCCATTATGGTTTCAATTCCACTATGGTTCGATTAAAATCCGAGCCGCTTCACGGCTCTGATTTCGTCAAAATTTGTTTCAATTCCACTATGGTTCGATTAAAATACTCATGCAAGTCGCTTCATCGAGTCTCTGAAGCATGTTTCAATTCCACTATGGTTCGATTAAAATTGCAACGCCGCCTGTTCACCAAAAATCTTATGTGAAGTTTCAATTCCACTATGGTTCGATTAAAATGCACTCGCCGACATGGTCAACGACTCCGAACCCGTGTTTCAATTCCACTATGGTTCGATTAAAATTAAGCGGTCTTTGTTTCATATTCCGCCGTTTTTAGTTTCAATTCCACTATGGTTCGATTAAAATGCTGACTTCAAAATGCCTTGTATGCCTTTGAAATCGGGACAAAGGTATAAAAAATAATTAGAATAATTGTCGATGTGTAAAACAGAAAAAAGCACCGACCTTCGACAACTAACAATGAATCAGTTTGTTAACCTATCAAAAAATGATTATTAATATTTGTATGGTTGTCGATAACACTCATAAAAATGACATCGACAACCGACAGGTTTACAAAAAATTATCCGTTGTATTGCGCTCAACGCCGATAATGCGCTTATCCATAAACATTTGCGAACGCGACGAAAAAATTATTATGCTGTCTTCGTCGGGATCCATAAAATCCTTGGCCGATGCTTCCAACTGTTTTAACTGCAATTCGGAAATCTCGCCTTCAAACACCGAATTTTGAACCCAATTCAGATATTTGCGGCAGAGTTTCAACATTTTTGAAACACGTCTTTCTCCAAAATCATAAACCAAAATTACGTACATAATGCTTAAATTTTTAATCGTTATTTCCAATATGTCAAAGAACCTACTTGTTCATTGTCAATTACCAATACATCTTGAACGGCTTGTATTCCTCAATGCCGAGCAAGTGTTTTACGAGTTTGTAACATTCAAGTTTTATCAAGTGCTTGTAACTGACGTTCCTGCCGAGCGACTTGTGTTTTATGGTCTCCTTGTAACGCTCCTCCATAGCCTGAACAAAAATCTTTTTACCCGATTGGTTAAGAAGGCAACTATTCAACTTGCGGTCAAAATGTTGCGGCTGTATCATCTTCTTATTCAATACTTTAAAGATGACCCTATCAACAATAATCGGCTTAAAAATCTCCGAAATGTCGAGGCTCAGCGAGTACCGCCTTTCGCCCGGCGAGTGAAGGTAACTTATCGTCGGGTTCAACTGAGTTTGGTGAATCGCCCGCAAAGTTTCCGAGTAACACATCATATTACCAAACGAAATCAAAGCATTAACCTCGTTTTGAGGCGGCTGTTTGGTGCGGAGTTCCATCACAAAATCGTTGATTATCAAGTCAAAAGCCGAATAATACGTCTGACGAATCATACCTTCTGTGCCCATCAGTTCCTTGATGTCCTCGGTGCTGTCTATTTGTAAAGCCAACTCATTGATTTTCTGAATATAACTTTCCAAATCCTTGCCTCGGTTGTCGTAATATTTCAAGTTTTTGACCATATTGAAAGCCGCGCCTTCGATAAACTTCCGCGCAATCTCCAAACGTTTTTTCTTGTTTTGATACGCCGCCGTCTGAGCCAACAACAATTTGCCGCTCAAAACGCTGTCCCTTGGCATAAAAGAACCCGTATAGTTTTCGTAATAGTCGAAAAAATGTACCGCTATGTCTTTCTGTCCCAAGAAGTTGAACAACGCGCTGTTGGCTTTCAGACTGCCAAAAACATAAATATCGCCCACCTGCTCCACAGGCAGATATTTAGGCTTGCCGAGAGTTTCCTCGCCGTTGCCGTCCTCTGTTATTGCGGTGAATTTCAGAGTATTGTCTTTGCGCTCCAAAACTCCCGGATTAAAAAGGTAAAAAGTCTGTTTCATAGTCAGTCGTCGTTTTCGTTAACAAAGCACAAATCGTAATAACTGCAATTTTTGCAGTAACTTTTCTTTACTATCGGCGGACAATCGTCTGATTCGCAGATAGTTTCAATTTCGCTGCAAATTTTATCGATTTTACGGCGGTCGTCGTCGGTGAGTTCCACTTTTTCGGTCTGCCGCATAGTTGGATACTCCAAAACTCCCGATACGCCTGATATTCCGTTCTTTTCAAAAACGTAAATGTAATATTTCAACTGCCAAGAGTGAGCCTTTTCAATTTTGTCGCTCTTTTTGATTTCGTGAATGACTTTGTTTTTCGCGTCAAAATAGTCAACCTTCACGCCGTCTATTTCCACCTCCTCGTATTTTTCGCTGCGTTTGGGGTAACTCTCCTCGTGTACAAACTTACCCTCCGCCACCAATTCGGAAGTATGCTCCATATTGATGCCGTTGGCAAAGAGCCAAAGTTTGCGTTTGCAAACCTGATAATAGTTGAAATGTGTGCCGGTAGGGGTCATAGTAAACTTTTTGTTTCGTTAATAACTTCGTCCAACAATTTTCGGTCTTCCTCGTCAGCCTGAATCCGCTCCAACTCCTTGCGACGCTGATTGAATCTTTCGTAAATATCGTTCACATAGCGTTCCATCTCTGCATTTGAAACGCTGCCTTTGCCTTGCAAAATATCCTTGTCGTGAAACATTAATACACTGTCGGCTGTTTTACGCCAATAATCCAAAGTCAAATCCTTTTTTTCTTTTACCCTCAGTTCGGCTGTATCCAAAAACAAAGTAGTCAGGCGGTTGAGTGTATCAACTTCATTTGCGTCCAAATAATTCTTTGCAATAATTATGTCTTGTTTTCTAACCACTGACCCCTTCCAAGAGGTAAGTCCCATATTGGATTTGTTGGCATCGGCACGCGAAACAATGATTTCGGCGGCAGTTTTATGAGTAACGGCATACAGCAACTTATTCTGAGTTTCAGCAAAAAACATCTGTGTTGCCTTTTCCTTAGCCTCGTAGTCGCTGCTGAGCGCAAACAAATCTCTGAGTTTCTGATAAAAACGTTTTTCAGAAGCCCTGATGTCGCGGATTCTTTCTAAGAGTTCGTCGAAATAATCCGGCTGACCTTTCGGGTTTTTCAAACGCTCATCATCCATCGTAAAGCCCTTAACCAAATACTCCGACAATTGTCTTGTAGCCCACTGACGGAACTGCGTACCACGCTTGCCTTTTACCCTGTAACCAACCGCCAATATCATCTCCAATGCATAAAAAACAACGTGATATTGTTTGCCATCTGCGGCAGTTGTCAAAAAATCTTTGACAACTGAATTTTCATCTAACTCTTGTTCTTTCAATATGTTAGATATGTGATAACTGACTGTTTGCTTCGAGGTGGCAAAAAGTTCTGCCATCTGCATTTGGTTGAGCCAAATCTTGCCATCCTTGGCGTACAAGGCAACAGACGCCTTGCCGTCAATGGTGTTGTAGATGATAATATTGCTTTCTGTATCGGGCATAAATTCAATTAATTTACAACTTTATAATGTGTATACGATTTTGACGAACCGATTTTGCTAATTGGCAAAAACAAAACTCGGTTTTTTCTCTCGGTTTTTGCATCTGTATAACTGTTAACATTTTCAAAATTAACCTTACTGCCAAAATCGTCAAATTCTTGCAACAATCCGGCTGATTGTATTTTTGAAACATCAAACTGAATAACATTTGCTTTCTCAGGATTATCATTAAAACCGACAAATTGAAAGAAACAGCCACGTTTGCCAAATTGGTTTATCGTACAAAGATATTGTTTCAGAAAAACACTTTCGTCAAACATTCCATTTGTTTCAAAAATCAGTTCCAAATCAGAGTCAAGAAAAACATATTCCCTGAAACTAACCGTTGATTTAAAAGGTTCCTTGTCTCTCTGCTTTTGAATTTTGACAAAGCAATTGTTTACGCAAAAATTTCCGCTGATTCGGTAACTTATTTTCAAGTCCCTAATCGCCCAAAATTTTTGTGGCTCTTTGTCAAAATCAACGCCGCCCAACGAAATAGCCTGATTAACCAACGCCATTTTTACAGCATACGGCGACGGCAGAAACAACGACTTTGCTCCCGAACTCGTGGAATTGCTTTCACGGAGCGAGAATAAAGCCGTCGGCCTATATGTTGCGGAAAATATCATAACTAACCGATTTTATAAGGTTCAGCGTCCATCAAACTTGCAAAAATTTCAGTCAGTTTGCCAAATCCGTCAAACTGCTCAACCTCAATTGCACCTGCCTGAATTTTATTCAAGTTAGTGGCAATATCATTGATTTCTTTTGCATAATCTTCATTGAGAGCGCTGATTGTCGGAGCGGGAATCAGTTTGTGCGAAACTGCAACAACTCCTTTGAAGTCGGTGATATGCGGTTTTTGTGCGCTTGTCATTGCACCTTTCGGATTCAGAATTGAACTCAAAAGGCTCTGAACCACAGCCTTATAACGGTTAGTTCTTTCATCGTCTAAAATTGCGTACACACGGTTGATGTCGTTCAATCCGATACGATAAGTATCAATATTACATACAAATGCGTAAACTCCGTGATTTGCAGGACGATGGAAGATGTTCTGTCCCTCGTTGCTTGCCGTGGCACTTCCCTTGCTACCTGCGTCGGCTACAAGTTTTGTGTGGATGTATGTTTCTGTGTTGTTTTTGCCGGGAATACCAACAGTCCACGCAAACTCAATTATCGATTTGCGAGGAGTATTTGTACTGCTCTTATTGTCGCCGACTTTGTCTGTTATCAAAACGCCGTGAGTATCACAAATTGCACATTTCTTTATCATTGCATTCACGACATCAGCCTGACTATGAGATGATTTGCCCGCATTTGCTTCAAGTTCACTTGCAGAAATTCGGTTTGGATTCAATGTCTTGGAATACTCGCTCAATGGAATATTGTTATCGATACAATAATTGAGCATGTGGGCTGCGTGAATATGTTTGAACATATCACCGCTGATGCCTGTAACGGTCTGTTCTTCACCGTTTTTGTCAACGATTGTAAGTTGACGGGTCAGTATCTGATTGCCTTCACCGCCCTCATTGTTGAGCGAATGAAGGTTCAATGTCATTTCTCCGCATACGGAAATTGACGATATTGGTTTTGTATTGTCCATACTTCGGAAATATTAATAGTTTCTATTCTTGTTCATCATTAATTGTGTCTTCGTCATCATCAGATTGCTCTTTTTTAGGAAGTGCAAATCCGTATGAAGCCAACATTGAACCAACAAGTTTCGATGGATATTTGTCCAACAAACCATAAAACAATGTCAGTTTGTCATCTCTTACATTCTTTCTGAATGCACGGTCTTCTTTTTCGGCTTTGCGAGATGTTTCGGCATTATACAAAGATATAAATTCGCCAATGTATTCCGCCAAATCGCCTTTGGTTTTGGATTTGGTCTGCAACGCCTGAGCAACGCCGTAACGAATTTCGTATTTGCGTTGGTCTTTCTGCAAATACTGCAACGAAACGGTACTTTTTCTGATTGCCTCAGCAACCGCCTGAAAGCCTTCATTTTCAATGATGTCTTTCAAGTTAAAGTCTTGATTATCCATACTAATATAAAATTTATTTAGTGTTTTGAAAGTGAATATTCCTGGTCGTTTTTGTTTTGCAAACTGATTCATCAAATAGTCTGCATACCAAAACGAAAACTTAAAAAAATCGTTTAGATTGGAACTGCTGAAAAAATTTCTGTACATCAACAGACCTTGAACTGCTCCTTTGTCTTCGTCCATTTTACTTATCATAGAACGCTGTTCGTCAATGATTTCTATCCAATCTTGTATGTCGTCCTTGCAGCCGATTTCTATAAAATCGGGAATTTGAATAAAACCGATATTCATAACGGCTTTATTCTGTCCCAAATCTTTTTGATACACGGAATGTAATCCGGCTACAATATCTTTAATTTTGCGTCTTCTTCCTGCGAAAGGTGTGTTTTCTACCAATAGTCTTGCAAGCAACAAAGTGCACAAAACGTCAATTTTTATGGGCGTATTTCCTTTTGAATATTTCTTTAACGATGGTATTATTTTGTGCTTGTTTACAAAATTAAGTTGCTTATATTCAGGTACAAATACCTTCATATCATAATTTCCACCAACCTTAACAAGTTGACAAATCATATCGGTTAATGCTCCCGATATTTTCATTGCTTCCGAAATCCACGGCAACTTAAAATTAGAACCGGCAACAGAATTTGCTTTTGCTGCTTTTAGTCCCTTCCCCTGATTTGGATTATACAATTGTAAAGCCGTAGTGTTTGCTTCCGCAATCACCAAATCTTTCGGTATTTTTACATTGTAACACTGATAAAAATCCAAAACGTATTTAACCAAGACGGGATAGTTTTCGCGATTCGCATAAAAATTTGAGTACAATTTGACAAAACCAGAAAAATTGTTTGGCACTTGAATTTGCGAATAGACATCATATTCTATATCGCGCGATTTTTCGGTTTCAAATATATTGTTGATTCGTTCAATTTCGTTTCTCTTTTCCTTAGGTTCTTTGATAGCGTATGCTTTTTTAAGCAAATCCTGCTGTTCTTTTTTCCAAGCGTATTGTGTAGGATAGTCATAATAATCAGGATATTGGCTTACATCTGAATCAGATTTTTGCTTGATGTATTTAAACGGCGGAAAGTATTTCAGTTTTGAGATGATTTCATCGGTAATATCAACGGAAGTTGATACTTCAAAGCAATATTCTCTATCAGAGATTACAATATCGGTATCGGGCATATTCGCTGCGTCAAATATCTTGTGCAGAAAATTTGCCAATCCGTATGTTTCCAACAGTTCTGAATACGTCCCTGATTTTTTATGTATCGTATATTTGCTCATCTTTCGTAATATTTTTCAAGGTTTTCGGTAGCCCTTTGGTCGCATAGACGCAAAAGTCTGACCATTACAAAATAAACAATCCACTCTTTGACCTTCTCACATCCATAAAAACGGTCTTCGCCTTCTTTTATGTACTTAACAGGCTCTTTGTCAAAATTCAACGCCGTCAATAATTTGTTGAATTCATTAATAACAGAACTTTGGATTTCAAAACTACAATAAGAACGTGTGTCAACACTGTGGTGTTTCAATATCGCAGAACTTATAGCACGCGCAAGTTCTTCGTTTTCATCATATTTATCATAAATTACATCATAAATACACATTGCACCAATTCCGGCGTGTGGCGGTTTTCTATTAATTTTACATTCTTCGCCGAGTTGTTTGTCTATGTTTGCGTCATAATCTGAATGTGCAAGCACTTCATAATATGTAGCATCATTAATTTTCCGGCGTTGATAGTTCAACATAATGTCTTGCCACGACTTGTTCAATTTGCCAAAATCGTGATAACAAAACATCAATTTTACAAGTTTTTCCCATTCAAAATTTTCGCCCAAAAAAGCACTCAAATTATTGAAAACAAAGTGGCAATTAGGTTTAAAATCTTTGTCAAAGCATTTTATAAGTCCTTGACAATGTTCATACAAAGTATCTTTCCGATACGAAAAATCTTCATTGGCACAATTTCTTCTCTCTTTGAGCGGTGAAGAAATATTATTGCCATTTTGCTTTACAATAAAACCAACTTCCGGCGAGTAATCAAAATATCTATTATCGACAAAAATAATGTCGTAATAGTTTTTCATTTCGTCAATATCCAACCGTCTAAGCACAAATTTGTTTTCATCGTCCCAATCAAAATCAAACTGACTGTCTCCGCTTTGCACTGCCTTGGCAAAAATCCAATCGTCTTCCGAAATCAGATTTTCAACAATTTTCTTTGCCCAACCGATAAAACTCCATCTATAAACACTGATGGTTTCATATTGCCACGGCATAATTTCAACTTCCGCTGATTTTTCCAAATTAATAAGCACCAAATCAACGCTTTGAATATCACGAATGGTATTTCTATAATGCTTTTTGTCGCAATCGTGCCACGATGCAGTTATCTTGTCTGTGTTGAATGTGTTTGCACACATCTTTTTTATCATTTCAGTTTCATTTTCGGTCAAAATGATGTTTACAAGATTTTCAGAAATCTTATCATCAAGGAAATTAATTTTTTTCAATTCAGATAATGTTTTGCAACACAAATCTTTGTCGTAAGGAAGGTATTTGCTGTTTAGTTTTTTGATTTCGTTTTTATCTTCTTCATTTTGTTCTGAATCCGTAATCAAATCTTTCTCTTCCATACTCAAAACATCATAGACAAAAACTTCACCGTATTCGTTTTCAAAACGCGCACATCTGCCCGCCCTTTGAAGAAATGAATTTATCGGAGATATTTCGGTGTGCATTACATCGCATGAAATATCCATGCCCGCTTCAATTACCTGAGTAGCAACGAGAATAACATCTTTTTCTGTGCTTTTCTTTCCGAAATAATGTTTTATAAGTTGCTCTTTTTGTTTGCGGTCAGAATCAAAAAAACGCGAATGAATACAAAAGACATTTGTATTTTCATTTTTGATTTTACAAAGTTCGGAAAAAATATTTTGTGCGCTTTCCACACGGTTGCAAATAACGATTGTCTTATTTTTATGTTTTTCGATTATCGCTTCTGCATTTAACGTATTGTCAGAAACAAAAACTGATTTCTTATATTGTCGGTTGGTCGCCGGTTTTACAGATTTGATTTTTTTGCGGTCTTCCGGAAAATCTGCAAGCGTTACGACTTCAAAATTGAATTGATTTTGCGGGTCAAATTCGTTTTTCATAAAACACAGAAAACTATCCGAAAGCGTTGCCGTCATAATGCAAACACGACACATATTTTTGAGCATACGCAACATTCCAAGCGAAGTTGACATTGATAGTTTTGAATCCAACAAATGAAACTCGTCAAAAACCAAATAACTGCCAACCAACGCGCCCGCATTTATATTTGCTTGCTTGTGCGACAAACCAAGCGGAAAGCACAAAAAACTGCTCAGCGTTTGGTCTATCGTAGAAAATACAAGGTTCTTTTCAAACATCGTATCGTTATTGAACTCACCCGTTTGAACCGAAGCCAACTCTTTCAGACAGGGGTAATTAAATTCAATTCTATCATTATTTAATATATCCCGAATGTCGGAATAAATAGAATTTGTCAAAGTACGTAACGGCAAACTGTATATCGTTTTTTGAGGAAATGACTCAACACCTTTATGTATAGCGTATAAAAAGGGCATAACAGAAGCCCACGTCTTACCAGCGCCGGTGGGAACGGAGAGAATGAGATTTTTTCCACTCAAAAGTAGTTCCGCAACCTTCACTTGGTAGTCGTATGGTTCAAAGCCTAATATATCTTTATAAAAGTTGATATAATCTGCCGTATTCATTTTCTTCCTTTTTTATTCACGCTCCAAATATACAACACCTCCTTGACGAAACCAAATTTTTCTTAATATTTTTTTTACATTACTTGCAAGCATCCGAAGCCTTGACTGTTGCCGCTGCCGAGGCCGGATTCGAAGGCGATTTTTTGGAGTTCGGGGGATGTACGGAGTGCAAATTTACACATAAAACCACGAACACGGGTCTGTTCTGATGTGCCTGATTTGATGGTTACAAGACAAGATTTGGGCTCGCTGAGAGTCATTAAATCAAGGATTTGATTGTCCTCAAATTCGTGTCCATATACGGCGGCATATTTGTCCAACAAATTGCACAATAGCACTTCTCGAATCCAAGGCGCATTTTTAAACTCGTCGGGCGATTGTGGATACGATTGACGACCATTGTCATCGTAATGACTTACCGAAATTGGCGACAATGCTTCATACATCATCGTTTCCTTAAACACAGGCGGCTGCATCAGTTCGATGTTTTCCACCTCAAACTGAATCTTGGATTTTCGGTCGCCAATCTCAAACACACGGTTTTGAAAAATGCCTCCGATAAAGGTCTCTGTTGAATTTTCGGGCAGAAACGAAATCTGCAAACTCACACTGTCAGAAAGCAATTCCATTTGGTTCGATTGTTTAATAAGTCGGAAACATTTAGGCGGAATTTGTAGCCACGAAAAAGTAAACAACTTAAATTGTTTGTTGTTAGGCAGTTGAAAGCCGTTGTCGTGAAGCCACGCGGCAAAATCGTTGTCTGCCGACGACAGAATTTTGTAAATAGCCGCCGAAGTTTCGTACTGATAATTCAGCGGCAAAATCCGTCCAAATTTTTGCGCATTAACGCGCAGTGCAAGATTGAATCGCATTTTCTATTTCCCGATGCAAAAGTTCTTGAAAATGTTCCCTAAGACTTCCTCCGTCGTAATCTCGTCGCCGGTGATTTCGGCAAAATTCCGCAACGCCTCGCGGATGTCTTGCGATACGAACTCACCCGAAAGTCCTGATTCTATGGCGTTTTCGGCGCGGAGAACGGACGCGAGAGCGGCGGAGAAAATTTCGTAGTGGCGGACGTTGGTAAGGATAACATCGCCTGTGGAAAAACCGTCCGCATTGTACAGCCGCGAAATCAACGCCGTCAAATCCTCGATGCCGGTTTTTTGCTTGGCGGAGATTTTGAGAACGTTGACACCGGTAGGCAAAACAGAAGCGTCGGTGTCAGAGCAAATGTCTGATTTGTTGATAATTGCAACAATCTTTTCGGGCGGGGTTTCGGGCGGAATAATATCCGAGAATTGCCTTTGGATGTCGTCTTTTGGGTCAAGAACAATTAACACAATTTCGGATTTCAGGATGGCGGATTTTGCCTTCGAGATGCCAATTTTTTCGATTTGGTCGTCGGTTTCGCGGATGCCGGCGGTGTCGATGAGGCGGTACAGGATGCCGTCTATGGTAAGAAAATCTTCCAAAACATCCCTCGTGGTGCCGGGAATGTCGGTAACTATGGCGCGCTCGTCGTTCAGGAGAGCGTTCAAGAGCGTCGATTTTCCGGCGTTTGGTTGACCGCAGATGGCCACGGGAACGCCGTTTTTAATCGCGTTGCCATAGCGGAACGAACCTACAAGCCGCTGCAAATAGCGTTCGGTTTCTTGCAAAATATTTTTCAGTTGGCTGCGGTCGGCAAACTCCACGTCCTCTTCCGAAAAATCGAGTTCCAATTCCATCAACGACGTGAATTTTAGCAATAAATCTCGCAACCTTTTGATTTCCAACGTGATGCCGCCGCGCATTTGATTGACGGCGATGTCGTGTTCGGCTTTGGTTTTGGATGCTATCAAATCCGCGACCGCCTCGGCCTGCGAGAGATCCATCTTTTTATTTTGGAAGGCGCGGCGCGTAAATTCGCCATGTTTAGCCAACTCCGCACCGTTTTTTATCAGTACGGAAAGTATTTCTTTCTGTATATAACTACTTGCATGACAGGAGATTTCTGCAACGTCTTCGCCTGTATATGAATGTGGCGCACGGTAAGCGGTTACGACAACCCGGTCGATTTCGTTGCCGTTGTCATCCACGATAAAACCGTTGTAAATGCGGTTTGCCTCGGCGTCAAGAATCGAAAAATTTTTGCGTAGCGGTCGGAACACCTTGTTTAATATGGCGAATGTGTCGCCGCCCGACATCCTCAAAACGGCTATCGCGCCGCCGTGTCCGGTGCAAATTGCGGCTATGGTTGCGTTTGTTTTCATAACGCCGCAAAGTTAATTATTTTCCTCGTTGTTATCAAAAAAATTCTTAACTTTGCACCCAAAACTTCGACCATGCGTTACAAAATCGAATTGGCATACAACGGCGACAATTACCACGGGTGGCAGGTGCAGCCAAACGCCATCACGGTACAGGAGGTGCTCGACAAGTGCCTTGCAACCCTTTTGCACGTGCCTGTGGAGACTGTTGGGTGCGGACGGACGGACGCGGGAGTACATGCGGCGCATTTTGTGGCGCACTTCGACTGTGACGTCGCGGGGGCTGACGACGAAAGGTTTGTAGGCAAACTCAACAGGTTTTTGCCGCAAGACATAGCGGTTTTTGGAATTTCGGTGGTAAGCGACGATTTTAATGCGCGTTTCTCCGCCAAAAGCCGCACGTACAAGTACCTGATACACACGCGGAAAGACCCGTTTTTGAACAATTGTTCGTGGTTTTATCCGCATGGATTAGACGTGCCAAAGATGAACGAGGGATGCCGTATTTTGATGCAGCACACCGATTTTGCATCCTTCTGCAAGACGGGCGGCGACAACGGCACTACTATATGCCATCTCACTGAGGCTCAGTTTGTTGAGGACGGTCATCGGATAATATTTACCATTACCGCCGATAGGTTTCTCCGCAACATGGTGAGGGCGGTGGTGGGGACGTTAACAGACCTCGGCAACGGACGCATCACGCTCGACGATTTGACGCGGATTATAGAATCCAAAAATCGTTGCTCCGCCGGGCAGTCAGTACCGGCGAAGGCATTGAGTTTGATAAACGTAAAGTATTAAAACACAATAACATGACATTAATAAAATCTATTTCTGGCATACGCGGTACGATAGGCGGTGCGGCGGGCGACAACCTCACGCCATTTGACATCGTAAAATTTACCACCGCATATTCCAAATGGCTCAGAACGCAGTCGCAAAAGCCTAAATATAAGGTAGTTGTGGGGCGCGATGCAAGGATTTCAGGACCCGACGTAAGGAACATCGTGGTAGGCACGTTGACATTTTGCGGCGTTGACGTGGTTGACATCGGCCTTGCAACTACTCCTACCACCGAAATCGCCGTTACAGAGTTTGCTGCGGACGGCGGCATCATCCTCACCGCGAGCCACAACCCTACGCAGTGGAACGCGCTGAAACTCTTGAACAAAGACGGCGAATTTCTCAACGCTGACGACGGCCGTTTTATCATCGAAAATTCACTCAAGGCCGAACAAGAAACCGTTTTTGCCGACGTAATGCAACTCGGTAAGGTTCAAGAAGTTAGCAATTTTGAGGACGTACATATTAATAAGGTGTTGTCATTGCCCTTGGTGGATGTGGAGGCAATCAAGAAAGCCAATTTCACGGTTTGCGTAGATACCATCAATTCTGTGGGCGGCATTGCTGTTCCCAAACTCCTCAAAGCATTGGGTGTCAACAATTTCACTATCATCAACGACAAGGCGGACGGCAATTTTGCGCACAATCCCGAACCGTTGAAACAAAACCTCATCACGCTTTCGGAGGCTGTCAAGGCGCAGAAGGCGGACGTTGGTTTTGCCGTTGACCCAGATGTTGACCGCCTCGCGATAATGCAGGAGGACGGCGAAATGTTTGGCGAGGAATACACTCTCGTAGCCGTTTCGGATTATGTGTTGCAACATCATAACGGCAACACTGTGAGCAACTTATCGTCGAGCCGCGCACTCCGCGACGTTACCGAGAAGGCGGGCGGCAAGTATGAGGCGGCGGCTGTGGGCGAGTTGAATGTTGTTACCAAGATGAAACAAAACCACGCCATCATCGGCGGCGAGGGAAACGGCGGCGTCATCTATCCCGAATTGCATTACGGCAGGGATTCTATTGTAGGTATCGCGCTGTTTCTCACGTACTTGGCTAAGAAGAAAATCAAAGTTTCGGAGTTGAAGGCGACGTACCCGCAGTATTA
>JAEEGL014605023.1_pt1 | contig 14952 bp, 16 predicted proteins | sample 9134231 | NCBI WGS metagenome assembly JAEEGL01 (sample SAMN16246548, study PRJNA631951) | gut metagenome | biome: gut microbiome; feature: rumen; material: fiber-attached | host: Bos | place: Iran: Karaj | collected 2018-10
AAACCCGAAAGAATTCACGGATGCGCTGCAGCTTGAGGGGAATGAATACGAACGGATTCGCTATCCGGAGCGGGGCGTATGCCTGTTCAAGTGCGGCAGCGAGCGGTATCTGCTTCAGGTTATCGCGCCGGAGTATAAAGCTGCACTGTTCGGAAAGGGGGGAGGTCGCTGATGGCGGTAACTGCAGTGGCAGTGGCTAAAAAAGCCGCCGCCGCGCTCGCTTCTCATAAGAAAGGACGCAGGTTCCTCGGCTATGTCATAGGCATAACCGTCTTTATTCTCTGCCTTCCTGTCCTCGTTGTGTTCGCTCTCTTCGGGTGGTTGTCAGGGAGCAGCGAGGCAGATCTGAGCGATCCCATCGCGCAAACGATCCGGGAATCGCTCCCGGATGAGGCTCGCACCGAGATAGAATCAGCATGGGAATACCAAATCAATCAATAAAAAAGTAAAGGAGACAGACAATGAAACAGCAAATCATCCAGCTTAAGTACAGCCTTTCCCGCGCAAAAGCGCTCTCTCATTACCTCGAAAAGGAAGGAAAGACCATCGAAGGCGAGCTGCTCGGGCACATCGATACGCTGTATGAAGCGCAGGTTCCGGAGGAAGTCAGGGAATATGTAGCGTCCCAAACCCCGGAGGAATCGCGTGAAGAGACCTCAGACAAGGACCAGAAGGCGGACAAACAGCCGCGTCAGAGCGCTCGGAAGAAGCAGCTTCAGGCGGAGAATGCCGGCAACAGTCAGGGAGAAACCGGTCCTGTTCTCGCGATGTGAGGTGCGATATGAGACACGGAAAGATGAAAACGCTCTACGGTTTGTATAAAACAATCGGGCGGGATGCGTTTCTCGAAGCCGTAAAACAGTATTCCGGTCACGCCTATGATACCGTTGAGGCGGCGCTTGCCGATATGGAAAGCCGCTGGTTTGACGAAGATCGTGCGCTTACCGAAGCGGATGTAATGGTCCTTGACTACAATTCCGGCAGGCTGAGAGGCTTCGATTCCATCGAAACATCCTCGTCTGTCACGACAAAAATGGAGGTTCTCGCATGAAAGAAACGGTGATTCAGGTCAGAACAGAACTCGAAAAAGTCACGGCGATCCGGGTTTTTCTGTCCGCCAAGGACGTAGCTCTGGAAGCGGAACTCGCGGATCACATGGATGCACTCTACAAAAAGTACGTCCCCATGCAGGTCCGCGATTACATAGAAAAAGCCGACGCATTGGAGGAGCAGCAGCCGGGTACGGCGTCCTCCCCCTGTGTGACGGGCTGTAAGCCCGCGTCAGGCGATCCGGGAGCCAGCGGCGGATCATCCGCCGTCCGGAAATAAACGAGGCGTGTCGGCCCACGTGAGCCGCGTGTCTCGATGAAGGTATAACCAACGTCGGTCGTGTGCGGAGATACGTGGGATTTTGGCGTATTTGCGCACCGACCGATATTTTAGCGGGTTAAAGAGGTGGCGTCAAGCACGCCTCTCTCCCAGATCACATCAGCCCGCAACAGCGGGCTGTACGGGGCTTTTGAGACTGTTTTGCCATAGGCGTCAAATACCAGTCTGGTGGCGTCAAAATGGCGTCAAAATTTTCACGAAAAGGAGCGGGGTATGGCGACTGAAAAGATCAAAAAAAGCATATGGCTGCCGGAGGATACGTGGAATATGATCGAAAGACATCGCGATAAAGAGGCACACCAGTCGCTCTGCGGCTTCATAGATCTTGCGGTGAAATACTACTGCTGCTCATTTGAAAGCGAAGCATATAAAGAAATACTGACAAAAGAGCTGACGCAGGCTATCCGATATAACATCAAGGATTCCGAAAATCATATTGCCGCGTCTCTGTTCAAACTCGCCGGAGAGCAGGCGACGCTGAATCTGCTCCTCGCCGATTTGCTGATCAACAATATGGACGGCAATGCGATCCGCACGTATCGGGACATGGGCTATGATATCGTACGCAAGCGTCACGGCGTTTTTACGTTTGAGGACGCGATGGATGACGCGCGCGCGTTTGCGGAAGGCAAGGACACCTGATGCCGCGGGTCATAGTGAAGTGCCGGTATTACAAAAATGCGGCAACCGGGAATCTCGGCGGACTCCTGAAATACATCGCAATGCGGGAAGGCGTCGAGCTGCTTCCGAAAGAACGGCAAGCGCTGCCAGTCTCCGAAAAGCAGAACGCCTTGGTTTTGCAGATGGTTTCGAGAGATCCGCGTCTGAAGAAAACGTCCGAGTACAAAAAGTACCAGAGTGAAAAAACACAAAGCGCAGCATCCGAATTCATCGCAGCGGCCATCGAGAGCGATCCGCTGCTACTGAACGAGGAGAGCTACCTGCGGTACATGGCGCTGCGTCCCCGCGCGGAAAGGATCGCCGGCAGTCACGGTCTGTTCTCCTCCGGGGATGATCCTATCCGGCTCGAAGACGAAGTCGCCAAACTTGAAGCGCACGTCGGCAATGTGTATTCCGTGATCATTTCCCTGAAGCGCGAGGACGCCGAACGGCTCGGATACAACAATGCCGCGCGCTGGCGTGATATGATCCGTGCGCACATCGATCAGATCGCCGGGGAGCATCATATCCCAATCACCGCTCTCAGATGGTACGGTGCGTTTCACAACGAGTCATATCATCCGCATGTGCATCTGCTTCTGTATTCGACGTCGGAAAAGAACACGGCGTATCTGCCGAAGCAGGGGATAGACAATCTGCGCTCGCTGTTTGCCAAAGAAATCTTCCGGGACGATCTGCGTGAGATTTACGACAGACAGACCGAAGTGCGAAACAGGATAACGGAAGCTATGCGATCCGAATTCAGGACGCTCGTCAGCGAGGTACAGAACGGCGGGTCTGTAAACGAATCTTTGCTGGCGAAGCTCGAGCAGCTTGCTTTTCGTCTGAGCGGGTGCACTGGAAAGAAGCAGTACGGATATCTCCCGAAGGGGATCAAGAGCCTCGTCGATGAGATTGTCGACGAAGTGTCAAAGGACGAACGTATTCAGAGAATGTATGAGATCTGGTATCGGGCAAAGTGTTCCGTGACGGCGTCATACACGGACAATCCTCCCGAGAAGCTGCCGCTGTCTGCGGAACCCGTCTTTAAACCGGTTCGCAACGCGCTGGTCTATGAGGCGGACCGTCTTGGCCGTGAGCTGGCCCGTACTGATCTTACAGAAAGAAAGACGGTCGCCAATGCGCAGACGGGAGCCGGTAAGTCGATCAGCGTTCCCGACCGCAGGCAGTATATCATGAATGCGGCGCTGCGCTTCGGCAGCAGTATCGCCCGCGTGTTCTATGATAACTATCACAGGTACGATCCCGACGAGGATGACGATATCGACAAGAAACTCCGCCGTGAGATATGGGCAGTCAAAAACGGGATGATGCCGACCTTGTAAAGGAGAAATCGAATGAGCCATTTCACTCAACAGGAAATCGACTCCGCGGATCGGGTGGATCTCGCGGAGTTTCTTACTTCCCGCGGGATACCATTGAAGAAGGTATCCGGTCAATACCTGTGGGAGGAGCAGAACGTATGGATACGGGACAATAAGTGGTATTCACACTACGAGCAGACCGGCGGTTACTGCATCGACTTCGTTATGAAGTATCTGGGTTTGCGGTTTGCCGATGCGGTCCGGCTGCTGAACGGAGAGAATCCTCTCGAGTGCTCCCCATCATCGAAAACCGGGAACACATCTGATTTTCATATGCCGGAACGGAACGCCGACTGTTACCGGATCTTCATGTATCTGCGCAATTGCAGATGCATCGCCCCGGACATAATCAATGCTTTCATCAAGATGGGAATTCTCTATGAGGAAAGCGATACGCACTGCTGCGTGTTCGTGGGAAGGAATGACAGCGGTCGCGCAGGACACTGCCATAAGAGGTCCATACTGACGTCCTACAAGCAGACCGTCAAAGGCAGCCGGGCAGAGTATGCGTTTCACTGCATCGGGACGGACGGTACGGTCTATGTGTTTGAAGCTCCCATCGATATGCTGGCATATATCAGTATGCATCTGGACGGCTGGCGTCAGCACTCCTATGTCGCGCTGTGTTCCGTGTCCGATAAGGCGCTGATGCATCAGCTTGCCGTTCATCCGAACCTGAACCGTATCGTGCTCTGCCTTGACAGCGACGCCGCGGGACAGGCGGCAGTCAAACGGATCAAGGAATCGCTGGCGCAGAAGGGATACTCGAACGTGCTGGTTGAGATTCCACTCCATAAGGATTGGGATGAGGATCTGCAGGTGTGCTGCGGCGTCAAGACCAAAGCGAAGCAGGAATCAGTATCGGAGGGACAACCGAAGTGGGAAGCGTAGGAACACTCGTGATTGTCTCCGTCATCTTTTTTTCTGCAATTACTGTAATTACCGTTTTGGCACACAGGTATAACCTGAACAGCATCAAGGCGAAAACGGTCGGTGACGGTCAGCACGGGACGGCGCGGTGGGCCCGCAGCGACGAAATTCGGAAAACATACAGGCACATCCCGTTTGTTCCGGAACTCTGGCGAAAAGGAGAGAATCTGCCGACTGCTGAGGATCAGGGAATCATCGTAGGCTGCGACTCAGACAAGTTCGGAACCACGGCAATCGTGGACACATCCGACGTTCATGCGCTGATGATCGGCGCTGCCGGTGTAGGCAAGACAGCTTACTTTCTGTACCCTAATCTGGAATATGCGTGTGCGTCCGGTATGTCCTTTATTACCTCGGATACCAAGGGGGATCTGTACCGGCACTATGGGAAGATTGCAAAGAAATACTATAAATACAACGTGTCCGTTATAGATCTGCGCAATCCAACTCGCTCTGACGGGAATAACCTGCTCCATCTGGTCAACAATTATATGGATCTGTGGAAAGCGGCTCCGGACAATCTTGCCTATAAAGCCAAGGCGGAAAAGTACGCGAAGATCATTGCGAAAACGATCATTCTGTCCGGTACAGATGGAACGTCGTTCGGTCAGAACGCATTCTTTTATGACGCCGCCGAGGGGCTTCTGACTGCTACAATCCTTCTGGTTGCGGAATTCTGTCCGCCGGCGAGCCGGCATATTGTTTCCGTTTTCAAGATCATTCAGGATCTGCTCGCGCCGGCAGGCTTGTCGGGAGAAACACAATTCAAGTTGATCATGAAGCGTCTGCCGGAAGAACACAAGGCAAAGTGGTTTGCCGGAGCGGCGCTCAACACCAGTGAACAGGCCATGAACTCGGTTATGTCCACGGCGCTGTCGCGGCTGAACGCTTTTCTCGACTCGGAGCTCGAGCAGATTCTCTGCTTTGATACGGCGATCGACGCGGAGAAATTCTGCAGTTCCAAGTCCGCTATCTTCATTGTACTCCCGGAGGAAGATACCTCAAAGCACTTCATGGTATCGCTGATCGTCCAGCAGCTGTACCGGGAGATCCTGTCCGTCGCCGACGAACAGGGCGGGAGACTGAAAAACAGAGTGATGATGTATCTCGATGAATTCGGCACCATCCCCAAGATTGAATCTGCCGAGATGATGTTTTCGGCTTCCCGTTCCAGAAGGATCTCCATCGTTGCAATCATCCAGTCGTTTGCGCAGTTGGAAAAGAACTACGGGAGGGAAGGCAGCGAGATCATAACGGACAATACACAGCTGACCGTATTCGGCGGCTTTGCGCCAAACAGCGAGTCCGCACAGACCCTGTCAAAGGCGCTCGGGTTCAGGACGGCTCAGTCAGGGTACATTACAAACGGAAAAAGCGATCCCTCCCAGAGCCTGCAGATGATAGAACGCGCGCTCATGACGCCGGACGAACTGAAGTCTCTGCCCAAAGGAACGTTTGTCGTTATGAAAACCGGTTTTTATCCGATGCAGGTACACCTGAAGCTGTTCCCTGAATGGGGGATCATGTTTCCAGAAAAGGTTTATGCTGTACCGGATAAGGGAAACCGCACGGTCACCTATGCCCGAAAAGATCTTCTGGAAGAAGAAATCATCAAACTGTATGTTACCACTGGTGATAACGGAAATGATAATAAACCTTTCATCGGTGAAAATCGCTTCATCCATTCCCCTTCACAGGACGAGATCAGGAGGCGCACACAGAAAAAGAATAAGAAGGCTTCTCCGGGCAGCAGGGGAGTCGGTACACAGGAAAACAATCTTTCCTCCGCAAAGCAGAAAAAGCCCTTCACGGAAGGGAAAGGAGTGATACACAATGAGTCGGTCGTGGATGGCTCTTGACGATGATACACTAAATACGACCGAGAAGCTTGTTTATCACGTTCTGTGCAGATTTCAGGGGGATCATGATGATTGCTTCCCTTCACACAAAGCCATAGCCAAGCAATGCAATCGGGCAGTGTCGTCTGTGAAACGTGCACTGTCAACACTCGAACACAAAGGTTACATCTCAAAGATCCCACAGAAGCGGCCGGACGGCGGAAGAACGACCAATCGGTATCAATGTCTGAAATGATTTTTCATTGCCAAGGGGGCAGTCTGTCTATCCGACAGGCTGTCCCCCAGTCTATGGTGGACCATCATAAAATAGTCAATTCAAAAAAGAGTTCACGGAAAGAAACGTGAACCGAATAGTGCAGAATAATAAAGATACTTCTGCACAATCTTTAAACGAAACACAAGTTGATAAAACGATAATAGAAAAGTTGATCAAAACGAACGGAAAGGAAAAAACAATGGCAGAATACGGGTACATCAGGGTCTCCACTGTGGAGCAAAACGAGGATCGCCAGCGGATCGCTATGGATAGTGCGGGGATCGCAGAGAAAAATATCTTTATGGATAAGCAGTCCGGAAAGGATTTCGAGAGACCGGCCTATAAGAAACTGATGAAGAAGCTGAAGCCCGGCGATGTCGTTTTCTTCAAGAGCATTGACCGGATGGGAAGGAATTACAAGGAGATCCTGGAGCAGTGGCGGATCATCACAAAAGAAAAAGAAGCCGATGTCGTCGTGCTCGACATGCCGCTCCTCGATACGCGCCGGGACAAAAATCTGATCGGCACTCTCATCAGCGACATCGTTCTTCAGCTTTTCTCCTACGTTGCCGAGACAGAGAGGACAAACATTCGTCAGCGTCAAGCGGAAGGGATTGCGGCGGCAAAGAAGCGCGGAGTACGATTCGGCAGACCGTCAAAGGAGCCGCCAATTCATTTCGACGATATCCTTCGGATGTGGGATAGAAAAGAAGTGACAATGAAAGAAATACAAACACGGTACGGTTTAAGTCAAAGTACCTTCTATAGACGAAAACGGTTGGCGGAAGAATTAAAAGATGGTCGACCTTAAGGTTTTATCAAAAAGTATACTTTTTGCAGAAGAATTTCCTGTATGATTCGTTAGTATGTATTGACTCAAAAACCGATCATATGATATAATACAACTGTGAAAAACAAATCATGAAGCTGGTACCTGACAGGTTTACAATGGTACTGTCAAAAAGTATACTTTTAGGAAATGTGCCTATTGAGTTGGAGAGCGGAAAAAGTTACAATAATAACATGAGTATTTAATAACGAATACGGAGTACAAAAAATATGTTATTATTCTTTGCAGCTCTGGAATCTCTTGAACCAGAAGAACGGGAAGAGATCGGTAGAATATATGAGAAGACGTATAAAATGGTTCCATCTTTGCTATCCAAATTCATGAACATTTCATATGGTCAGAAGCCAGAACTTATCGATGATTTGACTCAGGATGTCTATCTCAAGGTGATCAGATATAAAGATAAGTTCATTGGACAGCCTGAACGGGTTGTTAAAGGGAATCTTACAAAAATCGCCAAGAGTATCTGTATTGATTATTGGCGGCACAACGGAGTTATTCAGTTCAGTTATCTTGAGGATACTGACGAAAATGATGATGGGAGGCTAAAACAAGTAGATATATCGGAAGGTGCCGATATTTTAAGCGATCTGATTCGGGAAGAGATTATTGAACGGTTATCGACCATAATCGATAACATGGGGTCACCGATCAGAGAACTTCTGATAGATCGATTTTACTATGAAATGCCGTATAAGGAGATCGCAGAGAAATACGAAGTGAAGATTGGATCAATCAGTACGCTTATCAGCCGAAACCTTGAAAAGCTTAGAAAGGAATTGGAAGAATATGTCGAGAACTATAACGAATAACGAACTGGATATCCTTGTTCGTCTTGCCACGAGACGGCTTGTGAACAAAGATATCGAACAGTTGGAAAATGTAGATACCAGCGAAATACCCGACACACCGGGATTTGACAAAAAGGTCCGGGCTGCGATCAAAAGAGATGCCCGACAGGAAGAGATTAATAAGATTCTGAAGCCGATCGGACGTGCAGCAAAAACTGTGGGGCTCGTGATCGTCGTAGGTATAGTCGCATTGTTTACGATGGCTATGGCTATCCGGCCGATTCGCACCGCCGTATGGGATGCAGTGGTCGAGTGGTATGAGGATTTTATTGCCGTCCGCTCTTCTGATACGCCCGATCATCCCCTGACCATTGAAGAAATCCGATTTCCAACGTATATCCCCGAAGGGTGGAGTATTACTGTAGATTCCAACCAGCAAGGAATGGTCAGCTTAACAATAACAGGAACAAACGATGAAATGATTTTCTTAGAACAAAAGGTCATCACCGACGAAATATGGATTGACAACGCAGATGTTGAATTGTTCGAAATCCTGCTGAACGGTCAAAATGCTGCACAGTTGGCACAGTATTCTGACGGAATGATCCAATTGATTTGGGAAAATTCCTATGTGTTCCATCTTACTTCATACGAATGCTCTCTGGATCTTGTTTTGCGAATCGCCGAAAGCATAAACTAAAGCCTGGCACGCCAAAATATGAACACTTTGTTAAAAAATTCCGGTTTTTCCGGAATTTTTTCATTTTCTGCATTTTTTTGACAACTGGATCGTATTTATAAGCAGAGGGTAAAACCTCAAACAGAAAGGAGAAAACACCATGAAAAAAATCGTTGTATTGATCCTCGCGTTCTGCATGAGTCTCAGCCTCTGCTACCCCGTACTTGCTTCTTCACCAAAATCACCCATGTGGGTCAACATCGCTTCAATTAACAGTTTAATTTCTTTTTCCGGTACGAGCGGTAATGCATCAGCTACTGTGATTGGACGAAAAGGCACTACCGCCATCAGCGGGACACTGACCGTCTACAAACAGGTAGGAAGCAATTGGGTCTATGTCGACAGCGTATCCGGTACCTCTTCAACGCTCAAGCTGGATCTTGGTGTGGATTTCACCGGAATAAGCGGGACGTACTACAAAGCGGTATTTGAGGTGGTCGTGACCCGCAACGGGATCGACGAACCGGAAACAAAAACAAGCTACGAAACGTGTCCATAACCACAGAACGCCGTAAAACAGCCTCCGCGCCAAATCTCTTTCGGTTTATGCAATGAGTCAGCGATCGGGACTCATTGTGTGAATAGCCGGATCCGATACCTCCCGTCTTTCCGTAAATGGACGCATTTATCGTAAAGTAGGATGTATACCGAATCTCGGATATCTGTAAGTCGTCAGCAGATACGGATCAGAAGATGATGTCGAAAAGACAAAACAAAGGAGAAATGATAATGAAAAAAGCAATTGCGCTTCTTATGGCAGTAGTCCTTACGGTGTGTTTCATGGCAGTCCCCGCATTTGCCGACACATGGGAAATTGGACCGAAACCTCTGTCAAACAACAGTGATCATGCAATGCTGGGTGTCTTGACTGTTGGATTCAACTACGTAAGGGCAAGTACGGAAGTGTCCCATAGCGGCTATTCTGTTGAAGTTGAACTTACTGTCGACGCAATGATCTATTCAAACCATGAAGAGGTCTATAATGACTGGTCAATCGGTACCATGTCCACTAATGTAGAATGTAATTATTCAAACATTTTGTACAATGGGTATCAATTGGAAACTGAGCATTGGACTCGCTGTAATAACTCACAGGTTTGCTATGAAACCATGAACAAGTATAATCATGGTTCAGGGTGGGGCGATACCTAAAACAGATACCTCTCACACAGGATGCCTGCATCCCGTGTGAGAGGTATTTCTTTTTTCAAAACTCTCAATTGGTGCTTAAAATAGCCGGATGCGTTTTAACCGGAGGTTTCTCATGAAAAAGTGGATCCTGTTCGCAGCGCCGTTCGCACTGCTCTTGCTCCTCGCCGGGTGCGGGCGTGAGCTCGTATATCTTGAAGACATCCTCCCCGACAGCGGCACGGCCGCGTCGGAAACGGGACAGGCGACGCCGCCCGAAGACAACCCGTACTGGACGCCGATCCCCGTCTACGACGCGGACGCACCTCACGCTGAGAGGCTTTCCTGGGAAGTCGATACATTCGTTGAAACAAAGAACTGCATCGTGTTCCGCGACGCTCGGAGCTCCGTTTGTATGAAATACATAAACAAGACGACGGGCGAGGTGCACGTCCTGTGCGGTGATCCGCTGTGCGGCCATTCCAAAGAGATCGAACGCTGCGCGGCGGTGTGTGATTCGATCACGTTGCGGGCGCTGGTCTACGTGCCGGAAACGGGGCGGCTGTATTTCGCGCGGGAAGAAGATGCTTTTGCTCCCGCCTCGGCGAGGTGCTGCGAAATCGTTTCGATCGGCATCGACGAGATGGACTTCACGCTCACCTATCACGGGAAAACGAAGCCCGGAGACCGGATCCGGTCCATGCGGTATGACGACGGGACGCTGTACTATACCTACTATGCGCTGAACGGGGACAGCGATAAGACGGAAATAAAAATGGATGCGCTCTCCCTGAGCAGCGGTTCGGTCCGGACAGTCGTCACCTTTTCGGACACTTTCGATTTCATCGTCAAAAACGGCGTAGTGTACTATGTGGACAGTTGGCTGTCTGTTTTGTACGCTTATGATATCGGTACGGGGGAGGAGACCGTACTCTGGACGCCAGAGCTCACTCCCGAGTCGCCGAGCGTCTCGTATACGTATTTCAACGGGTCGTTTTTCTGTGTCAGCGAAACCGAGGTGACGGAGATCGACCGTTCGGGCAGAGAGATCCGCACGCTCTGGCGTCATGAAGAGACGCCGTACGTCACCGAGTGGACGCCGGGAGCCGGAGGAACGTGGAGCCTTGGATACGATCCGCATCCGTTCGAGCAGGTCGGCACCTCGACGGACCGTCAGACCGGAAAGAAGGAAACCTTCACCATACCGCACCCTAACCCCTCCGGCGGGAAGATTCTCCTCTGGGAGGGCGACGGATCACGGCTGTATACACAATTGGACGAGTACGCGGAGGTCATGGAGATCAATGCGGTCGGGAGCTGCGTATTTCTGAGAGCGACGGTATGGAATACGGACAGAACGAAGAATAAGGACCATTACTATTACTCCTTCGGCGGCGAAGCGTACGACGTACCGGAAAAGGGCTTTCCGCAGGGAAAATAAAACCGGCAATCGTTTATGCAATAAAAAACACAAGGAGATCTGTTTATGAAAAAAGCGTTGATTTTCGCAGCCGCCGCGCTCCTCTGCCTGCTGAGCGCCTGTTCTTCCGTCCCGCAGGATACGGCTCCGACGGAAACGGAGCCGCCTGAGATCGATCCGGACGCCGTGTTTCTGCGCGACGACACCGTATTCCGCTACAAAGAGGAAGAACTCCTGCCGTACGCCGTCCCCGCGGGAACGGCGCTGACGGAGAATCCGACGCCGGATTATATCTATACCGTCACGCTTCTGGACGCCGACGGCGTCCCGCTGACGGACGCGCATCCGCTTTCTTGCGGGAAGAATACTTCGCTGACCGTGCGGATCCGGTGCGATTCGACGCTCGATCTCCATTTCGGCGTCATGGTCTTCACCTCCTGTATCCCCGTTCTCACCGGAGCGGACGGGGCGGACGGCGAGGCATACTGCCGGGAGATCGTCTGCGGCGGGGGCGGCGAAAGCGCACTGACGCTCTCCTTCTCTCCCGTATGGATACGGGGGTACGAGAGCGTGAAGGTCGTGATCCTGGAGGACGCCGACGTACAGGCGAATCATGAATCGTGGGTGAAGGATTTCTCCTACGCGGCGGATGTTCCGTTCACCGCTGCAAGCGGCACCGGGGCGGACGGTCCCGGCAAATGGTACGCCGACGGAAGCGCCGCCGTGTACGATATCCGGGAGTTGTTCGCCGTCGCGGATGCGGCGGAGAACGACCGGGAGTACTTCGAGCAGGCGTTGACGGCGCTCTCGGGACAGGCGCTGCAGACGTATCTGTCCGACACGGACGTCCCGAGTCTTTCGCCGGTGTTCTCATTCTGCGTTCCGAGTGACGAGGACGCGAGCGTCTGGCTGCACGGATTCGGACAGGCAGGACGATACGCGACGGTGCTCATTGCCGACGGCGTGCCCGTGCCGGCTTTCGACGGGAAGTACTGCCTCGTTTGGGAGGCGTCCGATCCGGACCGTTATCTTCGCGCGGCGGCAGCGCTGCCCGGCGGGGATGCCGGATACCGCTCGGCGTTCGCGCTGACCTTCCCGCTCGATTCGCCGGACAAGCCGACGGTGTGCGACTCCTTCAGAACGGTGCTTTGGTCCGTCGACGCGGGACTATTGTACGATGAAGAAGGGTTTCAGGTCAACGAAAGAAAAGAATTCCTGTCCGTTCTGTGCGGCGGCGCCGTTTTGCCGGATGATCTTATTCTGCCGTATACGTCGGGAGAGATCGCGCTGGACGTCTCCTTCTTCCTTGAGACAGCCGCCGTTCCCCGGCAGTACACGCTCCTCCTCCTCTGCGGAGGAGTTTCGCAGGTCTTCACTCTGAACGGCGAAAAGACGGATGCCTATACCTTCACGCTCGCCCCCGGCGAAGAGTTCACAGGTACCGTCTGCTTCACGCCGCCCGCGTACGACTATGGCGGGGCGGCGGAGAATGTCCCCGTAGACGTGCTGTTTCTGCCGGAGTTGTCCGACACGGAGATCTCCTGGAATAACTCACAGCCATGTCTGCGCTGTTTTCTGCGGGCGGATTACGCCTTTGCCGCACAGGCGGCGCTCTCTCCGACGGTACTGACCCCGGAGACCGAGCAGACGCCTGCCGCAACGTCGCAGACGGCTCTTTCGTTTCAGGATCCCGTTGACGGCTTCGGCGTGCACTCCGATACCGTCGAACTGCTCTATACCGCACACAGACTGCCTGCCGGGGACTATATCGTTTTCGCGCTGGCAAACGGAAAGCACATCCCGCTGAACGGGACGTCGGAATATCTCGCCTTCTCCGTCAGCGGCGGGGATCAGAAGGTGGAATACGTTTTCTCTTTCACCCCATTCGAAAAAAACACGAGAGTCGTGTTCGTCACGACCGCCCTGGGACGTACGTTCCGGGAAGGCAAGAACCTCGGCACCGTCTGCAGCGCGCGGTCCGTCCGGCTTATCGGTACGGCGTCCGGGACATTCGGAACGGTGCGGATCGGATATTCGGCAGTTGATGTAGAATTGAAAAAATGTAACAATTATGTTGGATATCTTCCGCAGAATCTGCCTTCACTGAGCCGGATCAGCTCTTGGGCAGTGGTACGGATGACCAGATTGTCTCTACACCCAGAACTGGAAGATTTCCTCATCGGTCATCCGATGTTTTTGAGCGTATTCACCGCCGACGGGGATTGTCTGCCGCTGTGCTACGAGGGATACGCCTATATTGAATCGTCGGTTTTCCACGTCTTCTGCCCGGAGGAAAGCGGATTCACCGCGGCAAAGTATCGCACGCCGGTCATGAATTCGTAACGGAGGCGAAAGCAAGCAAAAACAAAAGGGACGGCGCTTTCTTTCAGGCATTCTCGAAAGTGAAGCAGCAGATATACATACAATCAGGAGAAATCCGCTTATGAAATCTTTCCTTTACGAATGGAAGAAGGTCTTTTCGATCCCGGCGGTGCGGTACGGGATGGGGCTGCTGCTCGTGCTGTACACGGCTGTCTGCGCCTTCAGTGTTCAGTTGCAGCCCCACGAGGTACCTGGCGATATCATGGACAACTTCTACTCACTGTACGCCGAGGACCCGGAAACAGTGGAAGCCGTCAACGAGGAACTTCAGTTATGGTATCAGATGCAGTCGCAGATGGAAAGGGAGGCGAAACGCTCCGGGAACAGCGATTATCACCCTGAGCCATTTCCGAACCATTACGGGACGGACAAGTACGGGGACAGCATCCTGTTCCGCGTGCTCTTCACCCAAAAGAACTACGTCACGAGCTACCCGTCAAAGCTTGCCGCCGTCGTGGAGGAAGCGGTCTCCATGAAGAACAGCGTTCTCGCGATGGGGATCCCGGAATCCTCCTACGCCGTGCAATATCAGGAGAATGTCATCCGCATCTATACCGACCTCGGTCAGATGGTGCGGCTCGGGTTCGAGGACGTGCGCGGCTGGAACACGTACTTCTCCTATGAGCCGCTTACAATCTTCCTGTTTCTCGCCGTCATCATCGTCTCGAGCGTGATCGGGCTGTACGACCATTCCTGCGGGACGCTGCCGATCCTTCGCACGGTGCGGCACGGGCGGCTCCGTCTCATGGGCGCGAAGATCGCCGCCGCGGCGTCCGCCGCCGTCGCGCTCACCGCCGTGTACGTCCTCGTGACGGTGACCGTCATCGGGATCGTGCGCGGGTACAGCAGTCCCTTCAACGCCGTGCAGGTGATCTCGGAATACCTCTACTGCCCGTGGAACATCTCGGTGATCGAGTGCTTCTTCCTCGATCTTCTCGTCAAGATCGTTCTGTACGCTGTGTTCTCGCTCTTCATGCTCGCCGCCGCCTCGCTCGTGAAGCACTACGTCGTCACCTTCCTCGTCGGCGTCGGCGCCGTCGGGATCGGGTTCGGGCTGGCGCAGCTCCGCTATCTCTGGATGAATCTCCTCAGCGTGACGGAGATCGCCTCCGGTGAGATCTTCTGGACGCGGTACCGGGCGGTGAACTTCTTCGGCGCCGTCG
>JAEEGL015211296.1_pt1 | contig 14952 bp, 9 predicted proteins | sample 9134231 | NCBI WGS metagenome assembly JAEEGL01 (sample SAMN16246548, study PRJNA631951) | gut metagenome | biome: gut microbiome; feature: rumen; material: fiber-attached | host: Bos | place: Iran: Karaj | collected 2018-10
ATCATCCGGATGAGCTCTGTCAGTCTTTTCTATAACCGTATCCATAACTTTAATTATTCTAGCACATTTTGATTATGTAATAAAGCCCAAGGTCACTTCCGTGACCTCGGGCTTTTGTATCGGAATAACGTATAAGATTGAACTTACCAATATATAAAATTGTAAGCAACATATCGGAAATCGTAGCGGTATTTACTCATGTAACACAAGCTGATATGTTTCCCCATCGGTAAGGTTATCAAAACTATACGAATAAGAATGGTAATCTGATGCATCCGTGTCCGTGACGAATCCAATATATGTGTCTCCGTTTTTAAGTTTAACACTAAAGGCTGTGGCATTAACAATCTGAGTAAGTCTAAACGTAATACCTGTTGCGTTGACATCTCCGGCATATATAACGTCCGCAGAAATAACACCACTGAACGAAGATGCGTCCGCTGTAAAGTAGCAGGTCTTACCGTTAGCTGTTGCCGTAACAATCTTATCTGCATTGACTACGGCATAGCCATCCGTGCACTCAGGCGAATTGATCGCTGCCACTGATGATAATAATGCCGCATCAGGTATGATAAATGAACAATCGGTATTTGCACTCGCATTAAGCCACGCCTGTCCATAACCGCCAACATACAGCGCAAAGCATGTATTAGACCCGTTATTGGCAGTGACCTTATACTTGCCATCCGGCATTCTGGTGATAGAAACAGGAATCGTAGCATAATTATCAAATCGGCGATTGTAACTCATTTCACATATTGTCGGATCAATACCATTACTTGCGGCTATTGGTACTGTATCCGTATAATAGAATGTAACTGTCTTGCCTTTAAAATCGTCTGCAAAGCCCGTATTAAAACCAACAAAATTTTTATCCCATGTTGAATTATAACTCTTCATTTGGGAGTAATACGTAGAAGAATTGCCATCTCCATCGACTGCAACCGCCTTGACAAAGTAGTAACCAGTTTCATCTGCAGAGCTGTCAAATATAAGTGCTAAACTCGGCGATAAAACAAGGTTCATATTTTCAGTGTCAGTGGCAGCGTTTTTTGCACTCTTAAATGTAGTGACCTCTCCACTCATTACAGTTTCACAGGAATTAGTCTCCTTAAGCTCATACGACGAACCCAGCTTAACATTTAAAATCGGAGAGGAAGTGGTAAATTTATCCTCATCGATATCTATGCTGTATGTGCCTGCGCTAGGGTAACCCCAAGCCTTACCGACATCATCAACATCAAGCGATATGAATCCGTCAGGATTACTCGTCGTCTCATATGTAAGCCTTATTTTATCTCCATCTATCTTCTCAAAAAGTACATAGTTCTGATATCCGGAGGATGGAATGTCCGTAAAACGCGTTTGTATTGTTCTGTTCTGTCCATTTACATTTATTACCGTATCACTGTTATTGGCAAGTCTCCACTTCACACGTGCCGCTACATACAGATGAACCGCATTCTCAGCAGCCGACAGGTCTTCAGCGGGTAACTCAAAATAGGTATTTCCCGCATTTTCATCAATAAACCCTTCGTCTATAGGATCTGTTTCCGCGTCTGTGTATACCAATAACTTACTGCCAAAAGGATCCGAACCCGTGCCCTCTTTTTCAACATGGAAATCCGTATTACTTCGGGCCAGATTAAATGATGTGACCGTCGATCCGCTCTTGACATCAAACAGTATATTGGAACCCATACTGCACGAATTCGTATAGTTTATATGTATAGGACTGTTTTGATATACAGTCGCATATGTTTCCTGCGATGCAGTGATATTTATGCTCGTACAACCATCCGCAAGCTGAGCAAGTGGGATCTTTACCCTCATCTCGCCATTTTCGATCTTTGAGAAATAGAAAGATTTGTATGCGCCGGTTACGTTTGTAAATGACAGTTTACAGTATTTATTATCTGCCAATGTGCCCACCACAGGAGCAAAGAATACATAATTATTTTCATTGTCGAGCGTCACGTTGAGTGCTCCGCCGATCAATGATGTGATCGCATTGCCATATGTCATTGTCACGCTTCCGTTAGTTCCCTTGGGAACAGTCACGGCTGATCCGCCCGCAGTTAGCTGCCATGAACCTGATACCGGAGTAATGGTCACTGTCTGTCCCGCAGTTAATCCGTTCTTTAAGCCCGGATCAATCCAGACTGATGTCGTGCTGACTTCCCTTGGCCAGAAAGTACTGCCATTAACCGTCGCCGTTGCTCTGGTATACTCACCGTCATTATATACTGCACCAAGATCTATCAGTGTATCACCGGCCACATTAAAGAAGTACGTAATCTGCTCATAAGGATCCGTAGTATCCTTGCCATATACGAATCTTGCATCTCCGCCGCTTACATAATAATAGGAATCCCTATACTTTGATAATGTACATGAATTTTCAGAATAGGTTGCACCCAAAAAAATATACGGCTGTTCATCTCCCGTTATGCTGACTGCAGATTCGTCTATCTCAAAGGAATACTCTGTATTACTGCCATCCGGATATCCATACCACGAACGCCCGTATTTATAATAGTCGGAAGATGTTTCATTGGCCGGATCATGCAAGCCAAAGTATAATGCCATGGTATATGCATTGGTAGGCTTTTCAACGGAAAACTTAAGTTTTCCGTTCGTTTTTTCAATCTTTACTTTTTTGTCAGTATCAAGTTCTGTAACGAATTTCACAGTCTGCTCTGTTCCGTTTATTGATATAGGCACAGTCCCATTCTTTGCAAGTTCCCACTCTGTCTGCTCAGTGCCGACATACAACGAACTGTATCCCGACAGATCGGACATGGGAACCGAGAACTTATCATTTACGCATGAATATGTCTTAACAGCCGTTCCTCCTAAGACAGATGTGTAGAATTTTAGCTTTTTAAACGAATTGGGAGAAGGTATCTCAATAAACAGATCGCTACCCGTACGTCCTATTCCAACCTGTCCATCCAATGTTTCTTCTCTGTAGGAGAGCATAGCACCCTCAGCATAAGATGACGAATCAGATAAATTTAGATAAGCATCTTCACCCAGCGTTATAAAAGTATAGGTATTGGCAATTAGAGAAACACTATTATCATTATCAATACACGACAATGGAATCCTAAAGTTCACGATACCATCACTACTTATAGACGCAAAGTTGTAACAAGGAATATGATCTCCACCATCAGCCGAAATATAGGCAAAACTGTTATTTGCCAAGGCGGATGTAAATGTAAGCTTTATATCCAGTTGTCCTTCATCCGAACCAGAACCCTGGATGTATTCTACCGTTCCCGTATCGGCAAAATTCGAATTAGGGTTATTATAATACAAACTGAATGTCTTGTCGTTTAAAGAGATATCCGTAGTGTTTCCGTTAGTCAAAGTCCACTTCGGCGAATAATACACACTAAGCTCCACATTGGCTGAAGTTAACTTATTTACGGGCACGGAATATCCACCGGCCGAAGCGTTGTATGCATATATCTCTTCTTCTCCGGTAATCTTAAGCTTATAATGATCGTTTGCGCTCGAATTCTTAAATATTACCTGACTCGTGCCGTCATAAACTGCAGACAAAGGGCTTAAAGCAGATTCTGAAGCCACCGACAGGCATATGGTCTTAGACGGATCCGTTGAATCCGCATAGTTAAAACATATAGGGGCATCATGCGAAAACGAGTTGGAAGCTACTGCGGCATTGGCCATTATACCTACCGAAGTATCCCGTATCGAAGCCATGGGCAGCTTAACGGTGCTGACATGATCTCCTGTTCCGCTTGCAAAATATGTCGCAGGTACAGAGGTATTGTTAAGAGTGACCTTAAGCATACTCTCACCCGTGACATCGCCGTTATATGGCACACTTATGGTAAAGTTGTCCTCATTTTTATTAATGGACGCATTCTGTCCCGTACTGCCTGTACCTGAACTTAAATAACTAAAGGATACGACAGAATCGGTACCGTATGAAATATCCGTAACGGACTCTCCGCTTGCAAGGCTCCAATTGGTTGGAGGCGTAGGTTCTGCCGTGGGTTCAGGATCTGCCGTAGGTGTAGGCGATACTTCCGAAGGGTCAGTGATCTCTGATCCCTCAGGTGTGGGAGTAGGCGTCGGGGTAGGCGTCGGAGTAGGCGTCGGAGTAAGTTCAGGCTCCGGCTCCGGCGTCGTAATCGCCTTGACGATCAAGGATTCACCATCCTGTGCCGGTACCACCTCAAGCGGTGTATTCGGTAACACAGTGATATCAAGATTGGAATCCTCGGCGGGCTGTCCCTCTCCTCCTTCTATGAGATTAATATCCATATCAGGATCGGTAGTCTCTTTTATGATAAGTTCCGGAAGAGGTTCCTCGGTCTTTTCTTCTTCAGGAGCAGGTGTGGGCGTAGGAGTGGGCGCAGCCTCATCAGTCACCGTGATATAGTCATCCTCAGTGCTGTTAGCCACGATCTCGATTACATCCTCCGCCTTAAAGCCCATGGCTTCTGCAACTCTTTTAAGAGTCTCTTCGTTATTGGCAAGCTCACGCAATAACTGAATAGGGAGATCCTCAACACTTGTTATGGTAGTCTTCTCAAATACGACAGAATTATCTTTAGCATTATTATCTATGGATGTTACCAGCATCTCACCGGGCCTAAGAGTGATCTCATTTTCCTCTCCGGTCTCAGGATTGATACCCTTGACGGTTACATTACCGTCTGTGAGGATAAAGTATTCCTTGCCGGTCTGCGGATCGGCCCAAACATAACCTGACGTACCGCGGATACCGACTATCATCGTCGAAGACTTGATATCCATGCTCTCATCATCGTTAAGGGGTTTGCGCACGTCAAAGAAAAGCGTGCCCGCGGTCAGATTAAGCTCAAGCTTCTTACCCTTCTGATAAAACTCCGCGCGGCTGTTCTCCTCAAGACTTATGATCTTGTAATCATCCAATCCGATAGATGCCAAAGATTTTTCACCTGTAACCAGTGCATCACCGTCGCTTAATCGCATATTGTCGACAATACTCTTGACCGTGCCGTTATCTTCAAGCTTTACATCACCTACGATACGTAAAAGCCTCATGGTCGTTGAGTTGATCTTCTTATCCTGCACAACAAAAAATGTGGCCACAGCAATAACAGCCACAGCTGCTATAGCGATCGCCACAATGATCTTTCTCTTTTTACCGGATGAAACATTACTATCCGAATTGTCCGCTATTTCCGACACTTTCTGCTCATTCACTTTTTATTCCCCTCACAATTGTATAACACAATAGCCCATATTATTTTATACTAATTGCGGGCACGAGTCAACATAATGCTGCAAAAAAGCAGAGCTTCTGCGTTATGCAGAAGCCCTATATCCATTTAAATATCAGAATATTTTCTTTTTCTTTTTCGAAGAAGCCGATGACATATTCTTGTTATCAGAATACCTCTTTGCCGCATTAAGCGAATCATCATAAGCCTCATCATATTTTGTAAGCAGTTCTTTTGCTTCATGAGACAGCTTATCCGGAACCTGAACAACCAGTGTCACGTAGTGATCGCCTCTTAAATCCTTATTGCGGAGTGACGGTACACCCTTGCCCTTAAGTCTGACTCTTGTGTCAGTCTGCGTACCGGGCTTAACTTCATATATTACCTTGCCGTCTACCGTGTCTATAACGATCTCTCCACCAAGTGCCGCTATAGGGAACGATACCGGAACAGTAGAGAATATATTGGTATCCTGACGTTGGAAAATGGGATGTCTTCCGACTATCACCTCGACAAGCACATCGCCTCTGGGGCCTCCGTTGATTCCGGGTTCACCCTGTCCGCTGAGTCGCTTGCACTGTCCGTTATCTATACCTGCAGGTATATCCACGGCAAATCTCTTCTTCATCGGGATATAACCGGTACCGCGACAATCAGGACACTTCTCCTTGATCACCTTACCTGTTCCCTGACAATCGGGACATGTCTGTACATTCCTGACCGTACCGAAGAATGACTGCTGCGAGAATACAACCTGTCCTTTACCTCCGCATTTACCACATGTAACAGGAGTGGTTCCGGGCTTGGCTCCGGAGCCCTTACAGGTCTTACACTCTTCCTTAACGGTTAGTTCAATCTCTTTTTCACAGCCGAACACCGCCTCTTCAAAGGTGATACGCATGCTGGTGCGCACATTGCTTCCCTTCATCGGGCCATTCCTTGCACCGCTGCTTCGTCTTCCTCCGCCGAAAAGATCTCCGAAAAGATCTCCGAAAATATCGGTAAAATCAGCACCGTTAAAATCAAATCCGCCGAAGCCGTTACCGCCCATGCCGCCTTCAAACGCCGCATGACCGAACTGATCATACTGCCTTCTCTTTTCAGGGTCACTTAAAACGGCATATGCTTCCGATGCTTCCTTAAACTTCTTCTCCGCATCTGCATCACCGGGATTCATATCCGGATGATACTTCTTGGCAAGGACACGATATGCTTTTTTCAGTGCCGCTTCATCGGCGTTCCTGTCAACGCCCAGCACTTCATAATAATCTCTTTTCTGCTCTGCCATATGATTCTCCAATATCGCTACTTAAGGGGACAAAGCCTGCCCCCTTAAGTCGATCCGTTATTAATTCCTTATATTATACTTCGCGGAAGTCTCCGTCTATGATGTCATCATCTGCAGCGCTGTCGGTTGAACCGGCTGCATCTGCACCTGCGTCTGCAGCACCTGTAAATCCGCTCATATCAGGGCCTGCACCTGCTGCACCCTGAGCCTGCTCATACATCTTGGCAAAGAGGCTCTGAGCACCTGTCATAAGTTTCTCCTGAGCTGCCTTGATCTCTGCGACCTGATCTGATGTAAGATCCTGATCCTTGGTCCTCTCGAGGATATCCTTAAGTGCCTGAAGATCTGCTTCTACAGATGCCTTCTCGGATGCATCTACCTTATCGCCTACTTCATTAAGGGCTTTCTCTGTCTGGAATACGAAACTGTCTGCCTCATTACGAGCATCAATGGCTTCCTTACGAGCCTTATCCTGTGCCTCATATTCCTGAGCTTCCTTAACTGCCTTCTCTATCTCATCATCTGACATAGAAGAACCTGCAGTTATTGTAATATGCTGTTCCTTACCTGTACCGAGATCCTTAGCTGATACGTTGACAATACCATTGGCATCGATATCGAATGTAACCTCGATCTGAGGAACACCTCTCATTGCCGGAGGGATACCGTCAAGTCTGAACTGTCCAAGTGACTTATTGTCCTTGGCGAACTGTCTCTCACCCTGTACTACGTTGATATCAACAGCAGTCTGATTGTCAGCGGCTGTAGAGAATATCTGACTCTTCTTGGTAGGTATCGTGGTGTTACGCTCGATAAGCCTTGTAGCTACACCACCCATTGTCTCTATCGAAAGTGACAGAGGAGTTACATCAAGAAGAAGGATCTCACCCGCACCTGCATCACCTGCAAGCTTACCACCCTGGATAGAAGCACCAATTGCAACACACTCATCGGGGTTAAGAGACTTTGAAGGCTCCTTGCCTGTAAGCTGCTTAACCTTATCCTGTACAGCAGGGATTCTTGTAGAACCACCGACAAGAAGTACCTGTCCGAGATCGGCATTGGTAAGGCCTGCATCCTTCATCGCATTCTGTACCGGGATAGCTGTCTTCTCAACAAGATCTGAAGTAAGCTCATCAAACTTAGCTCTTGTAAGATTCATATCAAAGTGCTTGGGTCCCTCGTTGGTAGCTGTGATGAAAGGAAGGTTGATATTTGTCGTTGTAGCACTTGAAAGCTCCTTCTTGGCCTTCTCTGCTGCTTCCTTAAGTCTCTGGAGTGCCATCTTATCGCCTGAAAGATCTACACCCTCAGCTGCCTTAAACTCTGACAGCATCCAGTCGATGATCTTCTGATCGAAATCATCACCACCAAGATGTGTATCACCGTTAGTTGCAAGCACTTCGATAACACCGTCTCCGATCTCAATGATGGATACATCGAATGTACCACCACCAAGGTCATATACCATTATCTTCTGTTCTTTTTCATTATCAAGACCGTATGCCAATGCTGCAGCCGTAGGCTCGTTGATGATACGCTTAACATCAAGACCTGCGATCTTACCTGCATCCTTGGTAGCCTGTCTCTGTGCATCATTAAAGTATGCAGGAACAGTTATTACAGCCTCAGTTACCTTCTCGCCAAGATAGCTCTCTGCATCTGCCTTAAGCTTCTGCAGGATCATTGCTGATATCTGCTGGGGAGAATACTTCTTGTCATCAATTGTACGACCTCTGTCAGTACCCATATCTCTCTTAATAGAAGAAATGGTCTTCTCAGCATTGGTCACTGCCTGACGCTTGGCAGGCTCACCTACAAGTCTCTCTCCGTTCTTGGTAAATGCCACTACCGAAGGTGTGGTACGCGCGCCCTCTGTATTGGCTATAACGGTGGGCTTACCACCTTCCATAACCGCTACACAGCTGTTAGTTGTTCCTAAGTCAATTCCTATGATCTTGCCCATATCTATTTCCTCCTTATGTTAAATCCTCTATATAATAAGAATGGCTCCTCATCCATCCTATTTAGCTACTGCAACCATACTGTGTCTAACGACACTGTCTCTGTAAGTGTATCCCTTCTGGAGTTCCTTACAAACAAATCCTTCTTCAAATTCCTCCGAATCCTCCTGCATGACTGCATTGTGGAACTCAGGATTAAATTCAACACCAAGTGCTTCTATCGGCTTAACTCCAAGCTTGTCAAGTTCATCCATAAGCTGCTTGTATATAAGGTTCATACCCTCATATACAGGGTCTGATTTTTTATCATCAGGTGTACTTGCAAGGCCTCTCTCAAAGTTGTCCACAACCGGAAGAAGCTTCTCTATGACACTTTTGGCTCCCATCTCAAACATGACCGATTTTTCCTTCTCGGTACGTTTTCTGAAGTTCTCGAATTCAGCCATCTGACGCTTAACTCTGTCTTCAAGTTCTTCATTCCGTGCGGTAAGCGCATCCAGTTTCTTATCGTGTCTGTTCTTTCTTCCTTTTTTGTTTCCTTCTTCAGGATCCTTCTTATCCTCATCCGATCCGGTATCATCCCCTGAATCTTTTTCTTCGGATGCTCCCGATTCTGCCTCTGCTCCTGATGCATCCGGATTGGCATCTATAGCCTGCTCCTCTGTTCCGGGAGATTCTTCCGTCTGCTCCTCATCGAGCACTTCTTCAATGTCTACCATATCCGTTCCTCCATGCCATCCGCTCAGATGACACTCCTATCATTTTTTATATATTGAATCTAACTGACGCATAACATCCTTTAGATTATCAACTACCTTATCATAGTCCATTCTCTTCGGACCTATGATTCCTATGGTACCCTTCATACCATCACCGAGGTCGTATGTTGCCGTAACGATACTGCAGTCCTTCATGGTAGCTACCGGTGATTCATCTCCGATATATACCTGAATCCCCGTCTCGGTATCATCAGCAAGAGTTCTGACTACCAGTTCATTCAGCGCCTGCTTCTCTTCAAATGTTCCTATAAGCTCACTGGCCTTGGCTCCGTCTGTTAGCTCCGGATACTTGAAGATGTTATTGGCTCCGGATGTATATATCTCCAGTTCGTCTTCATCCCGAATAGCCTTGGCGACCTCATCTATCACATCAGAGACTATATCCGAATGGATACCTGCCTGTGCCTTAAGCGTTGTGATCAACTTAAGACTGATCTCTTCAATAGCCAAACCGTTCAGATGAGTGTTGAGCAAGATGTTAAGCTTAAGGATCGTCTCATCACTTAACTCTTCGTCCACATTAAGGATCGTGTTCTTGATCACGTTGCCTTCCACAACGATGACCGCAAGCAACTGTTCCTTATTAACTCTTGAAAGCTGTATCAGTTTAAGCTTATTCTGATGTATCGAAGGTGCCGAAACCATACTGGCATAATTGGTGTTCGTTGCAAGCAGTCTGGCGGTTTGCTTAAGCAGCTGATCCAGGCGCTCCTCTTTTTCCAAGAGATTCTCCTTAAGCTGCGCAACCTCACGTTCCTTATCCTGCATCATGGCATCGACATACAGCCTGTAACCTGAGTCCGAAGGAATACGCCCGGCCGAAGTATGTGGTTGAACTATATATCCCATCTCCTCTAAGTCTGCCATCTCATTACGTATCGTCGCAGAGCTTAGGTTAAGATCTGTATATTTGGAGATCGTGCGACTGCCTACCGGCTCACCTGTCTCTAAGTAATTCCGGACGATCGCTTGAAGGATCTTCATCTTACGTTCGCTTAGTTCCATAAGTATCTCCACTTGTTAGCACTCGCTATGTATGAGTGCTAACATCCTCTGAATCATAAGATACACCCCTGTGCCCTAAGTGTCAACAACTTAATTATTAACAATTTATAAAAACAAAAAGGATCCGTACCATATGGTACGGATCCGTAATGTTCATATCTAACGATCTATGATCAGATATTGAAGTCGCCGGCAACATCACCGTTGATAACATAGTATGCCTTGTTCTCGAAAGGCTTAACATAGAGATCAACTGTCTTGAAATCAGCAACCTTCTTGCCAAGGTCATACTTCCATACGTCCTTAGCGATCTTAACAAGATCTGCCTCTGTGTAAGACTTGTCATCACCAAACTGAAGAACAACCTTAGTCTTAACTTCAACCTTCTTAGCTGCTGTAGTCTTCTTAGCTGCTGCCTTCTTAACTGCAGGCTTCTTAGCTGCGGGCTTAGCTGCTGCCTTCTTGGTTGTAGCAGGCTTAGCTGCTGTAGTCTTCTTGGCTGCTGCTGTCTTGGTAGCTGTAGCCTTCTTGGCTGTTGCCTTCTTAGCTGCGGGCTTCTTGGCTGCTGCCTTCTTAGCTGCGGGCTTAGCTGCTTCCTTAACTTCTGTCTTAACCTCTGTCTTAAGATCAGTCTTAAGAGCATCTGCCTTAACTGTTGCTGTAGCCTTAACAGGAGCCACATCCTTCTTCAATGTAGCTGTTACTTTCTCGATTGCCATCTTGGTTCTCCCTTCTGAATACACACAATTCTTATCAAAAAATGTCAGTTGCGACTTGTGTAAAACACTGTTGAAAAACAATGCAACTTAATACTCGTTTAACGTGAGTTTACTTCTTTTTGATATACGTGTCAATAGTACTAGGCCGAAAATAAACCATATTTACAATGTTTTTTTGTACATAATGCCATATGACATGCATGTCATATATATCACTGACATAAATGATCAGTACGTATTTTTCACAAATCTGGTAAGAGCATCTATGGATCTTTCAACCTTCTCGGTGCTTATACAATACGCAAGTCTTAAGTATCCCGGGCATCCGAATGAGTTCGCCGGAACACCGATAAAGTCATATTCCTTGGCCTTATTACAGAATGCTATGGCGTCATCCTCAAGTGCCTTGGGGAAGATGTAGAACGTTCCACCCGGTCTAACCACTTCGAAGCCAAGATCCGTAAGTGCATCATAAAGAATGTTCATATTCTTCTCATATACGGATATGTCAGCAGTGATATCAAGGTTCTCGGATACGGCCCACTGAATGATGGCCGAAGGACAGTTATGACCTATGCCCCTGGATATCTGTCCGCACATAACTATCATCATCTCGGCATCAGGACATGCAGGGTTAACTGCAACATATCCTATTCTGTCTCCGGGTACCGAAAGCGATTTTGAGAACGAATAGCAAGTGATGGTAGCGTCATAGAACTTTGCCACATACGGAGCATCCACACCGCTAAATACGATCTCTCTGTACGGCTCATCGGATATAAGGTAAATGATATGTCCGAGTTCTTCGCTCTTCTTTTTAAGTATCTCAGCCAGTCTCTTAACAGTCTTAGTTGAATATACTATACCGGACGGATTGTTCGGCGTATTGATAAGTACCGCCATGGTCTTATCGGATATCATACTCTCAAAAGCATCAAAATTGATCTGGAAATCATCCGTATTGGGCGGCACTATCTTAAGGACCGCACCCGTATGTTCAACATACGGACGATACTCGGGAAAGAACGGTGCAAATGTAAGCACTTCATCACCCGGGATCGTGACAAGCCTTACAGCATGTGCTATAGCCCCTGCTGCTCCACTTGTCATAAAGATGTGATCAAGAGAATAGTTCATCCCGAATCTTCGATTGAGTGATTCTGCAACAGCCTGTCTTACTTCTCTTATTCCAAGACTCTGACTGTATCCATGGAGATCCATTGACGACTTCTCCGATATCAATCTGACGATACTGTCATTATATGAGTCAGGAACCGGAACAGAGGGATTACCCAAAGTATAATCGAATACATTATCGTATCCGATCTCCTTGCCTCTTGCTACGGCATATTCCGACAATTCCCTTATGACAGACTTGCCGGATAACATATCAACATATTTTTGTGCTAACATAATTCACCTTTTCCCTGTGATCAGAATGGACTCTTGAATGCTGTCAAAGCAGCGATCGGTATGATGACTTCACACAGCATGACAAAAAAGCCACCGCTCTGTTCGGTCACACCGCCGAAATTCTTAAAAGAAATGATCAGATAATATATATATGTAGCCGCCGCTCCAATAAAGCAGGCAACAGCAACCGAAGGTCTCGGTGTGCTGTATGTACATGCAATATTGTACATGAGCTTAACGCTTATACCGATATATGCAAGATTGATGATCACCTGTATCCATTTACTTACCGCACTGTCAGGAACATAGGCATCTATCTTGCCAATATGGCCATCAACACCTGCATGCTTCATGGTAAGTATCGAAATTCCAAACAAAGCTCTTGAAATAATGTAAGCGAATGCAATGACGAATATCCCGTCTATGGGCATCTCACTCCATATACCCACGGCAACCAGGAAGTAGCAGATACAGATCATGATCGCAGAATAGCCGCCATGCGCATCTTCTGTCAGTATCTTAAGCTTTTCCTCCATGGACTTATGGGAACTGAGTGCATCTGTCGTTCTGAAAAAACCATCGAGATGAGCTCCTGCCGAAAGTATAGTCGGCACAACTGCGCCAACGATCGCAGGAAGGATCGGAAAATCACATACATAGGGATACAGGACAGCCCATCTGTTGATGATCGCGCAGATGATCACTCCGATAAGCGGGATAAAAGTAAGTATCCAGCTGCAATTCTCTTTTGTCTTGCTCATTGAAGACTTCGGGCTCATCGAATATCCCGAAAAAGCCATCAAAAAGCTCCTGCCTATATTGCCCATTAAGACATCCTCCCGTAGCTTAACTCTACTCTATAACAACATCATCCGCATAATCATTCCATATGGTACATATCCAAGTCTTACCTGTGTTGACAACGATCTCATTGCCATCCTTGTCATAATACTTGGCCGGTCCGTATATCTCAGTCCTCTTCCACGTTCCTTCGATCATCTTGCCATTGGTAAAGACTATGCACTTGTCATTGCTTCCGCCCATGACACCAAATCCTAAATAGTCATTGCCGTCACGAACTATTCCGTCAACATATTGGAATACGACATTATCATATGCTAACTGATTACCTGTCTCCGCATCAATATGCTTGTCACCATACTGATATCTGTAATACTTACAATCCGAAGGATTATATTCAAACCTTGCTCCGACCTTTGAAAAACCGTTGGCCTTGGATGTGGTAGTACCACCCGGGTACATAACGCTTGCCTCAGGTGCATCATCATATGTCACCCTCTGTCCAAGCTCCGGATAAGTAAACTTCTGTTCATACTTAAGTCTGAGCGTTTTTCTGTAACCAAACTTTTCTATATCCGCCAAGAGGCCGTCATTACTTATATATACATTGTGCGGAGCCTTACGATCCGAACTCCTGTAGAAGGCATTGGTCGCAGGATCGTTGATACCCGAAACCGCACCGGATATATTGTCGACAGCATCGGAATTAAGCAGTTCACCAACATACGCCGTTGCCTGTCCGAAGTGTGCATATATGGCATCATACTCCAGAGCATAATATACAAAATAATCCCTGCTGCTTCGTATCGATCCTATCTTTGGAATATTCTCATAGTCCTCAAAAAGGGCCATCAGTCTCGTGATACGCCCTTCAACCGGACACTCATATACTATCGATGCCTGTTCTATACCGGACTGCGGACACCCTGCCTTGATATTGTTAAGCATTACAGCCAGGGGCCTGTGGTCAAGCAGCATATAACCTATCTCTTCTCCCGTAAAATGAGATCTGAATATCTGAGGTGCTTCTTCCGATTCACCGTCATCCCCGGACTGATCATCGCCTTCCGATCCCTCAGAGTCAGACGAATCATCTTTTCCTTCAGACGACTCCTCATCCGTATCATCGGAAGCTTCAGCGGCAGCAAGCTCCGCTTCATGTTCTTCCGCTTCCTTAACACCCGATGTGGGAGCGATCGCAGAAGTATCGCATCCGCAAAGTATAAGCATGGCGCATATGACAAAGATCAGACCTGATCTTATATATCTGATGCCGTTACGCATAATAATCTCCAATTCACTATGTCCTTTATACAAAAAGGCTCAAATTATTCTACAACTAATATAGGAAAAAATCCATATCTATTTACAAACTCACTTTTCCTTTAAAAGTCTGATACGCTTAAGAAATTCAACCAATCCTGCCGTTCCGGGAATGAGTGCGATCTCACTTTCCCTAATGGTACCCTGCTTCATGCATGATACGCCGTATACGATCACGGCAACCAATATACTTACGATAAGTCTTAACAGATTATCCATACCGGAGATCATCATATCCGGATCACCCGCATGTTTTCTTATCAGGAAACTGATAAGCGTATTGGTACCGACAGTAACGGCGCACATTATTGCCGCAGATATAAGCGGCATTAAAAATGTCCTCTTATATTCCTGGTAATAGTTTAACTTACGTCTTATAGCCAATGAATTGAGCAGACACATCATTGACGAATATAC
>JAEEGL016181272.1_pt1 | contig 14952 bp, 8 predicted proteins | sample 9134231 | NCBI WGS metagenome assembly JAEEGL01 (sample SAMN16246548, study PRJNA631951) | gut metagenome | biome: gut microbiome; feature: rumen; material: fiber-attached | host: Bos | place: Iran: Karaj | collected 2018-10
ACGGGAAATTCCGTTCCTTTGAGTATCTTGTGCCAAGTTCCGTAATTGCCTTGTCGTTCTGTTGCTTGAACCATTTTGGTGTAGGCTCAAAACGAAATTCCTCATTAATAATTCTTGAAGCATCAACCACCTCATCCCATCGTTCAGGGGTATAAACATAATTTCTTCTCAAGTACAAATAGTAGAAATAGGCTATGATGACAGCAATCACCATACTTATCCAATCAGCATTTCCACCCTTTTCAAACCATAAATCGAAGTATTGCGTTTCGAAGTGAAAAAGATATACCTGCGGCAGTAAGCCTGCCAATCCAGCCTCGATGCTCATAAAAGCAAGGAATACCTTGGTATCAGTTCTCTTTTTCAAAAAAGCCCACACCGTTCTCAGCCACTTCTTAAAATCTAATGTCAATTGATGTTTAGAAGCATAACCGACAATAGCAAAAGGAATGGCTATAAACAAAATGACCGATACAAATAGAACGAGTAGCAGTAATACAAGCATATCTACTTATTATAATACAATAACTACCTCTTTATCCCCACCTGATCCAGGATGTCTTTCGTAAATTTCGCAAGGGGCTTTCTCTCTTGTTCTGGTATTTCTAAATAGCGCCCCCATACAAATTCGTAAACGGCTTGACTGCTTGTAAAGGGTCCCTGAAAAGCGTCTATAAGTTCATTGTTTACCAAATTATTATATGCTCTTGCCCTATCAATGACTTCCTCCACATAATCGCTATGCATAGCGTAAAGCTGGTCAAGACCAAGCGTTCTGATGTCCTCTTCCTCGCGCCAGTCACCTTGGTAGGTGATATAAACTTCGGCTTTGTCTTTAATATTGAGTAGTTGATTCTTGTCGAGTACGTTCTTATTATTGTCGCAAACATAGAAATGACCATCAAAACTTCTATCGTATGGATTTAGATGCAGTTGGTTGGCTCCTTTACCATGATTACAGCAATGACAAGACGGAACAAGATTATAAAAACTGATAGCTAAAGTCGGATATTGGCTTTTAGGAAAGAAATGATCGAACTCTGGACTCGTATAAGGCTCCCCTTTTGTCTTAGGAACCAGTGTAAACGTATATTGCCGGTTACAATAAGGACACGTCCTGATATTCAGTTTCTCAAAAACCATATCCTGCATCCTGTCGCGCATCATTTTGTATAATTCACCAAATGGCTCTTTAAGGGCTTTATTTACATAATAGTAAAGCATAGTGCGTTCACAATTCTTTCGATATTGACTCGCTACTTGCTGAATCTGATTCCAGTCGGATTTGAGATATGTTCTTATATTTGTGAAAACACGTTGTAGTTCGTCTGTTCTGAACCCTTCCGCTATCTCATGATTAATATCAGATAGGCCAAAGTTCTTCAGTATGATTTTACTGACCCCGTCAATCTTGTCATACAGTTTGTTGTATAAATGCGTTTTACCTGTTTTTACATCCTTATATTTATAACGTTCATTCCCCGCTTTGACTTCATCAAACAATTTCTCAGCCTCGGTACACCACATGGTACAGGCTTCGTCCATTTGCTGCTTATGCAGATGATATATTCCAATCATGATTGCGCTTCCTTATTTTGGCCATGCTGAATCCTGCGGAGGATTCTCTCTATAATCTCATCATTTACCTGCAATGCCCTGTAACCATTATAGAGACCAAGCAGCTCATTCCGTATCACAGGCTCCCCCACCTGCATAATGTCATCATATATCTGTTCCAGATTTTCCAGAGGGAAGTTTCCTTCGTTAAGCTTGGCAAATATCACGTCAATCTTTCGATGCGCGAACTCCCCCATTGGAAGTCCAGGCAAGAAGAATCCGTTCTTCAACAGATGGTGTATATTAGCCCCAAAGGTATTCATCTGCATGTCATAATTGGGGCTACCGTCCTTTAGGAACAGTACATTCGTCTTTGGAATGTCAGACAGAACAAAAGGAGAATGAGTCACCAAGATAACATTGATGTTACGAATATATTTGTAGGTAATACTTCTGAGCATTGCAATAAGCCAATATACCCATTTTCGCTGCCACTCCGGATGGAAGTACAATTCAATCTCCTCAAAAATAAGATTGACATTCTGGTATCGCATCTCATTACTGGCTATACTGTCAATATTGTGCAGATGATAGAGTACCGCCCCAACCACCTGCAGAAATTGTTTCTCACCAGAGCTGAACATCCTGTATGGAATTCTCTGTGATTCAAGGCTTTTCTTTTCTCTGAAAATCAAATCCCACGTGAATATCCTGGGCGGCATCATTTCAAAATCATCAAAGACCTTCCTGCCGTATTTATCACGCACTTTAGACAAGTCTGTCTTGTATGTCTCAGTTTTCAGCTCCTCTCCAAGTTTACGTTGTGTGACCTCGCTATCCAGCCAAATTGCCTTTTTATCTTTCAAGTCAGCATAGAAACGCATTGTCTGGCGCAACTTTAAGGTGATATGAGACTTTTCGTCACAGTCTTTCTGCAAGGTCTTATATCCGTCATTCAGGAATTCATCAATGTACATTCTATCTTCTGAATGACCCCTGAAGAAAGCTGCATCTCGTGTAAATCCCATTGTCTGACTATATTCTGGATAAGTATCAAAAATGGATATGGTCTTGTAGACAATGTAATGTCGGCACTTCATCTCAATGTCCACTTTTTCATCTTTACACGAGACTGAGTCTGGGGTGATTTGGAAACAAGTCCTCTTTCCATTGTGCATCAGTCCTTTTGTCCAGAAGTCTATAACATTCATAATGAGCAAAGCCCACTGTATCTGAGCAAGACTCATTTCTCTAAACTCTTTAAGGGTACTGACAATTTCTTCTATCTTTTCCTGTATCTTGTCCTCAGCAATCTTCTTCCTACGAATTGTTTCCAATGCCGACAAGAATTTGTTCAAGTCACTTTCCACTGGCAGGTAAATCGCCTTATCCTGAGAAGCCAGTTCCAACATTGCTCTCAAGTACTCTATTCTGAACAAGTTTTTCTTTTCTCCTATACTAAGTTTCAGAGATTTTACCATCGAATAAAAACTTCCGATAACATCATCTTTCTCAAGAATGCGATTCCTGCCCACGCTCTGATGCCTATTACCGATTTCTCGTAATTCATCAGTTATTGCGCCAAGCCAGTTTGTATTCTTATACCACTCAAAACGTTCTTTGATGGTTTTCTCACGCAACTTGGAACTCTTTAGCAGTGTTAGTTCGATTTCATAAGGCTCTTTACCGTTTATGTCCAAGAGTATGTTATCACCAGACGAAGAGGTTGATGACATTATAAGGGATAGCAACCTTTGGTCAGACAATTCCTTTTCCCTATTTACGTTGATATTCCCCCAAGTCCTGTAAGGATGAAGACTAATGGGTGTCTGGTAGCCATCATTCTTATGAAACACTCTGTATAACCAGTACTTTTCTTCTTCACTATTACCTGTTGCCCCATAGTTTATTTCATCCTTAAAGTCATGAAGGTTATAGCCATAGTGCGAATAGTTATTCACGAGCGTATAAAAGAAGTTTGCCTCCAGTTGTGCTTTGGTCACTTCCTTTGGGGCATGACAATTGATCACGTCATTGCCAATTTCTGCGAGTTGCTGTACTATTGGCGCTATCATGTCATTGCGCTCAACAATCCTGTATATCTTGTAATCTGACTGATAATATAGTTCAGCCTTTACGCCCTCAACTCGAATCAGATTTCTTTGAGGATCCATCATATAGCCGCATGCGCAGTTGTTGATAAGACGTATTATCAACTCCGTCAGCGAACTTTTCCCGTCACCATTCATTCCGACAATGGCCGAAATACTAATATGTGGTTCTGACGAAACAATACTATTTAGGTCGAAAAACTCAGTAGGTAACTTACGAACATAGTCCTTTCGCCATGAGATAGAATCACCCACTATCTGTATATCATTACACAGATAGTACAAGGTGTCCTCTACCAAGCATTTTTGTATATGTTTGGCACATCCATCAAGAACCCTAACTGCTAATAGACGGAATTCACTCATACTCGTATCAACCTTGTTTCAGTTCTCTATAATCATTTATAAAACCAACAACGAGCCACATCCCTATTGGAGTTGCTCATAACCAACAGTTCCATGGTTCACTTGTCAGTAATCTTACTACTTCCCTCCATCCATCAACTTCATTTCAACCACTCTCTCAGCGACACATACGTCACCTTCCCTGCCGAATCCACCGATGCCACATAATATCCCGGTACCAACGGCCGCTCTATAGGGTATGTCAATCTTTCCCTGCTAATATCCGACGATTCAACCTTCACAATATGAGGATATATCTGCATATACTCATTTCCCGAATATACTTCACACCACGTATTCTTCATCGGCAGTATCGCTATTTTATCTTTATACTTCTGAGCATCTCCATACCCCAGTTCCCAATTACACCAAGGAGCTCCAATAGCGTTATCCGTTGCCAACAGGATAAACCTATCTGTCGTTTTGATGAATTTCTTGATGCGCTCTGCTGTTTCTCCCGAAGTCTTCTCCGGCATACCAGGATCGTCCGAATCAATATAGCACTCCACGTTATAGTTCCGCTCCAAATAGCCGATAAATCCCTTCAAATCCTCCAAGTCATCATGTTTATGCGAAAGAAATATCGTCCTTTTCGTAGGACGTCTTGTACCCGCCGAGAAGCTTCTCGACTCAGTCAACACCCCCGAATAGCGCGAATCTTCAATTCTATAAGAAGAAAAATCCCCTTGATTAAAAACCTCTACCATATATACCCATCTTTATTCGTCCATCTCATACCTATTCTCTCTCAGCCATTCATACAGCATCACCCGCCTGTCATCCCGTCTGCTCACCATAAATTGGCCTTCCTTCTGGTCATAATATATCCACGGATATTGCTGAAGGAATTCACGCTTTGTCCATCGCCCGTTATTGGGCTTAACCGCCAAGATTGCAACATCATTCACCCCTTTCGCACAGTCTGAGAAGCCAATCTCCCAACTACACCATGCCGACTTCAGCGATTCCGTTGTCACCACGTAAATCACCTTCCGCGTATCCTTAATCCTTGATTTCAAGACCACTGCCGTCTGAGCATCCGTCACCTGCCCCATAGCTGGGTCGAGCCAGTCCACATAAGCATTCTCAACTCCTTTACTGTTTTTCAAAAACAAGATGAGCTTTCGAACAAATTCCATGTCACGGCTCGAATGAGAAATAAACACATCATATTTCCCATCTTTGGGCACATCGCCCCTTGTCAACTCGCCTCCCGCATATGCATCAGCAAGTTTCTCTATTCTTTTCTTTGTAAGTAACTCTTGTGGCTCCATCATTAATCAAATCGTAATCCACCAATTTTACAAACCCAACATCTTCTTAAACAGCGACGTATAACTCAGCTCCGTCAGCAGCCGCTCATCAAACTCGCCCGGATGTTCATCATAGATAATCTTCGCTGCAGCACCTGTAGATGCAATTGGCAAACAAGGAACTCCAGGATGAATCTCTCTAAACAAGTCAAACTCATCCTCTACACCCTCCATTCCGCCAATGAAAACAGCTGCTGCATAGTCGTGTTCACCAATCATCTTCTGTCTCATCAGTAACAGGCTGGCATCCTTGTTCGCTTTCTTTTCCGTATAAACTATTTTACCAACATTCTCATTCTCCTTAGGGAAGAATTTCTCAAATTCGTATGACTGATATAACGTCACTCTGTTCGACATCTTTAGCTCGTAACGTTCCAATACCAAAGCTATCAATGGTGTAATGGCAGGCTGACCACCCCAGATAAGGTGGAATCCATTGTTTGCCAACACCGTTGATGCCAAAGCAATCACCGAGTCTCTTATTGCAATCACATCAGCGGTATCATAATACTTTGCAGGCCTGTCATGAGTGGGCACTCCCGCCGACAGAAAAATGTTCCTTACTTGTTCGTTTTTAGCCATGATTCAAACTCCTTCATTTTAATAGTTTTCACCTCCAAATAATTATTCATCCACTCCAGATGTTCTATCCATCTAGGCAAGATGCTTAGGTCGTCGTAGATCAGAAACACCTTTTCTAGCATCTTCCCGTTCCAGCGTTCCAACATCTTCACCGATTCGTAACAGTCTATCGACTGAGGCACGCCAATAGCCGGAATATAATACCAGAAATTACCATCAGTCATCTGTTCCACAAGATATGTTGGTTCCTTGATGATGGTTCTTCCTTGACGATTGGCCTCTTTCACAAATTCTCCAGTCAAATTATCCTGTCTAGCAGCAATATTCCTTGCACGGATTGCCTCCACTTCCTTTGCTATCAGGTTCAGTACCTTGGTCTTTAGCGTTGACGTATTTCGTTTATACCGCTTCCGTCTGAAATCCAACTCAACCAACTTTTTTACAGCACTGAGTTGGTCTTTTTCGTCAGACTTCACGCCTGGCCAGTTCACTTGCAGCACACCTACTCGACGGGCATTCGCTTCCGTAATCTCTTCCACACACCATTTGCTGTCCTTAAAGCCTTGCGAGTTCAACTGTATCAGCACATCGCTGTCAGTTATTCTGTGGTGCAGTTCAGCCTGAAAGTCCGCTGCCCCGCGAATGGAATAGGTATCCAGGAACACATCAAACTGGTGTCTTGACAGCACGTCATACAGTTGATTAGCCACCGCTGCAGAGTCCGATCGCTTATAGCTGACAAACACACGCCTTTTCTTGCGCAACAGTCTCAATTCCTCAAAGGCCACGTTCACTATCGAGTCCAGTTTGTCATCCGTATAGCAAACACCGTTGATAGGCTTTAACACCTCGGGAACCTCCTGCTCAAACTGCCCATCTGTAAAAAACACAGGATATACGGCATCACCATTACTCATTAGCTTTTGAAGAGCATCCACATCCTTATCCCCATGTTCATGCTTACCAAAGTAATAAGCAAACGTAGGCTTCCTTGAATCGTATCCGTCTGCTTCCATGGGAGTCATTGTCAGCGTTCCATCCAGAACTGCCACCAACGACTTTTCCAAACCGCGCTCATTCAACAGTTCAAAAAAGCGCTCTCGTACTTTACGGCATGCCTCACATCCCGTATCGCCTAACAGTATCAGTTGATAAAACTTACTCATATTAGTATTATATTCATATTCTATTTTGAATCCCTCAGATTTATCGTTTTTACTATAAAGGATGTTGCCTCTTTAATAATACCTGGGGCGTGATTATAATAATGGTCTATTGAATAGGCTGCTATTTGAATGGCTGACATCTTGTAAAAGTTTTCTTTTACGTTTTGGATAATTTCTTCATCTTCTGCATGAAACAATTTATTATAGTCAGAGCAAAGACTTAGCAAATCCTTATAAATCACCTCTTTAATACCTAGGCATTTTTTGAAATCTTCTTCCTTTAAAGTGCTGTCAATTGCAACATAAATCACTTTCTGATCTCGATCTTCTAGACTCTTTATCACCTCCCATTCTGCGGTTGACCAACGGCTTGTTTTGTCCTTATAACCTTCAGAGATAAACACTACAATATACTCTGCATCATTATAGGTCCGCGCAAACCCCTCCTTATCTTTCCCATTCGACTCCTCCTGATGATTCATGTCGTAGAATACTTTTTCTCTGGTGTATTCCTCATCTAGTTCTCGTGCAATTTCCTGTATAAACCGTCTGATTTTCAATTCCTTTCCATCGGCATCAACATTTGAGGCCGTAAATGAAAGGGCGACTTTGTATTTCTTCCGGGATTCATAGTCCCTATACATGTCTTCAAATCTCTTAGCCATTTTGCTGATAATAGTACGCAACAAGGCGGAACCGTCACCTGTCAAGGCCTCGCTTTTCGGCAGGAAGTAACTATTATCTGCTGCCATTTCCAAAGCCCTGTACCTATCTTTATCCTCCAGTTTGGATATAATTACTATAGGTACGTTTTCTCCATACCATGACTTACTAAAGGTCAAATTCTTGTTATGACGAATCATATCTATAATACGAGCACCACCTTGATCGTCGCCATTGATTTGCAGGTCACAGATGATGACTCTAATATCCTGGTAGTGATTGTTTAGGGTGTCTGCGATAAAAGACATACTGGCTTTTAGAGCACCTGCTTCTGTAGATTTGAATTTCGTAACAGAGTCCATCTCACGCTCCGAAAGTTCTCCTGTTGCATTGTCTGCATCATCAAATACCGACAACATTTCCTGTGGCACTACATCCGCCTTGATTTTCTCAAAATCAGACTTCTCATCCTCAATAATCAAAACCTTCCATGTTTCCATTTCCGCACAATTTAAATGGTTATCTCTATCTTAAAAAATGGTGTCTCAGAATCAATATTAAACTCCCATTGGCATTTCATTCCTACCGATTTTGTATATTCATAGAGCGATACCAATGTCATACCATAGTCAGACAATCGGGATTCTCTGATATTCCTTTCAAGAGTCTTCTCATTATATTTCTTATCAAACTCTCTCTTGTCTTCTGTCAACTTGGGTACATCAACTTTCATAATCGTGTTATAAATAATAATTGTATTCTCCCCAAATGATATTTCTATGGATTTCTTCTTATCAGTATATTTCCCATATGCATTCTCTATGCATTGGATTATCAGCGACTGCATGATGATAACATTACATTTCAAATTATAATGAACATCGCCAAGAGTTACTGGCTTCAAATTTCCTCCCCAATTTTCATTATTTAGCTTTTCAAGCAAGGCCAGGAACTTTTCATTGAATACATTCCCTATGCTTGTGTTTTTGGAGATGAAGTCAACCTTCCCTTGCTCACATACTACTGAATACACATGACTTACGACCACGTTAGACATCATAAACAGTCCATCATAAATCTTCACATAGTTCTCTCGATCTAGCGTATCAAAGTCCCAATTGCCAAGATTAAGCCTGTGATTTGAAGTAAAATTTGTCTTGCGATATCGACGACGAGTCTCGTCCTGCTCATACCATATCTCCAGGAATTTCTGCGCTTTGCAATGGTTGATATAGCGTTCCAATTCCTCACCAAGCAGCATAAGCAGTCTGGCGCAAGCCCGTTTCCTGACCCTAAACTTCTGCGATTCGCTATCATACAGGAATCCCACCATACCTAATAGTCCTCCCGGGGGCTCTGTTCCTCCGTATAGAGGAAAGAAGCAAGCCTTTTTATAGTGTGTTGTGCTTAATTCAGAAAGCACATTTTCGTCTTCAACGATTATAAATGGGGACTGTGCATTTACCTTGCATTGTTTTTCAATCAATTCGATATATGAGGATTCGGTCAGTTCATTAATCTCATGGGTGCCGCAATGTGCAAGCATATTATAGCGTTTGTCATATCTTACCACAATATATGCATCTGTAGCATCCATAACAGACATGGATAGTTGCAACAGTGTGTTTACATCCTGAATATAAGTGTTATTATTGTTCGTATTGCCATGTTCGATTTTGTCAAACAGTAGCTTGGCGTACAACAAATAAGTCATCTTTCTTATTTGAGGTACGCCGTCTTTGTCACAATCTATTAGTTGACCTTTGTTTATAGAATCTTCCGTAACATACATCCGGAACCATGTATAATAATAATTATCCTTGACAACATCAAGTAATTTTTCCACAATTCTATTAATATTTCCCTCGAATACATTCAGTGACAGCAGCCGATCTGTTTCTGATCTGAAAAGAGGATACAGGCCTGTCCGATCTTTACTAATCTCTTTTTCGAAATTGGAAAGCGTTTTTCTGAGGATGGTATTATTGTCATAATAGAGCGAGTCAAGAAAGTCAGAGAACTCATCCGCTCTTTCTATCCCTTCCAAAGAAATATCCTCAGATGAAGCATGTATTTCGAGAGGACGTGTTACATCCGGTTCCCTCCCTGTTCGAAGCAATTCACCAATATAGAATGACTTAGATTCGTCATTAAACGTCGCATTCTTGATGTAGAAAAGCAAGCTCGTCTTGAAAGATTCCAAAGAATTCTTTTGCCTCTCCAATTCCCCATGTTGTTTTACTATCTGAGAATCAAACATATCTGGTGTTTCATGCTTCCGCGCTTTCTTTTTCTTAATATCTTGTTGAAGGGGCTCATTTGTTAGTCGCAACAATTTCTGCTCGACAACATTTCGTACCTGGGAACAAAGACGCCAAGCCCCCTCTATGACATTCTTACGGACTAGAGAGTTTGATGACAGATAGGAGAGGTGTTTAAGAAGCGCTTTTAATAGGCAAAAATCTTCATATTCAGGATCGTCCTTTGAGAGCACAGAGGCTAATTCGCTCAGATTTATTCTGAACGCAAACTGACGTATATACACATACTGTGACAATGGCGGGTATGTAACAGCCTTAAGAAATGATATCTTTTTATCAATATCTTTTTTTATGGACTCAAATTCCTTTCGCAGATATAACTCTACTTCACTTACGAAAGGTTTTGATTCTAAACTTGGGGTATCTTCTTTTCCACGATTATAAACACCTGCGATTCGTGATATGTTGTAAAACAACTTATTCCTTATCATCATGCGTGACTTCCTTCGCGGAAAACTTGCTGTTTCAATGTCAATGTCACTATCAGCTGGTTGTGTTTTATAGTATTGTTGACTCTTTAAACAGAACTTGCTGCTATTATTTCTGCAGAGTTCTTTGACATCATGGGTGACTGTACATCTTTCAAGATTGTCATAGTGACGTTCCAAGCCACATAACGAGCAATCGGTATATGTATTCTGACTTGGTAATATAGAAAACCAGACAAATGATTCTATGCCATAGTTACCTACTTCCGTATCAATCTGCATGTATAGACTATGGGAAAGTCTGTTGACAACTGTGATTATTCCATCAAAGCCGAACGGTTTTCCACTATTGGCAAACGACATAAGGCGACACGTCCTATTGTATGTTTCTCCCGTCAGAATGGCATGGTCAACAAAGAAAAAACCACAGTCTTTTCTTAATTTTTGCAAAAAAGAATACTTTTGGCTGATATTCTGAGCACTGCTATAAACATCTAAATGTACTACGAGTGCATTGTTGTCAAAAACTTCTCTGTTAACTTTGTCCACAAAGCAGGACTCTTTATTCACATCGGGCGTAATAATAACACAGGTCGACGTAGAATCTTTTACATCGAACAATCTTTGTTTCTGGTATGCAAGCCAGGTATCCAACTCATTTGTCCTCTCACGACCTACATATCTCTCTGTATTAAAATAATATCGGTGATGATTGTTATGATGTTCAATGTGTCCTATCTGAATATCATTGACCATCTCATCCAACCTTCTGCACGTCAGTTCGTAATACGTCTTATATAAATCAGTAAAATCCTCTTTGCCAGTAACAGCGAGCAATTCATTTTTCAACTTTCCCTCGTCGGGGATAGCGGCAATAGGGAATCCGAAGAAATCTTGTGTATTAAGCGAAGCATTCTTAGTTCGGTTTAGGAATATTTCATTCTCAAATTGTCTCGGAATTGTTTGTATATCCAATAGATTATGCCAGCACGAACTCTTCTCTATAAAAAAGATTACCTGTTTGGTGTTTGTATAGGATGTTGTTGCGATTCCATCGGCAATATCAACAATATTCCGTTCTTTCTCTATAGCTGTCGCTGATTGTTCTCCTTCGCCGTCACGTATCAGTAACACGGTGTATTGGAAAGAGAAGTTAAGAGAATTACACCCTGTACTCTTTATAAAAAGCGATATGGTTTTGTCATGCGATGACATTGTGGATGATATGGGCACTATCAGCACATAATCGTAATTGTCGCCAAACGATGATAATGTCCAGTTCTGCATGGCTTGCCAGTGAAAACCCATAGTATTCTCATCCTCTATCTCCTCGGCAGTCACCACCTGTTTCACCAAATCTGGCTCCGATTGATTGACATAGTATTGTATCCTTCTTGTTAAAGGTTCGGAATATGAATAACAACCCAATAACACGATGGATTTCCCATTAGACTTACCTTTATGCGAAAGACGGTTAAGCAAATCCTGAGCAATAAAAAACGCATAACGTTCTACATAGAAACCATTCTGAAACATTGTATCGGCCTCATAGAAACGTTCTATATAAAGTTTACTTCCTATTTTCGTGCGAAACCCGTCTATCAGATAGCCACCGTTATCGCTACCTAAATATCTGTCCAGTTCCCTGTTTACCAGTTGAAGGAATAATGGCCTGCCATTAACGCGAATAAAACACTCGTATGGTCTAGCCACACTGTCCAGAGCGGTAGGCATACTTTTCCCTGCCTCCAGCGAGGCAAGTTCATTCTCATGACCTGGATATATATGCTGCATACTTTTGTTAACATACGACAATTCTGCCATCGTCTCTCCACAAAAAACAAAAGCTCCGAAGGAATTCCCGTAGAGTACTACAGCATGATCGCGCGACCACAATGGTTGCTGCTTGTCAATCTTGATAGTTGCAACTTGTCTCACTATGCGACACAGATGATTGATAAGATTATCAGAAAGATTGACTAACACGAGTACATCGGTCAGTCGCTGTTTTAGCTGCAAACTAGCCAGAAGTTTAAAGATTTGGTTGGGATTGAGTGGATTTGTCCCCTCCATATTCAAAGCACAGATGCCATTTGATGTATGCATCTTCGACACAATGCGTTCAGCCCATTTCTCTATAATAGTCCACTGCGATGTAGAAGCCGTGACGTTATTCATGTCGGTGATGTTTATACACTCACTGATGTTGACGGCTTCTATATCAGAGGGCTCAACTATCAGATTCTTCAAGAAATCCGCAACGGACAATGATTGGATGGGGTATGTATTCTTGTTCTTTAGCTCTTTTACTGGCAACACCACCTCATAATGTGTTCCTTTTACATTATTGACTTTTTCCTGAGAACCTATGGATGAAGCCGTACTTGACAGGGCGTATTTTTCACCATTTTGGCAACTTTCAACCTTAAACCATCCCTCATGATAGAGTACCGATGATACAAGCATCTTAATTCCAAGATGGGCGGCATAGGTAAATGATAGATAGTCCACATCCCCATCATCGCTGCCGCTATCCGGTAAGGAACGGGGATCTATCATCTCTGACAATTTGATACTTTCGATGTGGTTCTCTTCGCAAAATGTGTCTGAAATCCCTTTTGATGAAAAATCATACACTCCAATCTTCAAATATCTGTCTGCTACAGACTTTATTCCATTTCTTATTCTTTCTTTATCGTAATCTGCCAAATCCTCCTTCTTGCAAAACATGACATACAGTAGTCCCTTCTGATCTTTAGTATGGAAAATAATGTTCTGTACTAACTCGTAGATTCCTATATAATAATCATGTAATGTCGCATTAAGGCCTTGTACATTCAATCTTTTCAATTCTTCCGACGGTAGCGAATGATAGAATGCAAGAAAAAACCATTTTTCAAACAATGAGGAAAAACCTTGATAGGGAGGAGCATACCCCTTCACGCTCGCAGACAGCTTTTCTATTGACTGCCGTATATAGCTAACCTCATCACTCGTTTCAGCGTCTGAATTCTGAAAAAGATGCCCAAATAGAGTTTTGTCAACATGAAGCAGTGGTTGAAAATAGCGACTCGCATTTACAATAGCACTTTCTTTATTACTTTTTGAAACAGAGCTTTTATATCGCAAGGCCGTCACTCTATTGTTCGACACGTAAGAATAGGATACAGAACGACCTGACTGAGTGTCGTAATTGCGATACTCCTTTCTTTCATTAATAAAATAGATACTATGGTGTCCACCTCCAGGAGCTTCTTTATCAGCAAATAGAAGAAAACTACTGAATTTGAATATAAAATTTGTTTGCTCTTCTATAGAAACATCTCCTAAGTCAATACCTATGGACACAATCCCCATGAATTCATTTTGGAGCAAAATAAGTGGCATCAAGTCGCTTGGATTGCACAAGTCCTTAGCATTAACTATAATTGACACGCTAAAGTATGAAACATCATTTAGCTCCAAGGATGTCAGTTTCTCAAGCCCTATTGCGCTTACTGCTTCTGAGTCATTCCCACTTCGGTCAACGCATACTTCCCCGTATGCTTTCAGCTCTTCCAACGCTTCATAACTAAGCATACTATGCCGAATGCTATCATCTAATAGCATATAGAGACTTGACGCTGTTTGTATTCCATATTTATGGAATTGGACAACAATTCTAAAGCTTGATTTCATCCTTTAACCCACTCCTTCATTCAAAAAAAAAAATAAGATTTCGTCCACTTTAAACCACAAACAGCCATGGTTCCTTTCAGAACCACAGCTGTTATCCCTTTATATCCTTGTTTCAGATTCATAGTCATCATAGCCTTATACCTTTTATCCCCTCATGTTTCTATCGTAATCCTAAGCATCATAATATTCCCTCAAAAACCTCTCGACCATCTCCCGCTGCCTCTGTTGATGCATCAGCCATTCGTTATATTCTTGCAGGAGTCTTTGAAAGTGTTCAGCTTTCTCTTGGCCGTCAATGGCATCGCACATCCATTCTGCGATTTGCGGAGGGAAGTTATTCCTTATGAGCGACTTCTGCATCTCATTAGAAATCTTGTTGCCAAGTATGTTGTATAGATCCTGTATTGTAATCATGAACCAAAAGTGATTCGACCAATCCGTGAGATTCGTGTTCGTTACTTATAGTAACTCTTGTACCACTCCGCAAACTGCCTCAATCCCTCTCTCAACGTTATCTTTGGCGTAAATCCGAAGTCACGTTCAAGGGCTGTAGCATCGGCATAGGTGGTTGGTACATCACCGGGCTGCATGGGAACAAGCTGCTTGTGTGCCTCGAAGTCGAAGTCTGCGGGAAGGACACCAGCACGAACCAACTCTTCTTGCAGGATATTCACGAAATCCAACAAGTTCTCTGGCTGACCGCCACCGATGTTATATACTGCGTATGG
>JAEEGL011924892.1_pt1 | contig 14951 bp, 14 predicted proteins | sample 9134231 | NCBI WGS metagenome assembly JAEEGL01 (sample SAMN16246548, study PRJNA631951) | gut metagenome | biome: gut microbiome; feature: rumen; material: fiber-attached | host: Bos | place: Iran: Karaj | collected 2018-10
ATGGATCATCCTGTCGTCTTCCTTGTCCTTGCGGGTAAGCTCGTGCTTCTTGATCTTGCCCTCGGCGTAGTCGTCGGTATGGGCGCAGAGCACGAGACCGTCCTGGGTACGCTTGCCCATGGACTGGGACTATACGTAGTAGCAAGGCTTGCCATCCTGGACAAGCCAGCCTTTCTTCTTCCATTCCTTGAAGTTGGCGACTGCCTTGTCGTATGTCCTCTGCTCGTGCTCTCCGGCGATCGGTTCGAAGTCGATTTCCGGCTTTGTGATATGGAGGAGGGATTTCTCTCCTGCCATAGCCTTGGCCTCGGCGGAGTTCAGCACGTCATAAGGCGGTGCTGCGACTTCGGTCACGATGGATTTCGGAGGGCGGATAGCCGCGAACGGTTTTACTCTTACCATGATATTACTTGTTTACCTGGAAGCGGGTGTTGCCTGTCTTGAAGAAATCAACGATCTGGCGTGCAGCTGCAAGGCCGGCGTTGAGGTTGGCCTCGGCGGTCTGCGCTCCCATCTTCTTAGGGGTGGCGAAAACTCTCAGTCCGAATTTCTCGCGGAGAGTCTCATAATTGTCCGGAGCGACGTCGGTGACGTATTTCAGGTCCTGACGGTCCTCGAGAGCCTTGAGCAGTCCTGCCTCATCGATAACTTCCTTGCGGGCGGTGTTCACGAGACATGCGCCCTTAGGCATCTTGGTGATGAGGTCATAGTTGATCGAGCCGATGGTCTCAGGGGTGGCAGGGATATGGATCGAAACGAAGTCGCATGAGCCGTAGAGATGCTCCAGGCTGTCTGCAGGCTCAGCTCCGAGCTCGCGGATCTTGTCGGCAGGGATGAACGGGTCGATGGCCATTACCTCCATGCCGAGAGCCTCGGCTTTCTTGCCGACGAGACGGCCGACGTTTCCGAAGGCCTGAACTCCGAGCTTCTTGCCCATGATCTCGCAGCCTGTGGCCGGAGTGAACTGGGTCCTGCTCATGTAGATCATCATGGCGATGGCGAGCTCTGCGACTGCATTCGCATTCTGGCCAGGAGTATTCATGACAACGACATTGTGGGCGGTCGCGGCAGCGAGGTCCACGTTGTCATATCCAGCTCCGGCGCGAACCACGATCTTGAGGTTCTTTGCGGCCTCGAGTACTTCTGCAGTGACTTTGTCGGAGCGGATGATAAGGGCATCCACGTCTGCGACGGCCTTCACGAGGTCTGCCTGCTCAGGGTATTTCTCGAGAGCGCAGAACTCATAGCCTGCTCCCTCCACGATTTCTTTTATGCCCTTTACGGCTGTAGCCGAGAAAGGTTTCTGGGTTGCGACAAGTACTTTCATTTCTGTTTATTTATGGAGCTGTTCGAATTCTTTCATGCAATCTACGAGAGCCTGTACGTCCTCGATTGTGCAGGCGTTATAGAGGGAGGCGCGGAAGCCGCCTACGCTGCGGTGGCCCTTGATGCCGATCATGCCGTGAGCCTTGGCGAAAGCCATGAACTCGTCCTGGAGGTCTTCCTTGCCAGGGGCCATCACGAAGCAGACGTTCATGAGCGAGCGGTCTTCCTTGACGGCTGTGCCGACGAACATTGAGTTGCGGTCGATCTCGTCGTAGAGAAGGGCTGCCTTCTTCTGGTTGATCTTCTGGATAGCCTCGACTCCGCCGATGCCCTTGAGCCACTTGAGGGTCTCGGTCATTACGTAGATAGCGAATACCGGAGGAGTGTTGAACATTGACTCCTTGTCGATATGGGTGCGGTAGTCAAGCATGGTAGGGATGAAGCGGCTTACCTTTCCGAGGGCGTCCTTGCGGATGATTGCGAAGATGACTCCGGCAGGGCCCACGTTCTTCTGCGCGCCACCATAGATGAGGGCGTACTTGCTGACGTCCACAGGTCTTGTCATGATGTCAGATGACATGTCGGCGATGAGCGGAACAGGGCAGTCGATGTCCTCCCTGATCTCGGTGCCGTAGATCGTATTGTTGGTGGTGATATGCAGATAGTCTATGTCCTTAGGGATTTCGAAGCCCTTAGGGATGTAGGTGTAGTTCTTGTCTTTCGAGCAAGCGATGGCGTATGCCTCTCCGATGCCCTGGGCCTGCTGGAGAGCCTTGTGTGCCCATACACCGGTATCGAGATATGCGGCTTTCTTCTCGAGGAAGTTCATAGCCACATAAAGGAACTGGAGGCTTGCTCCGCCGCCGAGGAATACTACCTCGTGGGTATCAGGAATATGGAGAAGCTCTTTCCAGAGTGCGCGGCACTCGTTCATCGTCTCTTCCCACTCTTTGGCGCGGTGGGATATTGAAAGGACGGACATTCCGGTTTCCTTGAAATCCTTAAGCGCTTTGATTGTGTTGTCAATAACCTGCTCGGGCAGAATGCATGGCCCGGCGTTGAAAACATGAACCTTTCCCATTATATTGATGTGTAAATTGATTTTCTTTTAATAAACATTAACGGTATCCCAAAAGATAGGAGATTACGGCCATCCTCACGAACATTCCGTTCTGGGCCTGCTGGAAGTAGTATGCATACGGAGTATCATCGACATCGGTGGCGATCTCGGTGATCCTTGGCAGCGGGTGCAGTATCTTCATGTTCTTGCGGACGCCTCCGAGCATGGAGGCCGTAAGCTCGTAAACATCCTTTACTTTGTCGTAGTCCTCCTTGGAAGGGAACCTCTCCTGCTGGACTCTGGTCATGTAGAGTATGTCGCAGTCGTTAAGGTGCTCCTCGAGGGATTCGGTTTCTACGTAGTCTATATTCTGCTCCGAGAGCTTCTCCAGATACTTCTTAGGCATGCGGAGCTCGTCAGGAGCCGTAAATGTGAAATGCGGGTTGAAATGCGACATCGCCTGGGTCAGAGAATGCACGGTCCTGCCGTATTTGAGGTCTCCCACCATGTTGATGTCCAGTCCGTCAAGCCTTCCCTGGGTCTGGAGTATGGTGTACATGTCGAGGAGAGTCTGGGTCGGATGCTGGTTGGCTCCGTCTCCGGCGTTGACGATCGGAACCGGCGAGACGCTTGCGGCCACTGCGGCGGCCCCTTCCATCGGATGCCTCATTACGATCATGTCTGCGTAGTTCGAGACTATTCTGATTGTGTCTTCAAGAGTTTCTCCTTTGCTCTGGCTGGTGTTTCTGGCGTCAGGGAAGCCGATTACTCTTGCGCCCAGACGGTTGATTGCCGCTTCGAAGGAGAGTCGGGTCCTTGTCGACGGCTCGAAAAAGAGACAGGCGACGACCTTGCCCGAGAGGAAATCCTGGCTTCTGTTCTTCTCGAACTCTTTTGCGACGTCGAGTACGTGAAGAATCTCTTCTTTAGAAAAATCCTGAATTGAAATCAGATTCTTTGACATTTCTATTCTGAATTAAGTGCGTTTATCTTGCAGACTTTTTCAAGTCTTTCGTGAAAATCGGTATCTGCGGACAACCGGACTCTGGTCTGAAGACTGCAGGTCTCTCCGAAGGACTGTCCCGTCTGCGGCAAGCCCATATCCTTGAGTACTTTCATCACAGCATTCATATCCATATATCCGAACTCCAGTGAATAGTTTGTTCCGGCTATCTTATCTATTATTTCCGCTTTTTCAAGTGCATCGGAGGTAGAAGTCTTATATGCCCTTATCAGGCCGGGGATTCCAAGCTTTATCCCTCCGAAATATCTGACTACCACGACGAGTATGTCGCTGAGTCCGACAGAGTCTATCTGTCCAAGAATAGGTCTTCCCGCCGAGCCTGAGGGTTCACCGTCGTCGTTCGCCCTGAATATTTTCCCCTCGTGACCGAGACGGTATGCGTAGCAATGATGCCTTGCATCATGGTACTCCTTTTTCAGTCCGTCAACGATTTCTTTTATCTCCGAGACAGTCTCAACCGGATAGGCGAGTGCGATAAAACGGCTGCCGTTATCCTTGAACAGCCCTTCTGAACGGGCTGAGATGCTTTTATATGCATCTTTAATAATTGTCTCATTCGGGGTCATAAACCTCAGCGTCGTAAAATATCCTCCAAATGTAGGGAAATTCGCAATATTTTGCAACCGGAACGAAATATTTTGTAACTTTGGGGTGTAAAACAGAAAACTTGGAACGTATGGTATATAGGTATAGAGTATCACTCGCCGGACTTAAAGGTTTCGCCCGTGTTTACGAGCTGAAATCTTCAATGACTTTGTATGATTTCCATCTCCGTCTCCGCGACGACCTGGACTTCGCGCACGATCAGCTTATCCAGTTCAAGGCGCTTGACAATGCAGGCGGACTTGTGGCCAGATATGGCCTCTTCAACCTCGGCGCAGGCGCCGTGGACGAGGTAAGTCTCGCCGACACCGTCGAGAAAGGCGTTGCTTCGTTCATCTATTTCTATGACGTGACCAACAGAAAGAGCGTTATCGTCACTTTCGAAGGCGAGTCCGAAGAGGTCGAGGGCGTAGAATATCCTAGACTCGTAGAGACCAAGGGACCTAACCCTATCGACTTCGAGAATGGCTATGTGGCCTACGAAGACCTTCCGGACGACCAGAAGCATATCCATGTTTCTTCCGGCTGGGGCAAGGACAAAGGAAATATCGATCTTGATGACGACCTCGATGACGAGGACTTCGATGACGACGAAGATCTCGACGATGAGGATGAGGATGGAGAAGACGAGGACGGAAAGGAGATCTACGACGAGAACGAATAGTTTCTGTGGTGGGCCGTAAGCTCATAATCGTCGTCGGACCGACAGCGGTCGGAAAGACAGGATGGAGCATTGACCTTGCGCTGAGAGTCGGTTCTCCCGTAATCTCGTGCGACTCAAGACAGATATATAAGGAAATGACCATAGGGACGGCAGTCCCGGATGCTTCGCAGCTTGCCGCTGTGAAGCATTATTTTATCCAGGACCATACGGTCGCCAAGATGTACACCGCCGGGATGTATGAGCTGGAGGCCATCGACCTGATAGAGAAACTCTTCGCCGAAGGACATGAGACACTGGTCATGGCCGGAGGCTCGATGTTCTATGTCGATGCTGTCTGCAACGGTCTGGATGACATGCCGCCGGCAGATGACGACCTCCGGCAGGAACTCACCAGGCGGGTCCGCGAAGAGGGAGTCGATTCCCTGCGCATGGACCTGAAGAGGCTCGATCCGGTCGCATATGAATCCATAGACATAGCCAATCCGCAGCGGGTGCTGAGGGCCGTCGAGGTCTGCCTCCTCTCCGGCAGGCCGTTCTCGTCTTTCAAGCTGGCCGCCCCGAAGAAGAGAAGCTTCGAGATTGAGAAAATAGGTCTCTGCAGGCCTCGGGACGTACTTTATGACCGTATAAACCAGCGGGTCGACAAGATGATGGAAGACGGCCTTGTCGATGAAGTCCGTTCGCTGGCGGAGTACCGCGACACTACGGCGCTGAGGACCGTGGGTTATTCGGAGATATTCAGCTATCTAGACGGGAAATGCAGCCTGGAGCAGGCTGTGGCCGATATCAAGACCAACACAAGGCACTACGCCAAACGTCAGATGACGTGGTGGAAAAGGGATAAGGATATACGCTGGATAGAACTTTAGTTCGCCACTTCCGACAGGAATTTCACTCTGACAAGACGGATTTCAAGTTCTTCATAATCCGGGCTCAGGTCGTTGATGGCATCTTCGACGGAGTCTGACTGGGCCTCATTCCTGAAATAATCGTAGATCTCTTCGATCACCTCCTGGTCCAGATTGTCATTGATGTAGTAATCCAGATTGAGCTTCGTTCCGAACTCGACTATATTCTCGATCTCGCTCATCAGGTCGTCCATGCTCATTCCTTTGGCATCGGCGATATCTTCGAGGGCCATCTGCCTGTCGATGCACTGGATTATATAGACCTTGTCCTGGGACTTCGTCGCCATCGACTTGACCACGAAATCGTCCGGTCTCATTATTTCGTTCTCCTCTACATACCGGCTGATCAGGTCCACGAACTCCTGGCCGAACTTCTTGGCCTTTCCTTCTCCGACGCCCTGGCAGTTCTTCAGCTCTTCGAGGTTGGTCGGATACATTATGCACATGTCATCGAGGGACGGGTCTCCGAAAATCACCCACGGCTGCAGATGGAGCCTCTTGGCAGTCTGTTTCCTGAGGTCTTTCAGCATGGACAGCAGGACAGGGTCGCCGCCTCCTCCGCCGCCTTTCATTGCCGCGGTAGCTGCAGCGTCGTCATCGTCTTCGTCATCGACGCCTTCGGAGAACTGCCTGTCTTCGCAGAGCAGAATCTCATAAGGGTCTTTCCGGAATTTCTCTCCGGCTTCGGTTACATATATAAGTCCGTAGCTTTCAATCTCTTTCTCGAACAGATGCCGGATCAGTCCCTGATGGATGACCATGCACCAGAACTTGACGTCATGGTCTTTGCCCGCGCCGAAGAACTCCAGCTTGTCGTGCTGGTAAGACTTGATTATGGCCGTCTCGACTCCCGAGAGAATGTTGGCCAGATGCTCCATCTTGAAGTGCTCCGGCAGCGCCTGGATAAGGTCGATCACGAGGGCGATGCAGGTCCTTCCGTCGAATCTCGGTTTCGGATTGACGCAGTTGTCGCATGTTCCGCAGTTGTCCTGCGGGTAGTCTTCGCCGAAGTAGTTGAGCAGCAGCTTTCTGCGGCACTCTCCGGATTCGGCGTAAGCTACCGTCTCCATAAGCAGCTGCTTGCCGATTTCCTGCTCGGATATCGGTTTGCCCTGCATGAATTTCTCCAGTTTCTGGATGTCCTTGTAACTGTAGTAGGCGATGCACCGGCCTTCCTTGCCGTCTCGCCCTGCACGTCCGGTCTCCTGGTAGTAGCCTTCGATGCTCTTCGGGATGTCGTAATGGATGACGAACCTGACATCAGGCTTGTCTATGCCCATTCCGAAGGCGATCGTGGCGACGATCACATCGACTTCTTCCATGAGGAAGGCGTCCTGGTTGTCGGCTCTTGTCTTGGCGTCGAGTCCGGCATGGTATGGGAGGGCCTTGATGCCGTTGATTGTCAGCAGCTGGGCGAGTTCCTCGACTTTCTTCCTGCTGAGGCAGTAGATTATTCCGGACTTTCCCGGGTTCTGCTTTATGTATCTGATTATTTCCTTCTCCGGCTCGACCTTGTCCCGTACTTCGTAGTAGAGATTCGGGCGATTGAAGGAGGACTTGAAGACTTTCGCGTCAGGCATGCCCAGATTCTTCAGGATGTCGCTCTGGACTTTCGGGGTGGCGGTAGCTGTCAGGGCGATTATCGGGGCTTTGCCGATCTCGTCCACGATGGCTCTGATCCTTCTGTATTCAGGTCTGAAATCATGACCCCATTCGGAGATACAGTGCGCTTCATCGACGGCGTAGAAGGAGATTTTTATCTCCTTCAGCATTGCGATATTCTCTTCTTTGGTGAGGGATTCCGGGGCGACATACAGAAGTTTCGTGATGCCGGATTCGAGGTCGCTGCGGACTTCCGCTATCTGGGCCTTGTTGAGCGAGGAGTTCAGGAAGTGCGCGATGCCTTCGTTTCCGGATACGAAGCCGCGGATTGCATCGACCTGGTTCTTCATCAGTGCAATAAGCGGGGAAATGACTATCGCCGTGCCCGGCATCACCAGGGCCGGCAACTGGTAACAGAGAGATTTGCCGCCTCCAGTCGGCATCAGCACAAAGGCGCTGTTTCCGGCAACAAGATGCCGGATAATCTGCTCCTGATCGGATTTGAAGTTATCGTAGCCGAAAAATTCCTTCAATCTGGAGCGTAATACCGAACTGTCAATATCCATAGTTTCGTATCCCGTATCGTTAGGGGCTGTGTCAAACAACCATTTAAAATTAAGCACAATTTTTTAAAAAACAATGAATTTTATTGATAAACTGCCCCTTTCGCTAAAGGAAAAAGATTTTTAACGCCATGATTTATGATAATTGGAATTTTTTTGCCAAATTTGTATGATTTCCGGTTTCGGAAAATGACTGGAATAATTTAAAGTATTTTAGATATGAAATTAAGAACATTTTTAGCTGCTTCAGCTGTCCTTGTGATGGTAGCAGCATGCGGCCAGAACAACGGCGGCTCTTCTGAGACTAAGGCTCTTCTTCCTAAGAAGGCAGAAATCGATTCCGTAAGCTACCTTATGGGTGTCAACTTCGGAAGCTTCGTCAAGGGATACAATTTTGGTGAGGATCTCAACTATGCCGAGATCAAGAGAGGTATGGTCGATTTCATCAAGGCTAAGGGCGACCAGCGTGACTCTGCTTTCGTAGAGCAGTTCAAGATCGATCCTAACGAGATGGAGAGAGTATTCAACAACTTCCTCGCCAAGAGACGTGAGTATACCATGGCTCTCAACAAGGAGAATGAGGCTAAGTTCCTTGCCGACAATCTCAAGAAGAATGGTGTGCAGTCTACCGACAGCGGTCTTCAGTATACTATTCTCGAGGCAGGTAATGATGTTAAGCCGGGTCCTAAGGACACAGTTTTCGTAAACTACAAGGGTACTCTTCCTGACGGAACAGTGTTCGACCAGACTCCGGAAGGCGCCAAGCCGGTAAGAATGCAGCTTGACAGGGTTATCAAAGGTTGGACAGAAGGCCTCCAGCTTATCGGCGAGGGCGGTAAGATCCAGCTCGTAATCCCTTCAGAGCTTGCTTACGGCGAGAACGGTACCCGTGGTATCGAGCCTAATACTCCGCTTACTTTCGAGGTTACTCTCGCTGAGGTAAAGCCTTACGTTGAGAAAGAGGAGGAGAAGTAATGGCTGGCCTAGAGATTGAGGGCAGGATTGCCAGTAAGCTTGGTGTCCAGAGCGGTTCGTCTGCAAGGGGACCGTGGGCCAAGCAGGAGTTTATCGTGGAGTACCAGGATGGTAATTTCCCGACGAGTGCCTGCTTTATGGTGTGGGGAGAGGATAAGGTGAAGGATCTGGAGAAGTTCCAGGTCGGGGATCAGGTCCGCATTTCCTTTACTGTCAGCAGCCGTGAGTACAATGGGCGCTGGTACAATGATCTGCGCGCGTGGAGGATCGCTCCTGTCGGAGCCCAGGCCCCTGCCGCAGCTCCTTCCCGTCCGTCCGCCGCTCCGTCCCAGTCGGCTTCAGGCTATGATGTGCCTGCCGGTTTTGCCCCTTCGGCTCCGGCTCCGACGATCGACGACATGCCAGGCGAGTCCGAAGGCGACGATCTCCCGTTCTAGCAAAATCACTTCAGACATAGAAGCCCGACGGTTACCCGCCGGGCTTTTTATGTGTACGGAAGTATGACATAGTGGCAGAGTTCGGAAGTTTGCATATTATTTGCTAAATTTGCAGGTTAAGATATTTTTAGAAATAATGGGTTTTATATCATTCATATTGTTTTTTGTCCTGTTTGTCATTCTGTTGCTTATAGTGACAGGTTTCAGCTTTCTCGCGAGGCTGTGGTACTTCCTTACCGGGCGTGGGAAAAACCCTTATGGACAGACCGGACAATATGCTCAGGAGCAGCCGGAAAGGCAGGCCCCGAAGCAGCCTAAAGGACGTAAGAACCTTGGAGACGTCAAGGACGTCGATTATGAAAAAGTAGAAGACTGATGATTCCTCAGGAGACAGTAAACCAGATTCTGGACGCTGCCCAGATCGTTGACGTGGTAGGGGACTTCGTGACTCTCAAGAGGCGCGGAGCCAACTATGTCGCTTGCTGTCCCTTCCACAATGAAAAGACGCCGTCATTCTACGTTTCCCCTTCAAAGGGCATATATAAATGCTTCGGCTGCGGCAAGTCAGGCACCGCGGTAGGCTTCATAATGGAACATGAAAACCTCTCCTATGTCGAAGCCCTCAGATACCTTGCCCGCAAATACGGGATCGAAGTAAAGGAAAAAGAAGAATCCGCAGAAGACATAGCGGCCAGGCAGAGGAGCGAAAGCCTCCTCCTGGTATCCGAAGCCGCCGGAAAATTCTTCGCAGACAGCCTCTCCACCGAAGAAGGCAGGACGATCGGACTGGCCTACTTCAAGAGCCGCGGCCTCGAAGAAGAGACCATAAAGAAATATGGCCTCGGATGGGCCCCGAGAAGCCGCCACGCCCTGCTCGACTATGCAAAGTCGGCCGGTTACAAGGAGGAATATCTGGTGGACACGGGACTTTGCGTCAAGCACGACGACGGAAAACTCTCCGACCGCTTCTATGACAGAGTGATGTTCCCTGTCCATTCAGTCAGCGGCAGAGTAATCGCCTTCGGCGGCAGGACACTGCGTACCGACAAGACGATAGCCAAATACGTCAACTCTCCGGAGACTGAAATCTACGACAAGAGCCGCTCGCTCTACGGAATCTACTTCGCCAAGAACGAAATCTCCAGAAGCCAGAAGTGCTACCTCGTCGAAGGCTATCTCGACGTGCTCAGCATGCACCAGCTCGGAATCACCAACGTTGTCGCTTCCAGCGGAACCTCGCTGACAGTGCCTCAGATCCGGCTGATAAAGAAATTTACCGAGAACGTCACCATTATGTACGACGGCGACTCTGCCGGCATCCATGCTGCGATAAGAGGCATCGGACTCGTACTCAAGGAAGGACTCAATGTCAAGGTCGTCCTTCTCCCTGACGGCGACGATCCGGATTCATATTCAAGGAAACACAGCCTGCAGGAAGTGCAGGACTTCATAGAGAACCATGAGCAGGACTTCATCGCCTTCAAGACCGACCTTCTCCTCGGAGAAGCGGGCGACGATCCGCTCCGCAAAGCCGAACTCATCAACGACATCGCCGACACTATCGCCCTCATACCGGATCCGGTCAAAAGGACGGTCTATGCCCAGACGAGCGCCGAAAAGTTCAACATTGACTCCCAGATAATCTTCGAAAGGGTCAAGAATACCCGCGAAAAGATGATCGAAGATGACAGGAGGGCCGCAGAGCGCGATCGCATGAGAAGAAACGGAGAGGAAGTCCAGGAGCAGGAGCCCCCTGCCGCCGCATACAGCCCTGCAGCCGAGCCGGAGAAACCGACAGTCGCAGGCGGCATGGTCCTCGAAAACAAGGTCCTCGCGCCGGCAGAAGAGGAACTCCTCTGGTTCATACTGAAATATGGCCTCGATCCTCTGGAATTCGAGACAGACTCCGAGTTCTATGATCCCGAAGGGACATGCAATGTCGCCGATTTCATACGCTCGCTGCTCGAGACCGACCATTTCGTGTTCAAGAACAGCGCATACCGCCGTACCTATGATGCCTACTTCGCCCTGTACGACGCTCATGAAGAGATGGGCCAGGACGAGATCATAAAGGCCATGATGGACGGCGAAGACAGGATGGTCGCGGAACTGACCGGCCAGATGACCGAAGAACGCTACCAGCTGACCGTGCGGAATTTCGCCAGCGCGATGACAGCGACATCGACGAAACTTGTGATGTACGTTCCGCGGTCGATCCAGGTATATCAGGCAAAGCGTATCCAGGTAAGGCTCCGCGAGATAGAGAAAGAGCTCAAGGACGCTTCTCCGGATGAGCAGAGAAATCTGCTGAAGGAGATGCAGGAGTACATTACCGTGAGAAACAAGATAGAAAAACATTTGGGTAGAGTAAGATAAAGAATACTATATGGAAAAGAAGTACAAAAGAACACTGGTGACCTGCGCGTTGCCATACGCCAACGGCCCTGTCCACATCGGACATCTCGCAGGCGTATATGTGCCGGGAGACATCTATGTCCGTTACCTCAGGCTCAAGGGCGAGGACGTCCTCTATGTCTGCGGATCTGACGAGCATGGAGTGCCGATCACCATCAAGGCAAAGAAAGAAGGGGTGACCCCTCAGGATATTGTGGACCGTTACCACAAGACAATCAAGGACTCGTTCACCGGACTGGGTATCAACTTCGATATCTACTCGAGGACAAGTTCCAAGGTCCACGAGCATAACGCGGCAGAATTCTTCCGCAAACTCTACGATGACGACAAGTTCATCACCCGCGAAAGCGAGCAGTATTATGATACAGAGGCCAAGACCTTCCTCGCAGACCGTTACATTACCGGAACCTGCCCTAAGTGCGGCAATCCTAATGCATACGGAGACCAGTGCGAGAAGTGCGGAAGCACCCTCAGCCCTGAAGAACTTATCGATCCTAAGTCAGCCCTCAGCGGAAGCGCTCCTGTCAAGAAGAAGACCAAGCACTGGTATCTCCCTCTCGACAAGTATGAGCCATGGCTCCGCGAATGGATCCTCGAGCAGCACAAAGAGTGGAAGAGCAATGTCTATGGACAGTGCAAGAGCTGGCTCGACGGAGGCCTCCAGCCACGTGCCGTGAGCCGTGACCTCGACTGGGGAGTTCCGCTCCCTATCGACGGCGCCGAAGGAAAGGTGCTCTACGTCTGGTTCGACGCCCCTATCGGCTACATGTCCAATACCCAGGAGCTCCTGCCTCAGAGCTGGGAGAAGTGGTGGAAAGACCCTGAGACCAGGATGGTGCACTTCATCGGAAAGGACAACATCGTGTTCCACTGCATCGTCTTCCCTTCAATGCTCAAGGCATACGGTTCCTACATACTTCCGGACAACGTCCCGGCCAACGAGTTCCTGAACCTCGAAGGCGACAAGATATCTACCTCCCGTAACTGGGCTGTATGGTGCAACGAGTACCTCGAGCAGTTCCCGGGCCAGGAAGACGTACTCCGTTACGTCCTCTGCGCAAACGCCCCTGAGACCAAGGACAACGACTTCACCTGGAAAGACTTCCAGGCCCGCAACAATTCCGAGCTGGTAGCGATCTTCGGCAACTTCGTCAACCGAGCCGTGGTCCTCACTCAGAAATACTTCGGAGGAAAAGTCCCTGCCAACCTCAAGCCTGAGGCTGTCGACAAGGAAACCCTCGATTCGATAATCCCATGCAAAGAGGCCATGGAGCGTTACCTCGACACCTTCCATTTCCGCGAGGCCCAGAAAGAGGCAATGAACATCGCCCGCATCGGAAACAAATATATCTCCGACTCGGAGCCATGGAAAGTCGCCAAGACCGACATGGACCGCGCCGCTTCGATACTCTATACCTGCCTTCAGATATGCGCCGACCTCGCTATCGCATTCGAGCCGTTCCTGCCGTTCTCATGCGGCAAGCTCCGCAAGATGCTCCGCGTGGGCATCGACGCCGGATTCGACCACCGCAAGGGCGAGGGCGAGCCAACCGTCAACTTCTACCGTGACGGCGAAAGCGCAGCCCTCCACACCGTCGCACAGGGCGAATCTCCTGTATCCGAGGGCCTTCCTGTACTCTCCTGGAACATGCTCGGAAACGCAGAGCTTCTTGCTTCCGGTCATGAACTCGGCGAAGCTGAACTTCTGTTCTCCAAGATCGAGGACAGCGTAGTCGACGCCCAGGTCGAGAGGCTCAAGTCCATCAAGGCAGAGCGCGAGGCCGCAGAAGCTGCAAAGGCTGCAGCAGAGGCTGCCAAGCATGTAGAGCCGCAGAAGGACGAAGTCACATTCGACGATTTCGGCCGCATGGACATAAGGACTGCCACCGTACTTGCTGCGGAGCGTGTTCCTAAGACCGACAAGCTTCTCAAGCTGACCATCGACACCGGCATTGACAAGAGGACTATCGTATCCGGAATCGCCGAATACTACAGCCCTGAGGACATGGTCGGCAAGCAGATCTGCATCCTGGCCAACCTGGCCCCGAGAATGATCCGCGGCATCGAATCCAAGGGAATGATCCTTATGGCAAAGCAGGGTGACGGCAAGATGCGTTTCATCACCCCGGCCGAGACCCTCGCCAACGGTGCACAGATAAGCTAGATGAATCTCAAGTATAATACAGACCTCAGCGGGATGAACACCTTCAGGATGAAGGTGAAAGCCGCGTGCCTGCTGGAATATGACTCTGCGGAGGAACTTTCCGGCCTGCTTTCGGACGCCCGCTTCTCGAGCGAACTGCCGCTCCCTCTCTATCATATCGGAGGGGGCAGCAACCTGCTTTTCACCGGAGACTTTCCCGGGACCATACTCCACTCCCGCATCAGGTTCATCGAGCCTGTGGAGGACGGAGATGATGTCCATGTAAGGGTCGGTTCCGGAGTAATCTGGGACGAATTCTGCGACTGGGCCGCCTCGAAAGGCTACTGGGGCGCCGAGAATCTCTCCCTGATCCCCGGAGAAGCCGGGGCAGCCGCCGTCCAGAATATCGGAGCATACGGCAAGGAAGTGGGGAACATAATCGAGTCTGTCGAGTGTCTGGATATACATGACAACCGCATGGTTACCGTAAGCGCTGCCGACTGCGGCTACGGCTACCGCGAATCAAGATTCAAGAATGACCTCAAAGGACGCTACATCGTGACTGCGGTCAATGTGCGTCTTACTAAGAAATACTCTCCTGAACTGGACTATGGCCATGTCCGCGAAGCCCTCGTCCAGCGCTACGGAAGCGAAGTCGTCGAGCAGCAGAAGCTGACTCCGGCCCAGGTCAGGGAAGTGATAATTGATATCCGCAGGAATAAACTCCCAGCTCCGGAAGAGACCGGAAGCGCGGGCAGTTTCTTCCGCAATCCTTTTGTGCTGCCGGAACAGTATGCGAAGGTCGCCAAGGTAGCCGAAAAGGAAAACCTGGGTCCTGTCCCTCATTTCCCGGGTGACGACGGACTTATAAAGATTCCTGCCGCATGGCTTATAGAGAAATGCGGATGGAAGGGCTATGTCGAGGGAAATGCCGGAGTGTACAAGAATCAGCCTCTTGTCATAATCAATGCGACAGGAAAGGCCACTCCGGAAGAAATCCTTGCGCTCGAGTCCAGGATAGTGGCTTCCGTGCAGGAGAAGTTCGGCATTATGCTGAGACCTGAAGTTGAACATATTTAAAACACTAGACCATGAGCCAGTTTGTAATAGAAGGAGGACACCGTCTTTCCGGAGAAATCACCCCGCAGGGAGCAAAGAATGAGGCATTGCAGGTGCTGAACGCCGTACTCCTTACCGATGAACCTGTCACTATAGACAATATCCCGGAAAT
>JAEEGL013477490.1_pt1 | contig 14951 bp, 4 predicted proteins | sample 9134231 | NCBI WGS metagenome assembly JAEEGL01 (sample SAMN16246548, study PRJNA631951) | gut metagenome | biome: gut microbiome; feature: rumen; material: fiber-attached | host: Bos | place: Iran: Karaj | collected 2018-10
CCATGACCACAAAACATCATTTCAACTAAAATTAAAATTCTTTCAGAATGTTTAACTAAAGAAATAAAACCTTTCCATAATAATTTTCTAAACTCATCAAAATTTTTATTATTAATTCCTCCAAAAACTTCAACTAAATCATTAGTTAATTTAAAAGGAGCTTTTTCAAATTTTAATCCTTTCCCAGGAGCATTACTTAACATAAAACCAAAATCAATATGAATTAAAAATCCTTCATTATCAATCATAATATTTGCATTATGTCTATCTTTAATTTGTAAAAAATAACATAATAAAGAATAACCTGCAAGACTTCTAATATAATTTTTAATTGCATTTTTATATCTTTTTGAATTAATTGGACCAAAATAATTTATATAAAAATCTTTTAATGACATTGAATTTGTTTTTCTTTTTAATTGATCAATTGATATTGAATTTGGTATTACTTCAATAATTCCTGCATTTTTACCAGTTGCTATTATTTCATATGGTTTTAAGTAACATTTTACTTTTTCTATTTTAAATATTTGAACAAATTCATTTATTAATTGTGATGCAAATTGTTCTTGTCTTAAATCTTCACCACTTTTTATTATTATATTAAATATTTTATATGATGTTAATTTATTAAATAGTGAATTTTGTTTTAAACGATTTGTTTGTTCTTCTCTTGTTTCACCAAATATATTTTTTGAATTTTCATTTATTTCTGATACTATTTTTGATATACCATTTTCATTTTCGTTTATTTCATTATTTTCATTATTGGAATTTTCATTGTTTTTTTCATTATTTGAATTTTTGTTAATTTTATTATTTTCATTATTGACATTTTTATTTGTTTCTATTTCATTATTTTCATTTGAGGAACTTTTATTTTCTGATTCTTCTGTTTTTATTGTTTGATTTACTGAACGATCTGATTCTGTTAAGGAACAATTATATGGTAAAGGTACTATTTTTGGAAAAAAAGGAAATTTTGATTTTTTTATTATTTCTTCTTCTAATTTTTGATATTTTGAATTTTTCAAATATTTAAATATTGAATTATTATTATTTTCATTTTCTGATAATTTTATATATGATGCATCTGTTTCATCTAAGTTTTTATTATTTAATTTTGTTAAATTTTTATATTTTGATTTTGAATTTTCCTTTCTTACAGTTTTAGAAAAATTTGATTTTGAATTTTTTATTTTTGCTAATTTTTCTCTTTTATTTATTAATTCATAATCTTTTTTTAAAAAATTTTTAATAGTAATTGGTTTAGAAAATTTAACTTCATTTTCATAAAGATAAATTAACTTATTTTTTAATAAAGGATTTTTTTCTTTTTTAATTTTATTTTCATTATCCATTTTATCATCACTAAATTTTCTTCTTCTAGGAAAATTATATTTTAAAATATTTTTAAAACCTTTATTTTTAATATCAGAGTCACTTAATCTTCTTATTCCTTTTCTAATAGGAATATTATTTAAATTTAAATTTTCAAGATAATAATTGATTTCATCTAATCTAAAACATTCAAGTGTAATCATATATGGTGCCCTAGTTTTAGTAGTAAAAATATGACATTCTGAAATTGGAATTGAACCAATTACATAATTTCTCATTGAATAATTTGTAAAAGGAATATAAACATTTGAAGGTAATATTTTATTAATTTTCTTTAATTCATTTAATAATACTTTTTTTCTATTATTATTTCCTGTATTAAGTAATATTTCACATATATTACATAAATGGTCAAAAAAATTTGTATTTGAAAGAAATGATGTTAAATTAATGTCATCTGGTGATATTTGTTTTGTATATTGTAAATTAATATTTTTTTCATCATTTGTTACATATTCATAATTTTGAAACAAATTTAAATATATTTCATTTGGTTCAATTGTTATTTGATTAAAATTATCATAATTTAAATATTTTGGTATTTCAATTTTTTCAATATTTTTATCATCTAAATTATATTTTTTAGCTTCTTTAATATATTGTTCATTACTATAAATATCAATTTTATAATGAAATTTATTTTTGGCAACAATAAAATTTTTAATAAATTCATTATCTTCATCTTTAATTTCTTTTCTAAAATAATCTCTTTGTAAATTATTATTTTTAAAATAATCAATATATTCACTTGAACCATTTAAATAAAAATTTTCAATGCAATTACTATCAAAATCACTTTTAAAAACAGTTTGAATAATATGAATAGCATCATCAATTTTTTGATTTATTTGATTATCAGTTCCAATTGAACTTTTTAAAAACCAAATAACTCTATGAGCAAAAGAAAAAGAAGAATAACAAGATTTACATAAAAAAGAAAAAAAACTTTGTACAATATCATTATCTCCAAAAAGTAAAAATGAACATAATTGTGGTATATAAAATTCTAAATCTGTTCTTATTTGTTTTTTATTTAATAAATTTGGATTTAATCTTATATTTTCTAATTCTTTTATTACGTTTTTATGTGCCCAAAGTAATGTTATTATTTCAAATGGATCGTTTAATTGTTCTTTTTTTTGTATTCCTTTTGATAAATATTTTCTCCATTTTTGTATATAGTATAATTTGCTTTTTTTCTATATTTTTTTTTATTAAGAAATATTTTTTTACATTTTTTGATTTGAAACATTTTTGAATTTTTATTTTGAATGATTGAATACCTATTTTTAATGTTTATTATTTTAGATTTATTTTTACAAGTTTTATTTTTTATTTCTTCTGTTGGGATGCTCATTTTTTTTTATGGAGCTTTATTTATTATATTTGAAATTTTTAAAATTTATTTTATTTTATTAATTATATTTAATTACTTATTTTTAATATATAAATATTTTGAAAAAAATGTTTTCTAGAACAATTATTTTCTATATAAGAAAATTTAAAATAAAATGATAAATAAAAAAAGAATTCTAGTAAATAATGAGAATTTTAAAAAAAAGAAATTTATTACAAAGTATATATGATCCTCAAAATAAGTCAAATTATTTAAGTAATACTTTGTTTAAGAAAAAGATGAAAAATTCAAATGAAAAAGAAAATTATTTTAATCCAATAATATATAAAAAAAATAATTTATCAAATTTAGATGAAAATATTGATATGAAGCCTGTAAATAATGAAACAAATTTTAGAAATTATATAATTAATGAAAAAAGAGACAAAACTGAGCTTTATAATAAAATAAATGAAATTTTAATAACAAATGCTTTAAAAAGTGAAGAGACATTATCTTATTTATTTAAAGAATTTAATCCTAGAAAAATTGAATATTTAGAAGATAAATCAAGAATGCAAATTGATTTAGAATAAAAAACAAATTTTTGGTATATATTTTTTGTATAAATAAGTATAGTAATTTAATTATTTAATATTTTCTTTTAAAATTATTTCTTTTGATTTATTTTATTTTTCCATTACATTTATTTTTATTTATTTAATAATTAATTTATTATTTTATTGAATGAAAAAAAATTATAATTAATTTTTACTCTACAAACTCATAACTTTATTTATTAAAGAAAAAAAATTCTCTTGCATTTAATACAGTTTCATAGGGATTTGGTGGCATGATATTACAATTTTTATTAAATTCTCTTTTTTCATTTTTAAAAAATTTAATTTTTATTTTTTCAAAATCATCAATGTTACTTTTTTGAGGAGAAAACAAAGTTTTTTTATTTATATTATTATTATTAAAAATCATTTTATTATTACTATTACTATTAAAATTATTATATCTATTATAAATAGGTGATAAAAAATCATTATTACTTTTTTGATATTTAGTTTCAGTTTTCTTATTATTAGTATAATGTCTAGGAATATTATAAATATTATTATTTCCTTCTTCTAAAACTTTTTGTCTTGGAGAAATATTATAAAAATCATCTGTATTAATTTTAAAATAATTACTTTTAAAATTATTGGAATTATTATTACTAGTATTATTATTTGAATTAAAAAAATGATTTGTACTTGGATAATGTATTAATTCTTTTTCAATTAAAGGTGAAAAAAATTTCTTTGTTGATGAATTTTTTAATATATTAACATATGACTGTCTTTGACTTTCATTTTTTCTTGAATATGATGTTAAATTTTCACTATTATCAAAGTCTATTGATGATATTTTCTTTTGTTTTTTTATATTTGTTGATAATTTATTCAGTTTATCTTGAAAAATTAATTTTTCAAAATTATCTAATATTAAATTATTTTGAATATTATTTGTAAATTTATCAATATCTTCATAATATTGTGTTCCTTCATCAAGCATAATTTTTTTATTTTTTTCTTTTAATTGTTGAAAAATTTTATTAGTTGGATTTCTTGTTGTATTTGAATTAATATTTATATTTATGTCTGATATTTTTTTATATACAGGTTTTTCAATTATTGTTTGTGTTTCAGAATTCTTTTTTGATATCTTTTTATTGTTTAAATTATCTTTTATATTATTTTCTTTTTTAATATTATTATTATTATTTACATTTTTTATATCATTATTATTATCATTATTTTTATTATAATAAAAATCATTATTGATATTATTGTCTGTATTTAATATGGTATTATTTGATTGTATATTACTATTATTTTGATTGGTATTATTTTTATTAAAAAAATTACTATTATTTGTATTATCATCTTCACTTAATATATAATCATTAGAATATGTTAAATCATCATTTTGAGTATTTGTTTTTGATTCATTACTTTTTGTTTCAATATTTCTTATTGGTTTAATATTATTTCTATTATTTAAAGAAATATTATTTGGTATTGGGATTTTATTAATTTCTTCTTTATTATTTTTATTTATTTCTAATGATTTTCCATTAACTATATTATCATTACTTAATTGACAATTTTGATTTAAATTATTTTGATAATTATAATTTTCTAAATTTTGATTATTATTTTGTATATAATTTTTATCATCACTAAATGATTGATAATATTTTATTATTTTTTCTATATCACTATTTATTTTTTTATTGTCTAAAATATTTTTATTATTAAAATGTTCATTATTTTCTAAATTTTTACTAATATCATTTTTTGAATCATTATTTTTTATATTATTATCTATATTTTTATTTTTGATTTGATTATAATGAGAATCATATTTATTATCTTCTAAAATTTTCTTATTAATTAGTTGATTATTTTCCAAAATATTATTTTTATTAAATTTATCTATATTTTTATTGTTATTAAATTCTTCATAAATTTCTAAATTATTTTTATTATTAAATTCATTGTTATCTATATTTTTTTTATTATTAAATTGTTCTTTATTTTCTAAATGATTTTTATTATTAAATTCATAATTTTCAATATTTTTTTTATCATTAAATTTTTCTTTATTTTCTAAATTATTATTTTTATTGCAATTTTCATTTTTTTCTAAATTATTTTTATTATAATTTCCATTTATGTCTAAATTATTTTTATTATTAAATTCATTATTTTGTATATTATTTTTATTATTAAATTCATTATTTTGTATATTATTTTTATTATTAAATTCATTATTTTGTATATTATTTTTATTATTAAATTCATTATTTTGTATTTTATTTTTATTATTACTTTCATTATTTTGTATATTATTTTTATTATTACTTTCATTATTTTGTATTTTATTTTTATTATTATTTTCATTATTTTGTATATTATTTTTATTATTACTTTCATTATTTTGTATTTTAATTTTATTATTACTTTCATTATTTTGTATATTATTTTTATTATTATTTATAATATTTGAATTAATATCTTTGTATTTTTGATAATAATTATTATTTTCATCAGCATTTGGTGTCAATTGATTTGAAGTTAATTTTATATCAATTGAACCATTTGATTCATTATTTTGGTTCAAATTTTTGTTCTTTTCTTCTTTTTGTTTTGATAAGAATATTATTTTCTCATTATTTAATTTTTTTTTTTCTTCTTCTTCCTTTTCATTTTCTTTTTTTATCTCTTCTTTTATTTCTAAATCTCTTTGTTTATTTGATTCCATTTGTAAGATTAATTCTTTTTTTTTAATTTCTTCTTCAATTCTTCTTTTATTTTCATTATCAATTAATCTTCTATTTTCATCTTCTATTTTTTTCCTTTTTTCATTTTCATTTATTATTCTTTTTTCATCCCCAATTTTTTGTTTCTTCATTTCTTCTTCTTCTTTTTTCCTTTTTTCTTCATTATTAATTAATTTATTTACTTCTTTATCTTTCTTATTATTTATTATTATATTATTATTTTTAATCATTTTATCTACATTATTACTATTAATAAATTTTTTATTTTCTTTATAATTATTTTGAATTTGAGATGCATAATCATTAACATCTATTTGATTTAAATTATTTTTATTAATAATTAATTTCTCTTTTTTATTTATTTCTTCATTTTGAGATTTTAAAGTATTATTTTTTATACTACCATTTAAATTATTCATACTTGCCTCATTATTTTTATTTTTATTATTAGTATTATAATTATTTAAATTATAATTTATTTCAGATTTTATTTTTTCATTTTCTTTATTTTGTAATAAATGATTTAATTTTAATTTTTCACTTATTCTTTTCTCTTCATTTCTTTCTCTATTATTATAATTATTAAAATTTGAATTTTGATTTTCATCATCAATTTTATAATTATTTTCTGAATAATTATAATTAGTATATTCCAAATTATTGTTTATTAACTTTGGAATATTATCTTTTGATGAATCATTATTTGCTAAAGTGTTATATTTGCCAAATAAAATTTCTTTTTCATTCGAAGAATTATCAATATTAGTGTAATCACTATTTCTTCCTAAATTAATATTATTTGAAGAATTATTTCCTTTATAATAATCACTTAATCTACTTTGTTGTTGTTTAACAAAATCATAATCATTTGAATTACTTCCTTCACATTCATATAAATTTGATTTTTTATGTATAATATTATTATATGAATGATTATATTTTAAATCTCTACTTTCTTTATTAGTCTTATTTAAATTTTGCTCAAATGAATTTGAATAATTTTTTTTATTGTTATAATTATTATCAAAACCATTTAAATAATTTTGTGAATTATTTAAATCATTAATTGAAAGCGAACGCCCATTTGGAAAAGATAAATTACCTTCATTTTGATTTAAAATATTATATTTATAAGATAAAGATATATCATTTTTACTTTTATCATCAATTATTTTACTATAATTTTTATTTATTGTACTTTGACTAATATTATCAAAAAATTTATTTGAATTATTATAATCTGATGAATTCTTATTATTATCAAATGAAAATTTTTTATTTTTATTAGATGAATTTATATTATTTCCTTTATCAGAATATGAATAATTAATTTCTTTTGAAGGTTGAATAAATTCAATATTAATATCATTATAATCATTTATTTCTTTATCATCATTTATTTTTTTATCATTATTAGAAAAATGAAAAGGACTTTCTGAATTTGTATTATATCTTGTATTATTAAAACTTTGAATATTATTTTGATTATTATTATTATTAGTTTCGTTATTATTTTTTCTTGATGAAGAATTACTTATTATATCCATTTGAAGACCTAAATATTGTTTTTTATCTGTATTTAAAAGTGAATTAATTGAATTTGTTCTTTTTGAATTTTCTTTATTTAATGAATTAATAAAGTTTTCATTTATATTTTTATTAAATTTTACTGAATTACTTTTTTTATGATTATTTAATAAATTTGAATTTAATTGATTATCGTTAAAAAATAATGTATTATTATTTTTCAAACTTTTATTAACATTTGAATTATTATTATTATACTTATTTTTAAGATTACTTTTTAAATTATTATTTGGTATTTTATTTTTTTTATTTGAACTATTTAAATTTTTAGTATTATAAATTTTAGAATATGTATTATTTAATTCATTTTCTTCTTTAATTTTTTTTTTAGATTTATTAAATTTACTTGGCGAAGCACTATGATTAAATATTTTATTATAATCTAATTTTTTTCTATTTATATCATTTAAATCTGTTTTTATATTTGATTTATCTTGATATGATTTTAGTCTCTTATGATCTTTTTTATTTATAATATCAGTGATTTGATAATTTAATTTTTCTTTCATTATATCTACATAATTTTCTTTTTGTCTTAATCTTTTTGTTCCTCCATTTGGAAGTTCAATTACTGAAGATGGAATAATTTGAGAAAAATGAGTTGAATTGTATGAATTTGAAAATTCATTTGACGAATAAGAGTTATTCATTTGTTTAGTTTTATTTTATTTTTTTTATTTTTTTTTAATAAATTTTTCCAAACTTATAAAAAATTTTTTTGATTTTAAAATATGGAAAATTTTATATTAAATTAATATTATTAGATGACATTTAAACATTATTTAAATCAATTAAACAAATTTATTAAATAATAATTAATTAAAAAAAATTCAATTATACTGAGTTATTTGAGGAGTTGGAGTATAAATATTATCTTGATTTATAGGAGTATTTGGTGTAACCAATTCATTTTTAATAGAGTTTGTTGGTTTATTTTCATTTTCAATTAATAATGCTTTAATATCTTTTTCTATTTCTCTATTTGTTAAAAATCCTATAAAAATAATATTCAAAATACAAATTAAAACATCATCTACTATAATTATTATGAAAAAAAAATTTAAACTTCTTTTATGATATATATGTGTGGTAAATTTTTTAAATTTATAAAAGACATAATGAAAAAAAATGGACAAAATTACAAAAATAATATTACAAATTAACCATATTATTCTATAGTATGTATATAATTTTTTTTTATACTTATTCAATAAAATAATTACTATAATCCTAAAAAAGAATATTGTTAATAATACTAATATATAATATTTTGATAAAATAATATCCAAAAAATTCAAAGATGATAACATTTCAGGATAAAAAGAAGAAAATAAAAAAAGTTTGCTATTTTTATTTAATTGATAGATTTTTATTTTTGGCAAAATTTGGTTTTCTAAAAAAATTTCAGATTTATTTAAAACAACATTCTCAACTTTTTCCAAAAAAAATACATAAGGATAATTAATTGTAATTGTATTTAAATTATTATTATAATCTTTTTCATTAGTTAAATTATTTTCAACACTAAAAATATTTGGATGAACAAATTCAGATAGATATAATCCATTTATAACAATACCATGTTGATTTTTATTATGAGATCTTATATCTAAAGTATTATTATTATCAAAAGAAATATAAAGGAAATTTATTGGACAAATTTCTTCTTTTTTTTTACAAAATATATTCCCTAATCTATCTAATTTACCACATTTATAAAATCCATTTTTACATTTATTGCCAGATGAATCAATTCTTGATAAAAGAGTTAAATAATTTTCTTTATAATATGAAACATAAAAAGTATTATTTTTTATTTTTGTAATATTTTTTCCATTTTTTTTAATTTTATTACATTCTTCTTCTGTTTGATTACTTAAACATTTTTTCCAATTTAATAAAGATATTTCTTCAAATCCTTCTTTTTTAATTAAACTTATTTCTTGAATTGGATGTTTTATCCATTCTTTTCCTATAATTTGAATTGAATCAATTTCTGAAGAAGATACTAATAAAAGAACTAAAATATTTGCCAAAGAAGCAAATACAATATAAAAATTCAAAAAATAAATAAAATTATTTAATCTTTTTTCACCCATATTATCTGTGATAAGTATATTAATATTAAAGAATTTTATAAAATATTATTTTTATAAAAATTAAATATAATTTTAAGTAATAAATTATATTAAATATAAAAAAATAAATAATTTTAAATTTATTAATATATAATGATATATTATTTATAAAAATTTAATTTTTTATTTTAATCATTTGGTAATAATTCTAATTTATTATTATCATCATTAATTGAATTTTGAATCATCATTTCTTCTTCATTTTGTTTTAAAACATTATATTCTAATTGTTTATTTGTATTACTTCTATTCCTCATTCTATAAACAAAAATTAAAATTATAATAATAATTATACCAATAAATAATTTTGAATTAATAAAAATATATTTTTTATATTTATCCAAATCCCATCCTTTATTAATAATATTTTTATTTTCTTCCATTTTTTTAATTAATTCATCACAATATTTTCCACTCCATCCAATATCACAAATACATTTTCCAATTTTATTATCACAAATTCCATTAAAACATTTTTCACATTCGATAATTTTGTTTTCTTCATTAATATTTTTATTATAATTATTCGTGTTAATATTACTATCAATTAAATAGTCATTTGAATTATCATCTTCAATACATTTATTTTCAATTATTCTTCCTTCACAATAATCACAAAATTTTCCACTAAAACCATCATAACAAGAACAAATATGTCTATTAATTATATTATCAAAAATATATTTTCCATGGCCATTACAATTTTGATATGATTCAATAATATTAATATTTTTAATATCTTCACTTTCGTCTGTAATAATTTCTTTTTCATTTTGTTCTGTTATTAATAAAGATACTATATTATTAATTGATAAATCATTTTCATTTTCAATAATTGGATTATCATCTAAATTTTTTGTATTTTTCCCTGTTTTAATATATATTTTTTCTTTAAAAATTCCTTTATTATCTTGAAAATAATAATGTAAACTATCATAAATTATAAATTCAATTAATCTAAATTCATACATTGTATTATCTTCAAAAATTTCATTTTTAAAAATTAAATACCATTCTTTATTATTAACATCATTTCCAGAAATAACTTTATAAGGATTTAATTTAGGATTTTTATTATAAAAATCTTCTTCCCAAGAAAAAGTAAAAGTTAAATTTTGCGTTTCATTTGTAATTTTCCTAATATAAAAAGCATTTTTAATATCATCTCTATTAAACATCATATTAATTGGTTCTTTTTTTCTATTATAAGGAGATTTACTTAATGAAACTTTAATATTTAAATCTTGTCCATTTATTTTATAAATTTCATTTCCAGGAGGATAAATTGAAATAATTTCAGGAAAATCAAATTTATAATTTTTAATATTTATTATAAATGTATAAGAAAAAGGAAGACATAAAGGAATATTATTTATATTTTTTTCATTTGTTGTTGCCTTTAATGTATTTGTTATATTATGCCATGCATTTTCAATTATATAAATTGAATAATCACCAAATATTTCTTTACTTTCTTGATTTTCTGAATTTGATATTATTGATTCAAGTAAAATATGATTTTTAAAATTTACAGATTTTTTATAGTTAAAAAATGGAGAAGATCTTTTTATTATTTTATTTCCTTTTAATAATATTATTTTAAAGTTACTTATTATATGTTCAAAACCTAAATCTATTAATATATGGTATGTTGTTATATTATTATTGAAATATTGTCCTGGTGATAATGTGAAATCTATTTTATATGATAAAATACCTTTCGAATTTGATTTTGATGTATATTCTTTTTCTGTTAACATTGTATAATTTAATTGTTCTATATATGATTCATCACTTATTATTCCTATATTTGTTTTTGGTTTTTTTAAAGTTATTATTTTATTATTTTTTACTTGACATTTAAATTTAGTATATAATTTATCAATGTCTTCTATTAAAATGTCAATATCATATTTAGGACAAATTCTTTCATTAATTGAATCTTTCATTGTAGATAATTCTAAAGTATAATATTGTATATTTTGTGTATTTTTTTCTAAATGATAATATACATTTCTATCAGTTAAATCTTGACTTATTAAAGATAATTTTGGATTTTTATATCCAATTTTTTTAATATTTGATTGAATTATATTATATCTTAATTTAGGAATAATTGAGAATTCACTTGGTTGTAATACATATGTTGAAATTAACATAATACTATTATAATCAACATGAATATCAATTTCATTTATATTTTTTTTATATTTTGATTTTTGAGTATTTTTAAAATATAAAGCATTTGGTAAATGAAGTAAATAATGACCATTTTTATCAATATTTTTATTAGATGATATACTTATAGGAATAATATTCCCATCACATTTTTTGATATTATAATAATAATTTTGTGTTTTTTCATCTTCTCCTAATATTTTTCCTTCTGTGTTGATATTTTTATCTATTTCAATTATATGAATATTAATATCCATTAATAAACAATCCATTTTAAATTGATAAGGTAAAATTTCATCATCTAATATTAATTGTAAAGTATAATTTCCTCTTGGTAATAATAAATCAAGAAAACCAACATTATTATTAATTTTCATATAATAAGTTCTTCTATTATTAACAATTAAATTTAACATTAATTTATAAAAAACATAATCAGCACCAATTTCAGCAATGACTCTATTTCTATTTGAATTTTTTAATATTAAAGTAGTATTTGATATTATTTTAGATTTAATATCATTTCTATTAATTGTAAATTTTGGATTAATAAATCTATATTCATTTGAATTAATATCAGTTTGTATTATTAAAGGAAGATAATTAGTTTCACATTGATGATATGTCGATATTATATTATTATATTTATAAACTTGATCAATTCTATATAAAGGAGAAATTCCAATATATAATCTAATTAATTTAGATAATAATTCTTTATCATAAAAAGGTTTTAAATTACCATTTTCAATTGTTCTATTTAATTTAATTAATAAAGTATAATTTCCTTCTTTTAATAATTGATTTTGAGTATTAGAATAATTTGAAATATTATCAATTGCAATTTGTACATTATCAATATCAGAATTTTCTAATTCAATATTAAAATTACAAACAGATTGATATTCTAAAGTAAATGGTATGCTATTAATTAAATAAATACTCTTTAATCCATTTTTATAAGTTGAATTATATCTCATATAATAATTATTAATATAATTAATATATGAATTTTCTCCATATGCAATCATATATTTTGGTTCATTTAAAGTATAAGGTAATCTAACAGGAATATCTAAATTATCATTTATAATTTCAATTTTATTTATTAATTCTTTTATTCTATAATGATTACTTGATTTCTTTGATTCAATTTTAATGTCATATAATGTACAAATTAAATTTTCTTTAAATGAAGATTTTTGTTTTGGAATTACTAATTCTAAAGAATAAGAACCTTTTGGTAAATTTTTAATTAATAAAACATTTCTTCCATCAAATAAATTTCCATATGAAATAATAGAATCTGTATTTGAATCTTTTAAAATTATTGTTACTGGAGACATTAAAAAATCATTTATAATTTCAAATTTAAAATCAATTGGTTTATAAACTAAAAATTCTTGATATTTAATATAAGTATCATTATCTTTTCTTAACATATAAACAAATCCACTTCCTTTATCTTCTCCTTTATATTGAAGTGAACTATCATATTTAAAAAATTGATTTTTATTTTCATATTTAACAGGAAGAATTTGAGGTAATGGTTTTAAATTTGTTAATTCAATATATTTATTATTATTTTTAGGACATTTATAATAATTATTTTTTTCAAATGCAATTTCCATTTTAAAAGTTTTACATTTATTTTTATTTATTTCCTGTGAAATTGAACTTCTTAAATCAAAATAACCTTCATATTTAATAATAATCATATAATTAAATTTATCTTCAAGAATTTCCATTAAAGTAGCAAAATTATATTGATAATTATTAGAAAAAGAAACTAACTTATATTTTTCTTTAGAATTTATTTTTTGTTTATATAAAATAAGTTTAATTTTAACAATTGAACTTTCAATATAAATTCTAAAAATTTGTCTATTATATCTCATTAACTTAAAATTGATTCTATCTTCTCCTTGAGCAGCAGTTGGAATAATATACTCATCAATTATATGAGTTTCAGAATTAAATAATAAATATCTTAATGATTCAAAAGTTTTTGGAACACTTATTCCAAATTTTCTACAAATATAATTATTTGATAATTTTGCATTTGAAGAATAAGGAGTTAATTTAATATAACCTTCACTAGTTAATAAATTTAATAAATCATTTGAAACATTTATAAATTGAATATCAAAATGTATTTCTCCAAATTTAATTTCAATTTTTTCATCACTTGTTGTACTTATAAAATGTATTTTTTTATAATATTTGATTGATAAAGTATATCTTCCAGATTGAAGTCTATGTGTTATAATATTATTAAAATTTTTTTTATGTGTTGGATTATATATTATTTCACCTTTTAAATCACCAGTTTTATAATAAATTAAATATATTGATGCATCAATGAATATAAAATCACTTTGAATATATCCTATAATTTTTAATTTTTTATTATCTTTTTCATCTATTACAAATGTAAAATTCTTATAATTAATTAATTGATTTATTGGTTCTAAATTTTTTTTTTCTTCAATTCTAATTGATTCTTCCATTGGAATAATATATGTTATTTCATCTAATGGTTTATTATATAAATCTCCTATTGTTTTTGTTAAATGATTCATAAAATTTAATGTTTTTATATTTATTGGAATACCATTTTTATCAAATTTTTTATATCTAAATTTCATATTATTAACATTAGATCTTAATATATTAAAATTCATCATTGCAAATTCAATTTTAACACTTTCACATTTAACAAAACCAAATGAAGGAGGATAAAATTTAAATTGAATTAAATAACTTCCTCTTGGTATTTCAGATATTAAAACTAATTCATTATTTAGATTATAAGATTTAACAACAATATTTTTTTTCTCATTTGTAATTTTATATAAAACTAAATCAACTTTTATTCTTCCAGGCATCATTAAAAATCTAAATAAATAACTTTCAGTAATATTAAATTTAATAAAATGAATATTATTTTTAATTCTATCAATTCTAAACATATCTA
>JAEEGL013864152.1_pt1 | contig 14951 bp, 7 predicted proteins | sample 9134231 | NCBI WGS metagenome assembly JAEEGL01 (sample SAMN16246548, study PRJNA631951) | gut metagenome | biome: gut microbiome; feature: rumen; material: fiber-attached | host: Bos | place: Iran: Karaj | collected 2018-10
ATTGTAGCGGTAGGTGTCGGTGTAGACCTCGCGCCGACGTGAGTCAACCGTCTCTAATCGCCCCATGCTGTCGTAGTTGTAGGTGAAAACATCGTCAAGTCCGTCGGGAGACGTGTTGATGCTGTACAGGAGCCGTCCGGCGGTGTCGTAACTGCTGTTCTCCACCTGGAAGAAACCATATTCATCACCTTCCCCAACCTCATACACTGTCGTTGTCAGCACCGCCTGCACAGGTCCTCTCAATTTGTCGTTACTCAACGTTGGAGCAGTGACATAAATGTTCTGCGCCGCGACCGAGAAAGCCGCGCAGAAGAGTATCGTTGTCAGCAGTGCCTTCTTCATGGTCTAGAACTGTATCTTGGTTGTCTGCCCGCTTTCGATTACGAAGCGGCGGGTCTGTACATAGTCGTATAGCGTAGATGACTGGGGGTGCAGCACCACCTCATACTGGCCGGGCTGTAGTGTCAGCCGTTCGCCTGCGGTGCTGGGGTTGAGGTCGGTAGCATGTTCCAAGTATCCGTCGTTGATGCGGAAGATGGCACCGGATGTTATCTCCTTGGGTTTGGTGAGTATCAGCATACCAGGCAAGGGTATCGTCAGCTCGGTTGTCGCTCCGGGACGCACCACAACAGAACGCAGCAGCGTCACTGGCGTCGTCTGTACCTCGATGTCGTAGTATCCTTGCTTCAGCTTCAATGTCTCGCCCAGCCGAACTGTCGTCACAAGACTATTGTCCTGCCACACCACCGCATCGGGCATCTGTTGTTGCCATTGTCCCCGACGACCGTCGGTCTTGATTTTCAGCGCACCCTCCCTGACGATCACCAGCACCGTGTTCACACGATCGACATCGAACTGCAATCGCTTTCTGTCAACCGGCGAGTGGGTGAAGACGGTCATGTCGTAGGTTACGAGGGGATCCATCAGTAGTGTGTCGGGCTTCATGCGGTAGTCCACACTGTAAATGGTGCTTTGACGCACCACGCCGGTGCGGTGGTCATAGAAAGCCACAGGGTGTTCGGTCTCGTACAGCTCGCCACTGTCATCCAGCAGCTTCAACACCACCTTTGCCTTTTTGCCCGACAGACGGAAGATGTCGTGCAGCTTCTTGGAGAATAGCTCCTCTTGCTGGACAACGAAGACGTTGCCCGCGCAGCTGGCATGGCTGAATGTGCCACCTCCAATGCCCATAACGAAAGTCTGTACCACCACGCCGCTCATCTGCACCTGCCGTGCCACCTCGCATATCTCGGCCTCGCAGTCGTCCATGCCGTCGGTGATGATAAGTATGATGTTGCGCGAAGAACCTGTGGCGGGGAAATCGGTGATGGCGTCGGTCAATGCCTCTGCGGCCTCGCAGTCGCCTTGCGGCACCAAGGTCTTAATCTTGCTCTGCAGGCGGTAGTAGTTGTCGACACCGAACGGTACCTCAAGGCGTGTGGTGAACTGCTCTTTGTTCACATGGCCAAACACCCGCAGTGCTACATCGACATCGTGTTGGCGCGACACCGAGTCGATGAACGACAGCAGCACCTGTTGGGTAACCTTTATCTTGGCGTTGCTCTGCCAGTGGTCCCACATCGAGTTCGAGCAGTCCAGTATCAGCAGCAAACGGGTCTTGTCGGCCTGCTGGGCACTGGTCGTCGACCAATGGCAACCGACAACCGACAACAACAATATTATGAGTAGTCTGCGCATCTGTCAATCGTATTTTCCGACTGCAAAGATACGAAAAATCATTGACATGGTAAAATAAATTATATAGTGGTCAGGGTTAGTGTCCACTGGTCGATTTGCGTCCTTTCTTCCTCGTCTTTGGCTTGCTGACAGGTTTTTCTTCCTCAACTAGTTCGAAATCAATTTGCTTCTTTATTAAATCAACGCTCTTGACGCGGATGTTGACGGGGTAGCCGAGCTTGTAGCAGCGGCCATGGCGGCGGCCAATCACTTGGTAATTGTCCTCGTCGAGCATATAATAGTCGTCCTTCAGCGAACCTATGGGTATCATGCCTTCGCACTTGCTGTCCTCTATCTCGGCATAGATGCCCCATTTGCTTACACCGCTGATTACTGCCGGGAACACTTGTCCAAGTTTGTCGGCCAGGAACTCCGCCTGCTTGTACTTAACGCTGGTGCGCTCCGCGTCGGCCGCCTTCTTTTCCATGATGGAACAGTGCTTGCAATATTCCTCCATCAGTTCTGAGTTCTGGTTTTTGAGCTCTGAATTAATGGATGGACCAACCTGAAACTTTGCATTCTGCGTTTTACGCTCGGCACCAAGATAGTGTTCCAACAGCCGGTGTACCATCAGATCGGGATAGCGACGGATAGGCGAGGTGAAGTGCGTATAGTAGGGGAAGGCGAGGCCGTAGTGGCCGATGTTCTCCGTGCTGTAGAAAGCCTTACTCATGGTGCGGATGGCGATGGTGTCCACCATGTGTTCCTCACCGCGTCCGGCGATTTTCTCAAACAGGTGGTTGTAGCTTTCTGCCAGGGCCTTGCGGCTGCTCGTCTTCATAGTGAAGCCCAGTTTTGCGACAAATTCCACAAAGGTGTTCAGTTTCTCGGGATTTGGCTCGTCGTGGACTCGGTAGACAAAAGGCACTTTTACCTTTCCGGCATACTCTGCCACTTTGCGGTTTGCCAGCAGCATGAACTCCTCGATGAGCCAGTTGGCCTCTTTGCTCTCCTTGATGTATACACCGGTGGGTTTGGCATTTTCGTCGAGTATGAACTTGACCTCCTGTGTCTCGAAGTTAATGGCGCCGTCCTTGTATCTAAGGTTTCTCAAAACGGTGGCTATTGCATGGAGTTTCAGTATTGCCTCTCCGATTGCGTCATTACTCTTACCACTTTCAATTATCTCCTGCGCCTCCTCATAGGCCATGCGGCGGTTGCTGCGGATTACACTCTTGCCCATCCATGTGTTTACCACCTTTATGGATTTCAGACCATCAGGACTTTCCTTCTTTTCACCTCCCGCTTTCCTCTTTCCACTCGCCGAGGTCTCTATCTCCATCACCACACTGAAGCAGAGCTTGTCCTCGCCCTGTCGCAGCGAGCAAACCTCGTTGCAGAGCTTTTCGGGGAGCATCGGAATGGTGCGGTCCACCAGATATACGCTTGTGCCACGTTCGTAGGCTTCAAGGTCGATGGCGGTGCCGGGCTTGACATAATAGCTCACATCGGCGATATGCACACCCACCTCGATGTGTCCGTTGTCCAGAACGCGGTAGCTCAATGCGTCGTCAAAGTCTTTGGCATCGGCGGGGTCGATGGTGAAGGTTGTTACATCGCGGAAGTCGCGCCGCGAGGCAATCTCCTTCTTGGTTGGCTTTTTTATGCGTGCGGCCTCTTTTTCAACCTCTTCGGGGAACTCTAGTGGGAAATCGTATTCCGCCAGGATGCTCTGCATCTCCACGTTGTTGTCGCCTGGATGGCCTAGGCGCTTGATGACGCGGCCCACAGGGTTGTTCATCCTCTCAGGCCAGTCGGTCATCTCGACAAGCACTTTCTCGCCATCCTCGGCATCGGCCAGGTCGTCGTTGTGGATGAAAATGTCAACGTTCATCGTGCGGCTGCTGCTCACCATGAAGGCAAAACGCGCTTGCTTCTGCAACACTCCAACAAAACGTGTGCGGGCACGTTTTATTATCTCAACTACCTGTCCTTCGGGTTTGTGCATTTTTCGCTGCGGGAACATAAGCACCTTCACCGTGTCGCCGTGCAGGGCATGATGAGTGTTGTTGGGGGCAATCTGTATGTCCTCGCGCCCCTCTTCGTCGGGTATCACGTAGGCTTTGCCACCCTGTTTCATGTCGATGGTTCCGGTCACGAAATTGTTGGGCATCAGCTCGTCGTTGATGCTCTTGGGGTTGATGCGGTATTTGCCTTTGTGGTCGTCTTCGACCAAATGTTTCTGTTCGGCCAGTTCCTGCATGGTGCGGATAACGGCTTGGCGTTCCGCCTTGCTGCCGGCTCCGATACGTGAACTTATCTGCTTGTGGTTGAAAGCGTCGAAAGGATTGTTTGCAAAGACTTTAAGTATCTGTTTTGCCAGCTCTTCGTTCATAATATGCGAGTGTTTTAAATACATAACGCCGCAAGCCTGCTTTTATTGTCCGATAAGTTATTACAATATTTTCTTTTTTTTCGCGTTACTAGGAGTTGAATAACATATAATCATCAACAAGTAAAGATATGAAGTTTTTTAGAATCCTGCTGCTATTTATGGTTTTGCTGCTGCCAATATCGGTGGCGGCGCAGAAGCCAAAGGCCGTCGAGTTTACTCCTGAGAGTCTGCCCGACGAGCTGCTGGAGTACCTGAACAAGGCCACCTCTGACAATGACAAGCAGAAGGAGAATACGAAGGCTATCAAGACTTTCCGTGCCTCGTATGGTGCGATGGAACCTGGCGTGCAGCGGCGTGTGGCGGCGATATATGAGTATGCAGTGAAGGCCAAGCTGCGCGGCAACCCCGAGATTACTGATTTGACGCTGACGCTTACGGCTTATGCCACTGCGCCGGGCGGCGCACAGAATCTCGACGTGTGGCTGCAGGCTGTTGAGGCAATGCAGAAACGCAACGCTAAGGGCAAGGCGGTCAACGAGTGGGTGGACTTCAGCGGTGCCCTGTTGAGCGAGGCTGTGCTTTACCGCTCGCAGAGCAGCACCTGGCGACTGGACAGGAAGACGCCGTTCCGGCTCGCTATTGAGGATGGTACGGTGTGGGTCTATATTGACCAGCCTGCCGAACTGACCTATGCGTCGGCCAAGGACATGAACACTCTGCACGCTACTACAGGCCGATACAACTACAAGGAGAACCTGTGGGAGGGTAGGGGAGGCCGCCTCGACTGGGCTCGCACTGGACTGGGTGCCGAAGCCTGCTATGCTGACCTTTCGACCTACAAGGCAGAGACCAAGTTCCCGAAGTTTACCGCCGACTCTGTGCAGTTTGTCAATACGCATTACTTTGGCGAACCTATAGCAGGCCGCATTGAGGAGGTTATCGGCTCTCCCTCTGAGCCGGAGAAGTACGGCTACCCGCGCTTCCGCTCGTATCAGCGCGACTTTGTTATCAGCGACATTCTGCCCGGCGTGGACTACAGCGGTAGCTTTATGATGAACGGCTCCAAGTTCATCACCGCCAGCAGCAAGCACCCCGCCAGCCTTATTTTCCGCCGCGACGGAAAGCCCCAGCTGGCTGTCAGCTCGGTGAAGTTCACCATTACGGCCGAGCGTCTGACGGCGGAGAATGCCAGTGTGGCGTTCTACCTTGGCGAGGATTCGATTAGCAACACCGGCATAACGGTGCGTTATTCACCACAGGAACACCGTGTTAACCTTATCAACGACCCCAAACGCAACTACTACAGCCCCTTCGTTGACTCGTACCACGAGCTTGACATCTTCTGTGACGTCATCAGCTGGAAGACCGACGGCACGGAGGTGGAGTTTGGCAGCCTTGCGGGAACAGGTACGGTGAGCACGGCCTCGTTCGAGTCATCTAGTTACTACACCTACCGTAAATACCGCGAGATACAGGGCATCGACGAGATAAGCCCCGTGCAGCGTGCCTACGACTACGCCAGCGGTGGCAATAATGAGTTTAAGGCCAGCGACTTTGGTAACTATATCGGCCTAGACCAAGGACAGACACTGCTGATGATTCACACCCTGTGCCGTCATGGTCTTGTGACTTACAACGAGAACAGCGGCATTGTTAGGGTGAAGGAGAAGCTGGGCGACTATATGAATGCCTACAGCAAGAAGAAGGATTTCGACTACGACGCTCTGACGCTGGAATCTACTGCACGTGGAATCAATGCGAAGATGGACATCAGTGGTCAGGGTGCTGACGTGTCAGCGAACTTCCCACTTCTCATCGATGGTGTTGAGCAGTTTGTGGTCAGCGACTCGCAGATGGTTGTAGTGTATCCTGACTCGGCACGCGGCCATCGTGTTACGGTGGGACGCAACCGCAATATTCATTTCGATGGTCGTATCGAGGCCGGCAAGTTTGTCTTCTTCGTAACCAACTGCGATTTCAACTACGACGGTTTCAGCTTCGATATGCCTGAGATACGCAAGCTCTATTTTGCCGTCGAAAGCTTCACCAACCCCGACTCGTTGCACCCGGTAATGACCCCGCTTTCGGGTCTGGTGGGCAGGCTGCGTGTTGACAAGGACGACAACCACAGTGGCCTTGTAAAGAACAAGGACTACCCGATATTCGAGAGCCTGGAGAACAGCTTCGTATACTACGACCAAAAGAATATCCGCGGCGGGCAGTATGTCCGCGACAAGTTCTACTACACGTTGCATCCATTCACCATCAACAACCTTGTTGACTTTGAGACCGACAGCCTGCAGTTCAACGGTGTGCTGACCTCGGCCGGCATCTTCCCCGACATCACCTACCCGCTGAGCGTCCAACGCGACTACTACCTCGGCTTCCGCACCACAACGCCTGGTGCCGGTTATCCTGCATACGGCGGAAAAGGCACTTACCGCAAGAACATCAGCCTAGACCACTATGGTCTGCAGGGTGAAGGCGAACTGGACTACCTTGCCTCGCACTCGAAATCGAAAAAATATCTCTTCCTGCCCGACTCTACCACGGCTACCATCGATACCATCACGGTGCGCGAGGAGGGCGGTTTTCCCGACATCAAAGGCGGACGCAACCGTATGCACTGGCTGCCCTACCGTGACTCGATGGCTGTGGCGACGCTTGCCAAAGGAAGAGCTATGAGCATGTACCGTAACGAAGCCGAATTGCGTGGCCGCCTTGACCTCCAGCCGCAGGGAGCCTCGGCTGCAGGCACTGCCACCGTGCGCGAGGCCACGCTCAAGTCGCAGCGCTTCAACCTCCAGAGTCGTGAGATGGGCGCAGAGGTGACTGAGTTCGAGCTGCGCAGCAGCGTGACCGGCGACATTGCCTTTACCGCACACAACGTGCGGTCGCATGTGGACTATGACCACCTTCGCACCGACCTGAAGATTGTCAGTGGCCCGGCACGCACCGAGCTGCAGTTGGCCAAGTTGGAAGCTTACGCTGACCAGTTCACATGGATGATGGACAAGAAAACGCTCGGCATCGTCAATTCCCAGCGTGCCATCAGCGAGGGCATGGAGAGCATGGACATCCGTATGAGGCTGGGCAAACGCAACGACCTACCCGGCGTACGCTTCGTGAGTACCGATGCCGCGCAGAATGGTTTGACTTATAACGCATTGAACAGCATCTATAAATATGAGGTGGGTGACCTTAGCTCTTCGGGTGCCTACCTGCTCAACGTTGCCGACGCCGCCATCGTACCCAATGCAGACACCGTGTTTGTCAACCGTGGCGGCAAGATGCGTGTGCTGAACAAAGCCAAGCTTATAGCCAACCGCGACAGTGCCTGGCACTATATTTACAATGCCGACCTGGTCATCAACGGCGCCAACAACTACACCGGCAAAGGTTATCTTGACTATTATGGTGTGTCTGGCAGTTCTACCGTCGGCACCGCCACGAAGATATTCTTCGATGATATCTCTGTTGTCAACGGTACCACCATGGCCAAAGGTGTCATCAGCGACAGTGCACAGTTCAAGCTCAACCAGGCCTTCGGCTTCGCCGGCAAGGTACGTGCCGAGGGCAACCAGAAATGGCTGCACTTTGACGGCGGTGTGCGGTTGATACAGCCCTGCCTTGCAACCGACCAGCTCGGCCTGCTGGCCTACTCTGACTATACCGACCCGGAGCATGTACACATTATGGTTCCCGAACAGCCTGCCGACTGGAAAGGCAACCGTCTCACAGCCTCGGTACTTATCGACCGCAATACCCTGCGCCCGCAGGCTTCGTTCCTCACTCGGATGCACAAGGACGATTGCGAGTTGCTACCAGCCCACGGAGTACTCACCTACCTGGGTGACCGACAGATGTACATGATTGCTTCGGCCGAGAAGGTGGCTGACCCCGACGGCGTGGTGGCACCATACTTGTCGCTCAGTACCGATGACTGCCGTATGGAGGGTGAAGGCCCCATGTCGTTCGCCCTGCGTCCCTCGCAGGCCTCGTTCTTCGCCTACGGCTTGGCCAATGTCGGCATACAAGGAAATCGTGAGGACGACCGCATTGCAACGGTGTTCGGCTTCACCTTCCCGATAGCCAAGGAATTGGTTACCGCCATGGCCGATGCGCTGAAAGACGACCTGCGCCTTGAACCTGTCAGCTCTGTCGACAATCCCGAGATGCGTCATGCACTGATGTATGCCATGGGTAACGACAAGGGTACGACGGCTTACGTCAACTACAGCACTTCGGGACGACTCGACAAGATTCCCGCCACAATGCAAAGTACAGCCCTGTTCGACAATATCCACTGGCAGTACTCCACCACGGCAGGTCTCTATTTCGACGGTAAGGTCGGACTCCTGGGCATGGGCGACAAGTCCCTTGGCCTGGAGGTGAACCTCAAGGCGCAGATTTACCTGCGCGGCAAGACTCCGGAAATGGTCTTCTTTGTCGAGGCCGCCAAAGACCACTGGTATTTCTTCCGCTACGAAATCAACTCGCAGGAGCTGACCCTGTATAGTTCGTCCGGCACTTGGGAGGACATGGTTAAAGCCCTGCCTCTGGAGCAACGCAAAGTGGAGAAAGAGGGTCTGGGAACATTCCGCTATTTTATCGGCAACAGTCCCGACGAGGTGGCCAACTTCCTTAAGATATTTAACCGCACAGTATATCCAGAATGAAGATAAAGGACATTTGGCAGCATATTAAGTTATATTTCAACTTGATGGCCGAGAAGGAAAACGAGAAGGCCGTCATAGACCAGGTGAGCAACGGCGTGGTTTTCCGCGGCACCAACCTGTGGATTCTGATGTTCGCCATCCTGATAGCCTCTCTTGGTTTGAATGTCAACTCCACTGCCGTTATTATCGGTGCCATGCTTATCTCTCCGCTGATGGGACCCATCATTGGCATGGGACTGGCGGTGGGCATAAACGATTTCGACCTGCTGAAACGGGCGTTGAAGAACTACCTCATCGCCACACTTATCTCGGTGGTGACTGCCACAATATATTTTCTTCTGTCACCACTCAGCGAGGCTCACAGTGAGTTGCTGGCACGCACATCGCCTACACTCTACGATGTTTTGATTGCTTTCTTTGGCGGTGCCGCAGGTGTACTGGCTCTGACCACCAAAAGCAAGGGGCAGGTGATTCCAGGCGTGGCCATAGCTACCGCCCTCATGCCGCCACTCTGCACTGCCGGCTACGGCTTGGCTACCGGCCATTGGCAGTATTTTCTGGGTGCTTTCTATCTCTTTTTCATCAACACTATTTTCATAGCCGTCAGTACTTTCCTCGGTGTTAAGCTGCTGCGGTTCCACACCGTTAGCGGCGTGCAGCCCGACCGTGTGCAATATGGTCGCCGTATCATCACCATCGCTGTCATCATAACGCTCATCCCGGCCGGTATAATGACTACAGGAATAATAAGGAAAGAGGTGCGTGATCGCAATATTGCCAGCTTCGTCAAACGCGAACTGGAACGTCCCGGACGCCAGATACTGAACAAGGAACTTTTGCACGACACTCTTTATGTCGTCACCATTGGCCACAGCATGACCGAGGCCGAGTTGAATGAGGCTCAGCAACGACTGACCGACCACGGACTGAAGGGTCTTACGCTATCGGTAATCCAAGGCTATGACCAGGAGAATGTCGAGGCACTGACTCGCCAGCTCTCCGGCATGGCTACGGCCGCCGATGCCGAGCGTGTGCGGATGGTACAGCAGGTGGCCGACTTGCAGCGGCAACTTGATGCCTACTCTCAATACGACACCCTTTCGGTACGTGTCACCGACGAGGCAGCACAGCTCTTCTCCGCTCCCATGAAGATTCGTTTGGGTAGAGCTTGCGACTACACTGTGGCCATCGTCGAGCTATCAATGGCCTCACACCCAAAGGATGAGCTCGACCGCATCACTGCTTGGCTACGCACCCGGCTACAGAACGACTCATTGAGGGTTATTTTCTTCTAACACTTTAAAACCTAAGACTTTTGTACGAATATCACACTCTGCCTAACGGCATACGCATAATACTCAGCCACACCCCCTCGCGCGTGGTCTACTCCGGTGTTTACATCGGGGTCGGTAGTCGGCATGAGACGGGTTCCGACGAAGGTATTGCCCATTTCATAGAGCATTCGCTCTTCAAGGGTACCACCCATCGCCGTGCACACCACATTTCGAGCCGTATCGACGGTATTGGTGGCGAACTTAACGCCTTTACCACCAAGGAGGAGACTTGTATATACGCCACTTCCTTGGCCGAACATCTGCCCCGCTGCCTCGAACTCTTTGCCGATATTCTCTTCTGCTCCATCTTCCCCGATGCTGAAATCGAGAAGGAGAAGGACGTGGTGTTGGAAGAGATTAACTCCTATAGCGACACTCCTGCCGAACTTATATTCGACCAGTTCGAGGAGTTTGCCTACGAGGGTCATCCGCTGGCACACAACATCCTAGGCACCAAACGCAACGTGCGCCGTTTTACCCCCGACCGCTTGCGTAGCCGTATGCAGCAGGAATACACCCCCGACCGTATGGTTGTCGCCGTGGCAGGCAACATCGGCTTCGCCAGGCTGGTGAAACTGTGCGAGAGGTTTTTCCAACCCGAAACTGAAACCGCCCACCCCCTTCCGTCCCCCCTTGAGGGGGGTAGGGGGGTGTTCTCCCCTCCCAAAGTTCATCCCTTCCGTCGCCATATCTCGCGCCGCACCCACCAGGCTCATCTGCTCATAGGCTGCGAGGCTCCCGACATATTCAGCCAACAGAAGACAGCCTTCACGCTGTTGAACAACATCCTTGGCGGTCCGGCTATGAACTCTCGCCTCAATGTGGCCATACGTGAGCGTTACGGATTCTGCTACACCATTGAGTCGCAGTACGTCCCCTTCTCCGACACAGGCCTGTTCTATATCTACGCCGGTGTCGACCTTGATGCTGAGGACCGCGTCATTGCACTTATCAAGGACGAGCTTCGCCGCATTGCCGAAATACAGCTCACCCCCCGCCAGCTGCGTACTGCACAGCAACAGTTCATCGGACAGATGGCTATCAACAACGACAACGGTCTCAACGAGATGCAGAGTATCGGCAAGGCATACCTCAGCTTCGACCATGTCGACACCCTCGAGGAGATGAATGCCGACATCATGCGCGTCACTGCCGACGACCTCTGTTCAATCGCCTACCAACGCTTCACCCCCGACAGCCTCTCAACACTCGTCTATGGAAAGTGAAAACCAGCCACCAAAACTATAACCTTTAAACCCAAAAGAACGTGACTCTCGATTATCCTTGGTATTTTGTTCCCCTCTGCCTGCTGGCAGGTGCCGTATATGCGGCGGTGCTCTACCATTTTGGACGCCGCAGTTTCAGCAAGCGACTGCGCTGGCTGCTGTCATTGGTGCGCTTCGTGGCCGTGTCCACTATAGCTTTCCTTCTGCTGGCTCCAATGACGCGCCGCACGGTGCATGAGCGGCAGCAACCACACGTGGTGGTGGCTATCGACCGTTCCCTGTCGGTAAAACAGAGTGCCGACAGTGCTTTCTCTTTAAGTCTTCCGGACAATAAATTCCGTGTCACTACCATCGACTTCGGAAACGATGCAGCCACCGACATCGGCAGTGTGCTGGAAGGTCTGGTCGGTGGCGATGCCGATGCTGTGGTACTGGTTACCGACGGCATCTACAACCGCGGAGCAAACCCCGCCAGTGTGGCCGAACATCTCACGGTGCCAGTCTATACCATTGCCCTTGGCGACACCACACAGCAGCGCGACGCCGCTATCGGAGGCATTCGTACCAACCGCGTGGCCATGCTTGGCACCAGCCTGCCTGTCGAATTCACTGTCAGCTCCGCCCTGCTCCGTGGCCAGTCGGCACAACTCACCATCGTCGATGCCCACAACCATTCTCTGCACCAGCAGCGCATCACATACTCCGAAGATGCTTTTAGTCAGGACATCTCCGTTGCACTGCCTGTACGTGAGGCTGGCCTGCAAAGATACTCTATCCGCCTTTCGCCTGTCAATGGAGAAGTCAATCAGAATAACAACGTGCTGACCTTTTATGTCGATGTCATAGACACTCGTCGCCGTGTGGCCATCATCGCCAACGCTCCTCATCCCGACGTCGCCGCTTTGCGACATGCCATAGAGTCTAACCCCAACTACGAGGTCGAAGTGTTCTTTGCCGGAAGTGGTAAATGGAAAGCGGAGAGTGACGACTACAGTCTTGTCATATATCACAATCTTCCATCCGTAACCAATCAAATTGCAACATCGAACTCACAAAACTCCATCTTCATCGTTGGTCTGCACACCGATCTCGCACGTTTCAATGCCCTGCATTCTGGTCTGGAAATCAATGCTCGCGCACAGCGTACAAACGAGGTGACAGCCATCTTCCGCCCGGCCTTCTCGCTCTTCTCAATCCCCGACGACGATGCCGCTGCCATCGAGCAGTTGCCGCCGCTGTCGGCACCGTTCGGCGAGGCACGCCTCTCCGAAGGTGTGCAGACCCTATTTGCGGCACGTCTGGGCAATATCGACACCAAACAGCCTCTTATGGCGGCTTCTGTGCAGGGCGAGAAAAGACATGCCTTCGTCTGGGGCGAGGGATTGTGGCGCTGGCGACTGGCCGACTATGCAGCCTCGGGCTCAACAGACCGTTTTGACCGCCTTGTTCAGCAGCTCGTCGCTTTCACCGCCATGCAGTCCGACCGTGCACATCTGCGCGTCGAGGCCGAACGCACCTATACCGCAGGCTTGCCTATCCTCATCCGTGCACAGCTCTACAACGAGGCCTACCAGATCACCAACACACCGGATGTGAATATTACTGTTGGCAATGAGGATTACTCTTTCCATCGTGATGGCGACGGCTACAGCCTGACCCTTCCCGATCTCGCTGAGGGCATCTACCGCTATCGCGCAACGGGCGACGGCCAGACAGCCGAAGGTACTTTCGCCGTGGAAGCTCTCGGTCTCGAAAGCCGTAGCCTTGTGGCCGACCACACTCTTCTGCGCACCATTGCCAACACTACCGGTGGACAAATGTTTTACCCATCCCAGCTCAAGGAACTCAACTCCGAACTGCTTGCAAATCTAAAACCTGTGATATACTCCCACATGCGCTACGCCGACCTTGTCAGTCTGCCTTTTGTGCTGATACTGATTTTGTTGCTGCTGGTTGCCGAGTGGGGCATTAGGAAATTCAATGGTGAGGTGTAAGAAGCATAGCAGTGCCCTGCGCGAGGTCACCACACTGCTGTCGGGCAGCGTGGTGGCACAGGCTATAGCGTTTGCAGCCTACTTCGTGCTGCTGCGCATATACACCGCCGAGGACTATGGCCTTTTCTCTATTTTCTATTCCTATATCGAGGTTATCATCATCTTCTCTACCTGCAAGTATGAACTGGCCATCGTCCCCGCCGCCACCGATCAGGAAGCCGCTGCCATTGGTCGCTATGCCCTAAAGCTTAATGCTATTGTTTCGGCAGCGCTGCTTGCCATCCTCACCGTGCTGACGCTTACGGGAACACTGCCCGGCAAATTCTCACGCCTCGGCTCGCTGGCGTTGCTCATCGCGCCGATGGTTTTTTTCTGCGGCACCACACGCATCTATGGCGAGCTGTTCAACCGCCGCCGCAACTACCGTACCATCGCAGCCTCCGACGTAGCCGGTGCCGGTATCGGTACACTGCTGAAGACCCTGTTCGGACTCCTCGGTATGCACACTGCCGGTATGCCCTTAGGCACTGTCCTAGGTCAGGCATCGGCAAACTTGGTTTACCGTCTGCGGCTTGGTGGCAAGCGGTCTATGGATGGTGGTCAGCAAATCCAACAGACCACCGACAGCTGTTCAATGACCGACAGGGAAGTTGCACGGCGCAACCGTAACTTCCCCCTATATGTTGCCCCGAAAGACCTGCTTAACAGCCTCTCGGCTAACCTGCCCTTCATCTGGCTGGCACTCTATTTCGACAATGCCGCCGTCGGCCTTTTCGGCATCGCAATAACCTTCATCATCCGTCCGACACAGGTTATCAGTGCCTCGTTCGAGCGTATGCTCAATGCCCGCTGCTCCGAGGCAGTGCGTGGCAGCAGTGCCATGTATCCTATGCTGCGCCGTTTCCTACTGCCCACCGTCGGTGTCGCACTGTTGGGTGCGGTGTTGCTGTGGTTCATTGCCGGACCTCTTTTCGGACTGCTGTTCGGAGGCCGCTGGACAGACTGCGCCCCTTACGTGCGAGCCCTGCTGCCCTGGGCTGTGGCCAACATCGCCTCGCTGCCTCTGATGTTCATACCCAATATCTTCGGTACCCAGCGCATAGAGCTGCTACTCAATATTGCACGTCTCTTGCTACGTGTCGCGGCCATAGCCGTCGGCATCGCCATGTCCGATTTCCTTCTAGCAGTATGGCTCTTCTCGGCAGCATCCACCATCCCCGCATTAATACTCTTTGTCTGGTATCTCTTCCAAGCCCGCCATCACGACCAGCGTCTAGTCTAGAAGCAAAAGAAAAAGGTGATTCGGCTCAAAATTATGCTTTTTTAATGGCAAATTGCAAATTTTTGAGCCGTATTTGCAAAAAAAAGGGATTTTTTGAGCCAAATACAAGACCTATTTTGAGTATCCCTCGTGTGCCAATGGTAATATGAGCGTATACTTTCGGCAATCCTTATAAGGCCCTTCGGTAATGTCTCGGTGAAAAAATTTGGCTGTGTCGCGAAAAGTTTGTACTTTTGCATCGTCAAATAAAACATAAACGGACACTATGAGCACCGAGATGATTACGAAAACCATTGCCGACTATTTCAAGACGCAACCTGTCTTGAAAGCATGGCTCTTTGGCTCTTTTGCCCGTGGCGAAGAG
>JAEEGL014012472.1_pt1 | contig 14951 bp, 13 predicted proteins | sample 9134231 | NCBI WGS metagenome assembly JAEEGL01 (sample SAMN16246548, study PRJNA631951) | gut metagenome | biome: gut microbiome; feature: rumen; material: fiber-attached | host: Bos | place: Iran: Karaj | collected 2018-10
AGTTACCTGACGCCCGCGTTCCCCTTCGCAGCATAGCTGCTCGGCGTTCGCTGGAATCGTAACACTGTTACGATTCCTTAACGCTCACGCTATCGCGGCGCGACCGAGAAAAGCATGAGGGCTGTTTCCCGAAATGCTTTTCTCGATTAGCAAAACCAAAGGTTTTGCGGCGCTCGCTTCGCTCGCTTAGTCGCCCCCTGAGTTTGGGGTGCTTGTCTCGGTCGCCCCGGCAGTTAGGGGTGTTTGGCACAACCGCCCGCAAGTATTGACACACCCCATTCGATGATATATACTATTGCCGATAAAACACACCGGAGGTACTGTCATATGAAAAGAACGCTTGCGATACTTCTCGCAATCATGATGCTGCTCTCGCTTGCGCCGGCCGCGTTTGCCGGAACGGGGGCTTCGCATACCGTCAAGGCGTATGAGCCCCGCAGGGTAAGGGGCGCCGCGGCGTCCGCAGAGGACGAGCTCGATCCGCACGATCTGAGCATGGTGCGCGCGTTCCTCGAGACGGCCGACGAAAACGGCGTGAAGAACGGCGTGAAGCTGAATCCCGATTACGATCCCGGGGATCCCGCGACGTGGGTGAGGATGGATCACAACGAGGATTGGGGCGATTATATCGCAAACGGCGTGACCTTTTGGGCCGAGGCCGACGGCAAAAAGCGCCTTGACTGGGTGAACTTCAACGATCTGGACGTCTTTGGCCCGCTGGATCTTTCCGACTGCGAGGAGCTGCAGTACCTTTACTGCTCCAACACGCGCGTGACTTCGGTCACGGCCACGCGATGCTATGCTCTGCTCGAATACGTGTGCAGCAACAGCCTTATCGAATTCGAGGATCATTCCGCCTGCGACGAGCTGTATTACGTTGATCTGAGCTATAACCGGCTGAGCGGCGCTTTCTACTCCTTCAGGTATCCCGCGCTCTGGCATCTCGACATATCGGGGAACAACATAGATTATCTCTCGCTGACGGAGCTCCCCAATCTTCAGAGGCTTTTTTGCTCCGATAACCTCATCGAAAGGTTCGAGCTCATCGCATGCCCGACAATCAACGAGCTCTATGCCGATCACAACCGCCTTGAGACGCTCGATCTCTCCGACTTCACCGACTTAGAATACGTTTCGGTGCTGTTCAATCCGTTGAGCTCGCTCGATATCTCCGGCTGCACCAAGCTGCCCCGAAACACCATTACGGCGTATGGAAACGGCACTTTCGGCTACTCCCGAACAGTTGAATACGACTATGCGTATAACCCGATCGTGACCGAGTTTGCAGCCGCATATCCCGCCGACGGCGCCGAATTCACAGGCTGGTTCGCTGCCGACGGCTCGGCGGTCTCCGATGAGCCCGAAGCCGACCTTGAATGGATCGAGTACACCGACCTCGTCGCAAGGTTCGCCGACCGGATCCTCCCCGGCGACGCCGACCGGAACGGCATCGTCGACACCACCGACGCGCTGCTGGTGCTGCGCTGCGCGCTGGGCATTTCGGGCGAGGCGGAAGATCTCATGGTCAACTGCGATATGGACTCGAGCGGAGTGATCGACACCACCGACGCGCTCTTCATTTTAAGGGCCGCGCTGGGCATAGGCTGAAACCTGCGCATGAAAAAAGCTTCTCCGGGGCGTTCCCCGGGGAAGCTTTCGTTTTGCCTTTCAGTATCAATCGAGGGTTATGTCGTTCACGTCGTCTATGCTGTCGCCGCCGGCGCCGGGGCCCACGCGCCCCGCTATGAGATAGGTGTGCTCAACGGGATCGAACACTATGCGGTGCAGCAGGCGGAAGCCCTCCACGCAGCCGGTGCTGGGCACGTGCGTGCGCGGGCCGGTGCAGGGATGCACTATATCGCCTATCCTCACGTGCTCCTCGTCGACGTATGAGATATCCATATCCTTGGCTATGGCCTCCTCCACCTTGAATTCAAGGTCGATAAGGTCCACCTTGGGGGGCCTGTCGTCGAAGGCAAGCAGGAAGCCGTGCTTTATATCGCGGTGCTTGCAGCGCTTGAATTCATCGGGCGGAAGGAATATCTCGCACAGATCCTCGGCGGTGTGAGTCATGCGGCGGTATTTGACCGATCTTTCCACCCTTGAATGCAGCTCGGAAGGGAGCGGGCCGAATATGGTGGGGCGGGTGATTATTATCTCCTCGCCCACGCCTATCATAAGGTTGGCGTTTATGTTCAGCAGGGGATATATCAGGTCGAAATGCTCCACTATCACGCGCTTGCCGTTCTTGACGGCGCGCATTATGGCGTCGGCCAGCTCGCGCGGCTGAGTGAAGGCCGATTCGAAGCGTATGTCAAGATGATATGTGTGCGCGGTGAAGAAGCCGTAATCCTCCTGATCGAGAAGCGGCAGCGGGCGCACGTTTATGCCGTTGTCGTCGTTGGTCAGCTCAAGGCCGGGGAACATGCCCTTTATCAGCATGCTCTTGCCCGAGCCCGCCTCGCCTATTATGCCGATGAGCTTGTCGAAGGGCGAAAGATACATCTGAGCTATCTGCATGCCCAGCTCATACATCCTGTCGCGCCCGCGGGGAGCGAAAAATACGCTGTAATAATGGTTCTGCTGCATCCTGCCCGAATACGACATGGGGATCCACCTGCCCTTTCAGATCTTATTGATAAGATTATATTTCATATCCCCCAAAAACGCAATAGCAAAAGGCCAAGGCAGAGCGGATATTTCCCGCCCCGATCGGCCCTGAAACGAACGGGCACGGCGCGTTTTTTCGCATCATGCCCGTTTTACTTTATGCTGTTTTTGCGGGGATCGCCCTGCTTTTGTTATTCCCCGAGCTTGGTGAAAGTGATGGGCAGCATATCCTCGAGCCCTTCGGGAACTTCCTCATTCTCCGCGGCGTCGAGGGTGAGCGTGGCGGGGGTGAGCTTACAGCTCACGCAGTCGGTATCCTCATCCGCGGCCTCGTCAGGCGAATCGCTCATATAAAGCTTTCCGTCCTTGAGCATGTATTTGCCGCTCGAGCTGCTGTCGCCGAATATCTCTTCGGGATCCATATCGGCCTTCATCGAATCAAAGATATCGTCCATGCTGCCCAGGCCGGCCATGGAAAGCAGCGAATTGAACGTCTCGTCGGTCATCTCCTCGGGATCCATCTCCATGGATTCGGCCATCTCCTTCTTCATCATGTCGGCAAAGGCGGGCTTCATGCGCTCGAACATCGCGTCCACGGCGGCCTTGGCGCTCTCCTCGTCGATCTCGACGGAATAGGTGCCGTCCTCCTTGAACTCCATGTAAAGCTTGAGCGTGATATCCGAAAGATCGAGGCCGTCAAGATATTCGCCGTATTCTTCAAAGTCCTCGGCGGCGTACTTGCCGCCCTCAGCCGTGGCCGTCCATCTGCCCAGGATCAGCTTTCCGTCATCCTGACCGCAGGCGGCAAAGAGCGCGGCGGCCATCACCAGCACGAGCGTCAGCGCGGCGGCGCGCAAAAAAGTCTTTTTCATATTTCCTCCTTAAATCGTCCCTTTTCGCGGGATCTTCCGGATAAAGGATACTTTATAAGCGATGCGATGTCAAGCCCTTTCGGTATTGAATCTTTTCGGATTAAGAGTTATAATGAATAAGTTAAGTCCAAATACTTTTTTGGAGGTCATCAAATGAGAAGAAGTATGCTTTTCCTGCCGGGCAACACGCCCAACATGATCATCAACGGAGACGCGCTCGGGGCGGATTCGATCATTCTCGATCTCGAAGACGCCGTATCCCCCGACGAGAAGGATTCGGCGCGGCTGCTCGTGCGCTCCGCGATCAAAAACATGGGTTTTTCGGGCGTGGAGATCACCGTGCGCATCAATTCGATCGACACCGATTACTGGAGGGACGATCTTGACGCGATAGTGCCGCTGCGTCCCAACCTCATCATGCCGCCCAAGGCGAGCTGCGCGAACGACATACTCACCGTCGACGCCTATATCGAGGATATCGAGATGGCGTATCACATCCCCGTGGGCACCGTAAAGCTCATTCCGCTTATCGAAACCGCGCTGGGCGTTGAGCACGCGTTCGAGATCGCCTCCGCCTGCAAACGCGTTGCGGCGATATTCCTTGGCGGCGAGGATCTGACGGCCGACCTTCGCTGCAAGCGCACCAAGGCGGGCAACGAGATCGACTATGCGAGAAAGCGCCTTGTGGTTGCGGCGCGCGCCGCGGGAGTGGACGTTTACGACACCCCCTTCACCGACGTGAACGACGACGAGGGCATAAGGATCGACGCCGAATACGCAAAAAGCCTTGGCTTTACAGGCAAATCGGCCATCGCGCCCCGCCACGTCAAGGTGATAAACGAGGTGTTCAGCCCCAGCCTTAAGGATATCGAATACGCAAAGATGGTATTCGAGGCGATAAGGATAGGCAAGGAGCAGGGCAAGGGCGCCGTGTCGCTGCTGGGCAAGATGATAGACAAGCCCATAGTGGAAAGGGCGCGTCAGACTTTGGAGGCTGCAAGGCAGCTTGGATTGGCAGGTGATATCGATGAGTAAGCTTGTGGATTCCATAAGGCAGGCCGTGATCGACAGCGGCCTTCGCGACGGGCAGACCGTATCCTTCCACCATCATTTGAGGAACGGCGATTACGTGCTGAACATGGTGATGGACGTGATAGCGCAGCTTGGAATAAAGGGCCTCACCCTCAACGCAAGCTCGCTCTTCAACTGCCACAGGCCCTTGAAGGAGCATATCAAAAACGGCGTCGTTACCAACATAATAACCGACTATATGGCGTCGGAGCTGGGCTCGTTCATTTCCGAGGGCAATATGGCTTCTCCCGTGCAGTTCCGCACTCACGGCGGCAGGCCCTTTGACATAGAGAACGGCAAAACGCCCATCGACGTTGCGTTCATCGCCGCTCCCGCGGCCGACTGCATGGGCAACTGCACGGGCAAGCTGGGCAAGTCCGCCTGCGGCTCGCTGGGCTACGCAATGCCCGACGCGAAAAACGCCCGCTTCACCGTGGTGATAACCGACGAGCTGCACCCATATCCCCTCGTGCCCTGGTCGATACCCGAGACCGACGTGGACGAGGTGGTCGCGGTGGATTCGATAGGCGATCCCGCGGGCATAGTCTCCGGCACCACCAAGATCACCCGCGATCCCGTGGGCCTTTCCATGGCAATGACCGCGGTGGACGTGATAAAAGCCTCGGGCCTTTTGAAGGAGGGCTTCAGCTTCCAGACCGGCGCGGGCGGCGCATCGCTCGCGGCGGCGAAATTCTTAAAGGACGTGATGCTCAAAGAGAAGATCCGCGGCAGCTTCGGCCTGGGCGGCATCACGGGATATCTCGTGGATATGCTCAACGAGGGCTGCTTCGACGCGCTTATGGACGTGCAGTGCTTCGACCTTAAGGCGGTGGAGTCCATCCGCGACAACCCCCGCCACAGGGAGATATCCGCCACGCATTACGCCTCGCCGGGCGCAAAGAGCGCCGTGGTGGACAGCCTTGACGTGGTGATACTCGGCGCGACCGAGATAGACACCGATTTCAATATCAACGTGCACACCGATTCCGACGGGCGCATAATGGGCGGCTCGGGCGGCCACAGCGATACCGCCGCGGGAGCCAAGCTTTCCATGATAATCGCGCCGCTCTCCCGTGCCAGACTGCCCATCGTTACCGACCGCGTTACCTGCGTTTCCACCCCCGGCTCCACCATCGACGTGCTCGTCACCCAAAAGGGCGTGGCCGTCAATCCCAAGGACGAGGAGCTGCGCCTGCGCCTGAAGGACGCCGGCATTAAGGTGATGGATATCCGCGAGCTGAAAGCCCTTGCCGAAAAGACCAGCGGCGTGCCCCAAAAGCCCGCCATGGGCGACCGCATAGTCGCCGACGTCATCTACCGCGACGGCACTGTGATAGACCATATCAGGGAGGTCGTTTCCCGGGATTGACGTCCGGGTGATCATCCGAGATCCGGCTTTTTCCCCCTCATCCGTCACTCGCGGCTTTCGGATGGCGTCAACCAAACGGCTTCCCCTTGGCGGGGAAGCTCCGCGAAGCGGTGATGAGGGGATAATATCAAAAAAAGATCGGGCCTTCGGCTCCCCCTCATCCGTCACTCGCGGCTTCGCCGCTCGTGCCACCTTCCCCGCAAAGGGGGAAGGCTTGGATTGGCGTCAACCAAAGGGCTTCCCCCAACGCGGGGAAGCTCCGCGAAGCGGTGATGAGGGGATCAAATCAAAGAAAATCCCTTGGGGATTTTCAGCCCTACTGCAAAGCGAAATGAGCAAGGACAGCGGAGAAAAAATCACACAGATATCACGCGTCCTCCGTGGCAATATGACGCGGGAGGAAAAGCATCTTTGGTATGATTTTCTCAAAAAACTCCCCATCCCCGCTTATCGGCAAAAGCCGCTGGGAAACTGCATCGTGGATTTCTATATCCCATGCGTTAAGCTTGTTATAGAGCTTGACGGTTCTCAGCACGGCACTCCAAGCGGGCGTGAACGCGATCTGCTTCGCGACGATCGACTTATACGGACGGGCAATCTGGTGCTGCGCTATTCAAACGAGGATATCAGGACCGCTTTCGAGGGCGTTTGCCTTGATATCGTAAAGCACATCCGCGAGCGCGGGATGGGCGATGATTGGATGCCTTTTCCGGAACGATAATTGAAACAGAGGCTTTTCCCCCTCATCCGTCACTCGCGGCTTTGCCCGCTCGTGCCACCTTCCCCGCGGCGGGGGAAGGCTTGGGATGGCGTCAACCAAAGGGCTTCCCCTTGGCGGAGAAAGGCTCGGGTCGGCGTCAACCGAAAGGCTTCCCCCCGGCGGGGAAGCTCCGCGAAGCGGTGATGAGGGGATCAAATCACTATTCTATCCTGAAAGGAGTAAGACCATGAGAGAGATCAGCGCAGACGTCATCCGCGACCGGGTCGCGGAGCTGGCGATCGAAGCCAACTGCAGGCTTCCGCGGGACGTGAAAAACCGCATCGAGGAAGCGCGTGAAGAGGAGCCCCGCGCGGTGGCGCAGGGCATACTCGACAAGATAATCGAGAACTACCGCATTGCCGACCGGGACTTCGTGCCCATCTGCCAGGACACGGGCGTGTGCTGCGTGTTCCTTAAAGTGGGTCAGGACGTGCATATCACGGGCGACATCCGCGAGGCGGTGGACGAGGGCGTGCGCCGCGGCTATTCCGAGGGCTACTTAAGAAAATCCGTGGTGAAGGATCCCCTGCGCCGCGTGAACACCGGCGACAACACCCCCGCCATGCTCTATACCGAGATCGTTCCGGGCGATAAGATCGAGCTCACCGTCGCTCCCAAGGGCTTCGGCAGCGAGAATATGAGTCGGCTTGCCATGCTCAAGCCCTCCGACGGCATCGAGGGCGTAAAGGCCTTCATACTCAAGACCGTGGAGGAGGCCGGCCCCAACCCCTGCCCGCCCATTATAGTGGGCGTGGGCATTGGCGGCACATTCGACAAGGCCGCCTATATGGCCAAGAAGGCGCTTATGCGCTCCGCCGACGAGCGCAGCGCCGATCCCTTCTATGCCGACCTTGAAGCCGAGCTGCTGGAAAAGATCAATTCCCTCGGCATAGGGCCGCAGGGCTTCGGCGGCAGGACCACCGCTTTGGCCGTGAACATCGAATGGTATCCCACCCACATAGCGGGCCTGCCCGTGGCGGTGAACATCAACTGCCACGTCACAAGGCACAAGACCGTCGTTATTTAAGGAGGCGCTCATGGAAAGGAACATCACCCTGCCCATTACAAGGGAGACCGCCCGCACCATCCGCTCGGGCGAAAGCTGTCTGCTTACGGGCGTGATCTACACCGCCCGCGACGCGGCGCACAAGAGGCTCGTAGAGCTCGTCGAAAAGGGCGAACCCCTGCCCTTCGATATAAAGGACGCCACGATCTATTACGTCGGCCCCACCCCCGCAAAGCCCGGCCGCGTGATAGGCTCGGCCGGCCCCACGACCAGCTATCGCATGGACGCCTATTCCCCCACCCTCATTGCGCAGGGCGAGACCGGCATGATAGGCAAGGGCAAGCGCGGCCCCGAGGTGGTCGAGGCCATGAAGAAATACGGCGCGGTGTATTTCGCGGCCATCGGCGGAGCCGGCGCGCTGCTCTCGAGCTGCATCAAGAAGGCCGAGATAGTCTGCTATGAGGACCTTGGCGCCGAGGCCGTGCGCCGCCTTGAGGTCGAAAACCTGCCCGTCGTATGCGTGATCGACTGCGAGGGGAACAACCTGTATGAACAGGGCCGGGAAGAATACCTGAAATCAGCAGGCAATTGAATATCAAGCGTTCACGGAGCCCCCTTTAAAACGGAGGCTCCTTTTTTGCCCGCGCGAAGGGCAGGTATCGCGAGACACATCCCCGCTTCTAATGGAATCGGCAGCTTAAAGGGCTAATGCATCACAAAGGGAACAATAAAAAGGAATCCCCCTCATCAGTCGTCTTCACTCCGTTCAGCCGACAGCTTCCCCGCCAAGGGGAAGCCTTTTGGCGTATCCCGCAGGAGGGGCGACCATTCCAAACACCCAAAACTACCGGGACGACCGGGCAAAGCACCCCAAACTCAGCGGGCGACTAAGCGAGCGAAGCGAGCGTCGTAAGGCGTCGCAAAACCTTCGGTTTAGCTAATCGAAAAATGCATGCAAATTTTTCGGAGGCCGTCGCCGCGCCGCGATAGGCGCGGAACGCGGGCGTCAAGTAACTGAGGCCGCTCCTGCGAGACATATCCCAACATCTAAAGGAATCGGCAGCTTAAAGGGCTAATGCATCACAAAGGAAACAATAATAAGGAATCCCCTCATCAGTCGTCTTCACTCCGTTCAGACGACAGGAACCTGATGCGGCAAGCGCATCAGGCACTCGGCTGAAAAAGCCAAGCAGTTGGCTTTTTCCGGGCGCCTCCTGCCCCGCCAAGGGGAAGCCTTTTGGATTTTCGACCACAGGGAGAAAAGCCGGAGGGATCGTCGTTTCACGTCAATCATACGCTCCGTACTTTCTGAACCTTGCGATCTGTGCGGCGGTGACGGCGCTGGCTCCGAACGGGGCGTTATAAACGCACGCCTTGAGATAGGCGGGCTTATCCGCGGCGGAGGCGGTTTCGGCAAGCAGCGCCATGACCGAATCTATCGCTTCGGTATCCAGCGCGCGCAGTCTTTCGCGCACGCGGGAGCGCGGCACCCGCTCGCCCTTGAAGCGAAAATTTTCGGAATACCACAGCTCGCTTATCGCAAACTCCACCGCCTTTGCGGCGGGCTTATCATAATACCTGCCCGAGATATCAAGCCTTTTCAGAAGCTCCCCGAGCCCGTCGTCCTCTGGTTTGGGCTTATCGTCCGGGACAGGCTGCGGCGCGGGCTTTCGTTCGCCGCGGGCGGCGAGTATGCGGTAAAGATTGCTCGTTTGGCGCAGGCCTGCGCCGGACCCCGTTATGCGCGTTTGCCGTGATATCAGCCCCGCGTCCACCAGCTCGCTTATCGCCCTGATGACCGTGTTGCGGCAGAGCCCGCACTCGTTTGCGATCCTGCGTATCGAGGGAAAGCATTCGCCTTCGGCGTTCGCGCAGCAGCTTAAAAACATAAAAACCGATCTTGCGGCGCTGCCGAGGGGCTTTTTAAATACTTCGGAAGCTACGTAAAACTCCTTTCTCGCTGTTTTCATTCGTTTTCCTTTCGAAGGATACGATCGAGCGAAGCGAGATCGTATCCGTATTTATAATTTATATTTATATTGGGGTGCAAAAAATGAACCACCCCCATACCAAAAAATGAACCGCGTTCATTTTTTGAACACTATTATTATAGCACATTTGTTCTTATTTGTCAAGCCCCCCGAAAAAGGGGGCACGATAGGCGCTCCAAAAATAAATATATGGAATATTTTTCCCTGTTCGGCTTGACATTTTTCGCCGCATAGCGTATTATACGCGAAAGTGGATATTAAGGAGTTATATCGGGTTTTTACGCGCCCGGGCTTACGTATCCGCGGGCTTGACCAACTAAAAAAATGCCGGTTCAGCGAGGTTTTAAAATGGAAAAGAAAACAATAGTCATCGGCGTTATCGGCGCGGACGTTCACGCCGTGGGCAACCAGATACTCTATCACGCCTTTACCGATGCGGGCTTCAACGTGATCAACCTGGGCGTTATGGTATCCCAGGAGGAGTTCATCAACGCCGCTATCGAGACCAACGCGGACGCGATACTCGTTTCCTCCCTTTACGGGCAGGGCGAGCTTGACTGCCGCGGTCTGCGCGAGAAGTGCGACGAGGCAGGCCTGGAGGGCATACTGCTTTACGTCGGCGGCAACATCGTCATAGGCAAGCAGCCCTTTGAGGAGGTCGAAAAGCGCTTCAAGGCCATGGGCTTTGACCGCTCGTTCCCTCCCGGAACCGCTCCCGAGGTCGATATCGAGTGTCTTAGGGAAGATCTGCACATTCAGGACTGATGCTCCGAAGGGGTTAACATGAGACCCGTATTATTGATTGATTTCGGAAGTACATACACAAAGGTCACGGCGGTCGATATCGATTCGCCGCGCCTTTTGGGGACAGCAAATTCATACACCACGGTCCAAACCGACATTAACGACGGGCTTGCCGACGCGCTTTTTCAGCTTGAAAAAAAGACGGGCAGGCTCGATTTTTGTGAGCGCTACGCCTGCTCCTCCGCCGCGGGGGGATTGAGGATGCTGGCTTCGGGCCTGGTTCCCGAGCTGACGGCCGAGGCCGCCAAGACCGCCTCGCTTGGCGCCGGCGCCAAGGTTTTGAAGACCTATGCCTTCAAGCTGACCGAGGACGACGCGGAGGAGATAAAGGCCACCGATCCCGATATCTTCCTGCTGGTGGGCGGCACCGACGGGGGCAATTCCGAGTGCATAATCCACAACGCCAAGGTGCTTAAGAGCATCGGCGGGGATTACCCCATAATCCTTGCGGGCAACCGCAACGCCGCGCGCGAATGCGAAAGGATACTTTCCGGGCGCGAGGTGCATATCTGCGAAAACGTGATGCCCAGATTCGGCACCCTGAATATCGAGCCCACGCAGAAGCAGATACGCGAGGTGTTCCTTAACCGCATAGTGCAGGCAAAGGGCCTTTCGAAGGCCTCGGAGCTGATAAGCGGCATTATGATGCCCACCCCCAGCGCCGTGATGGCGGCCATGAAGCTGCTTGCCGAGGGCACCAAGGCGCAGAAGGGCATTGGCGATCTCGTCGCCGTCGACGTAGGCGGCGCGACGACCGATATCTATTCCGTCTGCGAGGGGCTGCCCGACGATCCCAGGACTTCGCTGCGCGGGCTGCCCGAGCCTTACATCAAGCGCACGGTCGAGGGCGATATAGGCATGCGTTACAGCATTCACGGCATAATCGACGCGGCCGGGCTCGACCGTGTGGCCGAGACCGCGGGGCTTTCCCCCGAAAGGCTTTCGGAAATAGTCGAAATGTTTGCCGCAAACACCGACATGCTTCCCTATGACGACGAAACCGCAAGGGCCGACGAGGCGCTGGCTTCGTGGGCGGTGCGCGCCGCCGTCACCCGCCACGCGGGACGGCTGGAGGAGATATTCGGCCTGGGCGGCTTAAAGCTTGTTCAAACGGGCAAAAACCTTGTGAACGTCGATAAATTCATCGTCACGGGAGGTTCGCTGATACACACCGAACACACCGGGCGCATCGCCTCCTACGGCTTCTATGACGAGGAGGAGCCCGAATCCTTAAAGCCCCGCGCGTGCGACGTGCTGGTTGACAGAAGCTATATTATTGCCGCAATGGGACTGCTTTCGGAGCATTATCCCGACGCGGCGCTGACCATATTAAAAGAAGAATTACAAGAGGAGAGAGCATATGAACAATCTTCAAAATAAGCGCATTCCCGACGATGAGTTCTACGCCATCCGCGAAGAGGTTTTAAAGCAGTGGCCCACCGGCGCCGCCGTTGACCTTGCGGAAGCGATCGAATTTCACAAGTCCCTGCCCGACCACAAGATATTCTCCAAGAAGCTCGTCGACGCCAAGAACCGCGGGATCACGCTGATACAGCCCCGCGCGGGCGTTGCGCTGATAGACGCGCATATAGAGCTGCTCACCTATCTGCAGGATAAGGGCGAGGCGGATCTGCTGCCCACCACCATCGACAGCTACACCCGTCAGAACCGCTATCAGGAGGCGGAAAACGGCATACGCGAATCCATGAAGGAGCGCCGCTCCATGCTCAACGGCTTCCCGGCGGTCAACCACGGCGTTGACGGCTGCCGCAGGCTGATAAAGGCGCTGGACACCCCCATACAGGTGCGTCACGGCACCCCCGACGCAAGGCTGCTGACCGAGATCACCTACGCCGGCGGCTTCACCAGCTATGAGGGCGGCGGCATTTCATACAACCTGCCCTATGCCAAGAACGTGCCCATGGAAAAGACCATCCGCGACTGGCAGTACGTCGACCGCCTGACCGGCATATATGAAGAGGCGGGCGTTTCGATCAACCGCGAGCCCTACGGCCCCCTGACCGGCACCCTGGTGCCCCCCTGCATATCGCACGCCGTTGCCATAATCGAGGCGCTCCTTGCCGCCGAGCAGGGCGTGAAGAACATCACCGTCGGCTACGGTCAGTGCGGCAACCTCGTGCAGGACGTTGCGGCGATACGCGTGCTTGAGGAGCTCACCAACGAATACCTTGAAAAGAACGGCTATAATGACGTGTGCGTCACCACCGTGTTCCATCAGTGGATGGGCGGCTTCCCCGCCGACGAGGCGAAGGCCTTCGGCGTGATAAGCTGGGGCAGCGCCACCGCCGCGCTTTCAAAGGCCACCAAGGTCATAGTCAAGACCCCGCACGAGGCCGCCGGCGTTCCCACCATGGAAGCCAACGCGCAGGGCTTAAGGTGCACCAAGCAGCTGATATCCATGCTTGCCGACCAGGTGTGCACCGCCGCCAACCTTGAGGAGGAAAAGGAAATGATCCGCCGCGAGACCCGCTGCATCGTGGACAAGTGCTTTGAGCTGGGCGAGGGCGACATTGCCGACGGCACCGTGAAGGCCGTTATGAGCGGCGTGCTTGACATTCCCTTTGCTCCCAGCCGCTTCAACGCGGGCAAGATGCTCCCCGCGCGCGATAATTCCGGCGCCATCCGCATACTCGAAATGGGCCATCTGCCCTTCGATAACGAGATCAAGGCATATCACCGCGCAAAGATCGCCGAGCGCGCCAAGGCCGAGAAGCGCAGCGCTTCCTTCCAGATGGTCATCGACGACGTTTACGCGATAAGCAAGGGCAGGCTCGTGGGCAGGCCCAGGAACTGACAAACGAATACTTTTAGAAAGGTTTTGAATAATATGAAGATCACAAACGTAATCTGCTCCGCAGGCCGTACCGGCTTCTATTTCGACGATCAGCGCGCCATCAAGGCGGGCGCCCGCAGCGACGGCGCCGCCTACTTCGGCGAGCCCAAGACCCCCGGCTTCACCTCCGTCCGTCAGCCCGGCGAATCCATATCCGTGATGCTCGTGCTCGAGGACGGTCAGATCGCCACCGGCGACTGCGCCGCCGTGCAGTATTCCGGCTGCGGCGGCAGGGATCCCCTCTTCCTTGCCAAGGATTTCATCCCCGTTATCGAGCAGCATATCGCTCCCGCCCTCATCGGCCGCGAGGCGGATAATTTCCGTCAGCTTGCCGCGGATCTGGAGGCCATCACCGTTGACGGCAAGCGCCTTCACACCGCCATCCGCTACGGCATGACCCAGGCTCTGCTGGACGCCGTTGCCAAGGCCACCCACAGGATGATGTATGAAGTCGTCGCCGAGGAATACGGCCTCACCTTCGAGCCCAAGCCCCTTGACATTTTCACCCAGTCGGGCGACGACCGCTACACCAACTCCGACAAGATGATCATCAAGGGCGCTCAGATACTCCCCCACGCCCTTATCAACAACGTGAAGACCAAGCTGGGCGAGCACGGCGAAAAGCTGCTTGAGTACGTCAAGTGGCTGCGCGACCGCGTACTTGCGCTGCGCACGAGCGAGGATTACTGCCCCATATTCCACATCGACGTTTACGGCACCATCGGCATAGCCTTCGGCAACGACAATTACAAGGCCATGGCCGATTACCTTGCCACCCTTGAGGAGGCCGCAAAGCCCTTCCACCTTCGCATAGAAGGCCCCATGGACGTTGAGGACCGCGAAAAGCAGATGCTGGCCCTTAAGGCCATCACCAAGGAGCTTGACGACCGCGGCATCAACGTTGAGATAGTTGCCGACGAGTGGTGCAACACCCTTGAGGATATCAAGTACTTTGCCGACAACAAGGCCGGCCACATGGTGCAGATCAAGACCCCCGACCTGGGCGGCATAAACAACACCATCGAGGCGGTGCTTTACTGCAAGGAGCGCGGCATAGGCGCCTATCAGGGCGGCACCTGCAACGAGACCGACCGCTCAGCTCAGGTGTGCGTGCAGTGCGCGATGGCCACCCGTCCCGATCAGATACTCGCCAAGCCCGGCATGGGCGTTGACGAGGGCTACATGATCGTTTACAACGAGATGCAGCGCATACTGGCCTATGCAAAGGCGAAGGCGAATAAATAATAGCACGGAACGGAAAAAAGGGCCCTTATGGGCCCTTTTTTCGTCCTTCGTTCACCGAAGGCACGCGCCGCAAACTAAGGGGGCGACCCAGTGAGCGAAGCGAGCGTCAAGCAACTGAGGCCGCTCCCGCGAGATAATAAGGAATCCCCTCATCAGTCGTCTTCACTTCGTTCAGCCGACAGCTTCCCCGCCGGGGGGAAGCCTTTTGGCGATTCCCGCATTAGGGGCGACCATTTCAAACACCCCAAACTACCGGGGCGACCGGGTAAACACCCCAAACTAAGGGGGCGACTAAGCGAGCGAAGCGAGCGTCGCCCACGTGGCCGAAAAATAATCATTTTTCGAGCCGAGTGGGCGCACGCGCCGCGA
>JAEEGL014411022.1_pt1 | contig 14951 bp, 8 predicted proteins | sample 9134231 | NCBI WGS metagenome assembly JAEEGL01 (sample SAMN16246548, study PRJNA631951) | gut metagenome | biome: gut microbiome; feature: rumen; material: fiber-attached | host: Bos | place: Iran: Karaj | collected 2018-10
CTCGGCCTCGGGCGCGCCCGGGTCGCGGAAGTGCACGTGCACGTCGCGCAGCCCTCCGCGCGCCACGAAGTAGCGCGAGGCGTCGCGGAACTCCTCCGGCACGGCCGCCGCGCCGCGAAATGAACGCTCTGCATCAGCCATCGCCGACCCCCCTACACGTACACGCGCTCGACGCGGTTGCCGAGCGAGCAGATGATCTCGTATGCGTGCGTGCCCTTGAGCGCGCCCCAGTCGTCGGGCGTCACCTGGTGGCCGCCGGAGCGGCCGAGGCACACCACCTCGTCGCCCGGCGCCGCGTCTGGCGCGAGCGACGCGTCTATCGTGGTGTAGTCCATGGATATGCGCCCTATCACCGGGCAGGGGACGCCCTTCACGAGCACGTGGCCGCGGTTGGAGAGCGCGAGCGGAAGTCCGTCCGCGTAGCCGGCGGAGATCGTCGCGACGCGCGTGCGGCGGCTGAGGCACCACGTGCGCCCGTAGCCGAGCGTCGTGCCGGGCGGCAGGTCGCGCACCTGCGCGATCCGCGTCTTGAGCGTCAGCACGCTCTCCACCTTCAGAGCGCGGCGTCCGTTCGGGTCGAAGGAGCCGTGCAGGTTGATGCCCGTGCGCACCTGGGTGAACGGCGGGCGCGCCGCGCGCGGGAAGTTGTTGATCGCGTCGGACGCCGCGATGTGCACCTTTGAGAACGTGATCCCGCGCTTCGCCGCCTCGGCGAGGACCGCGCAGAAGAGGTCTATCTGCTCGTCGGTGAAAGGGCTCTCCGGGTCGTACGCCATCGCGCAGTGCGAGAACGCGCCCTCGCAGTCGAGGAACTTCATGCGCTTCACCTCGCGCATCACGCGCACCGCGTCCTTCGCGAGTATGCCGAGGCGGCCCATGCCAGTGTCGATCTTGAAGTGCACCTTCGCCCGCGTCTTCAGGCGGCGGGCGGCGTCGTCTATCAGCCGCGCCGTGGCGACGTCGGTTACGGGCAGCGTGACCCCCGCCTCCACCATGGGGGCTATCTCGTCTGGCAGCACGGACGACAGTATCTGCACCGGCTTGCCGCGTCCGGCGAGCTGGAGCGCCTCGAACGGCTCCGCCACGCCGAACCCGGCGCAGTCGGTGGACGCCAGCGCCGCCGCGTACGGCTCCACGCCGAGCCCGTAGGCGTTGGCCTTCATCACGCACAGCACGCCGGCCGGCCTCACCGCGGCCGCTATGCGCCTGTAGTTCGCGCGCAGCCGGCCAATGTCAACCTCTACCCACACCCTCCTGCGAAGAGACATCTCAAACCTCCACCGAGGTGAGCGACACGTCGCCCCATCCGCACGGAAGGGCGAAGCGCACTGCGCCTCCCTGCTTTTTCTTGTCGAGCCGCATCGTGCCGGCGAGCGAGTCGAACGTGATGCCGTCCGGCATCGCCGTCGGAAGCCCGGCTGCGGCGAACGCCTCCGCCAGGCGGTCCGGCCAGTCGTCCGGCGCGAGCCCCAGGCGCACGGCGAGGCGCGCCTCCTCCACCATCCCGACGGCCACCGCCTCGCCGTGCTTCATGGCGAAGCCGGTGGCGACCTCCACGGCGTGGCCGACCGTGTGGCCGGCGTTGAGCTTGGCGCGGACGTCGCGCTCGCGGGGGTCCTGGCGCACGAGGCGCACCTTCACGGCGAGGGCGCGGCTCACGAACGCGGCAAGGCCCTCGGGGTCCTCGGACGGGCCGGGGGCATCACCGTCCGCAAGCGGGCGCAGCGCGTCGAACATCTCAAGATGGCGCGCAAGGTCGGGGTCCGCTATCACGGCGTGCTTGAGCGCCTCCGCGAGGCCGCACCTCCACTCGCGCGCGGGAAGCGTGGCGAGCGTATCGACGTCCGCCGCGACGAGCGACGGCGAGTGGAACGCGCCCACCATGTTCTTCGCCCCGGGGAGGTCGCACCCCGTCTTGCCGCCCGTCGAGGCGTCAACCATCGCGAGCAGCGTCGTGGGCACGTTGATCCAGCGGATGCCGCGCATCCACGCGGACGCCGCGAAGCCGGTGAGGTCGCCCGTGACGCCACCGCCGACGGCGACGGCGAAGTCGCCGCGCCCGAGGCCGGCGCGCATGAACACGCGCCAGATCTCCTCGACAGTTGCGAGCGTCTTGCCCTCCTCGCCCGACGGAATCATGGTGCGCACGGCCTCGATGCCGGCGGACCTCAGAGACTCGGCCACCGCGCCCCCGTAGAGGGGCTCCGTGCAGGCGTCGCCCACCACCACGGCCCGGCCGCCCATCCCGTGCGCGCGCGCCCATTCGCCTATCCCCGCGAGAAGCCCGTCGCCGACGACGACCTCGGAGGGCACGTCGCCAGACGATATCATGTACGACCCGAAGAGTATCTCAGCCGCGTCGAGCAGGCTGTCGAACGACCGGCCCGCCACGTCTAGGCGGCGGCGGAAGCTCGCGTAGTGCCCGGCCCGGCTCTTCATCAGCCTCTCCAGCTGGTCGCCGGAGTCCTCGATCCCGTTGCTCAGGAGCGGACGCGTGCCCGGCGCCATCTCTATGTGCGCGCGCAGGACGTCGAGCGGACAGTCCAGACACACGACGATGCCGCTGCGCTCGGCCATCTCCCTGCACTCCGCGTCGAGGAGCGTGCCGCCCCCAAGGGCCACCACGCACCTCTCGCGCCGGCAGGCCGCGTCCAGTGCCCGCTTCTCCCTTGCGCGGAATCCGGCCTCGCCCTCCTCGGCGAATATCCGCCTCACGGGCATCCCGGCCTCGTTCTGGACCTCCTTGTCCAGGTCGAGGAACGGCAGGCCCAGCCTCTCGGCGAGCAGCTTGCCGAGCGTTGACTTGCCGCTCCCGGGCGGCCCGTAGAGGAAGAGGCTGTGCATCCGTCAGACTTCTTCCTTGATCGTGTTGCGCGCCTCGTTCACGCGCATCTTGCGGCCGAGCACCTCCTTCTCGCTCATGGCCGCGATCGCCCTCTCCGCCTCCGGGCGGTTCGGCATCACCACGAAGCCAAAGCCCTTGGAGCGCTGGCCGCCCTTGTCGGTCACGATGCGCGCGCTCGCCACCGTGCCGAACTTCTCGAATTCGGCGCGCAGCTGCGGCTCCGTGAGCTCGTAGCTGAGGTTGCCGACGTATATCTCGACGCTGCCGGCCGGTATGGGCTGGCGCGGCGAGGGCGCGGCGGCCGCTCGGGCGCGCTTCGGCTGCTGCTGGGCCTTGTCGGCCCTGGCGCGGCGGCCGAGGAAGTATCCCGCCAGCATTCCCACCGCGAAGGTGCCGGCGAGGGCCGCGATCGCGTGCGGCGGGCACTTGCACTTCGCCGACGCGTCCGCCAGCATCAGAATCGTGTTCATCATCATCTTCTCTTGTCTCCTTCTTTTGTTCTGCCGCGCCTCAGCAAGCGAGGAATCCGTCGAGCTTCTTCATGCGCGACGGATGGCGCAGCTTGCGCAGCGCCTTCGCCTCTATCTGGCGTATGCGCTCGCGCGTCACGTTGAACTGCTTGCCCACCTCTTCTAGCGTTCTGGAGAAGCCGTCGGTGAGCCCGAAACGGTAGTCCAGCACCTGCCTCTCCCTCTCCGTGAGGGTAAGCAGGATTTCCCCAAGTCTCTCGCGGAGCATGGCGTAGGCCGTCTGCTCCGAGGGGTTCTCCGCGGTCGTGTCGGGGATGAAGTCGCCGTACCTGGCGTCGTCGCTGTCCCCCACCTTCGACTGCAGCGAAATCGGCTGCTGCACCATGCGGTACACCTGGCGCACCTGGTCGGGGCGCAGCTCCATCTCGACGGAGAGCTCCTTCTCCGTGGGCTCTCGGCCGAGCTTCTGGATGAGCTTCTTCTGCACGCGCATGAGCTTGTTGATCGTCTCGATCATGTGCACCGGTATGCGGATCGTGCGGGCCTGGTCCGCGATCGCCCGCGTCGCCGCCTGGCGGATCCACCACGTCGCGTACGTCGAGAACTTGTAGCCCCTCTTGTACTCGAACTTCTCGACGGCCTTCATCAGGCCGGTGTTGCCCTCCTGGATCAGGTCCAGGAAGCTGAGGCCCCTGTTCGCGTACTTCTTGACGATCGATATGACGAGGCGGAGGTTCGCCTCGACCATCCTCTGCCTCGCGTCTATGCCGTCCTTGAGTATGGTCATCATCTCGCCGAACGTCGAGAGGAACTCCTCCGGCGGCATTCCGAACTTCGCCTCCAGGCTCTCGATCTTCTTGCGGCACACGGCGAGGTCGGCGTCGCGCCGCTTCGACTTCGGCTTCGAGAGAAGCTCCCGCTTCTTCGCCAGCTCGGCCTTGTAGGGCAGGTATATCTGCTCGTTCGCCTCCATGCAGAGCGTCTCGAGCACCTTCTGCTTGAAGTTGAGCTCCACGAACGCCTGGCGCATCCGCGCGCGGGCGTTCTGGATGGTCTTCTCCGCGCCGCGGATCTGCGCGCCGGTGGACTTCTTGTTCCTGGTGACCTCGAGGTACTTGGCGTACGCCTCGTGCATCACCCTGCCCACCTCCACGAGCATCTTCCTGAACGCGGGCATCTGCTCCATGTAGGCGTCGCGGTTGTCCTCGAACCTGTCGGTGACCACGCGGTCGAACCGCTCCTGCATCGTCTCGAGCCGGGCGAGCAGGCCCATGTACATCGCGGGCGCGAACGCGAAGCGGTTGAACATGTCCTTCGTCATCGCCTCGGCGTTCTCGATCTTCTGGCAGATGTCGACCTCCTGCTCGCGGGTGAGCAGCGGCACCTGGCCCATCTGGTGCAGATACATCCGGATCGGGTCGTCGAACAGCTCCTGGGCGCGGGCCGCCACGAAGCGGCTGTCGCCCTTCTTGTCCTTGTTCGCGATGTAGGTCTCGACCTCCTCGGAGCGTATCACCGTGACGTTCAGCTGCTGGAGGATCATGATGAACTCCTCCATCGTGGCCTCGTCCTGCACCGTCGCCGGCACGATCTGGTTGAGCTCGTCGTAGGTGACGTAGCCGCCGTTCTTCTCGGCGCGCTGCTTGACCTCCTGGATGACGGCGTTGCGCTCCTCTATGCCAAGCACGCTGTGGCCGGCGAAGGCCGACATGTCAACCGGGTCGAAGTCGTCGCCGTAGGCCGAGGACGGTATGGGCATGAGGTCGTCCAGGCCAAGGTCGTCCAGATCGGCGGCGTCGGGAACGTCCGCGTCGTCCGCCGGCGGATTGCCGTCAAGGGCCTCGTCGGCCACCTTGTCGAAGTCCAGATCGCGCGCCTCGGCCTCCGCGGCCTCCGCCTCCGCCTCGTCCTCCGCCGTCGTGGCCTCGAAGCGCACCTCGCGCTCCTCGGCGTCCTCGTCGGCCACGTCCTCCCCAAGCGCGCCCTCGACGACGTCCTCCTCCACGTCGCGCCCGGAGCGCGGCAACTTCTCCTTGTCCTTCTTGCTCTTTTCCTTCTTGCCGACGACGGAAGCCTTCTTCGCCGCAGCCTCCCTGGTCGCAGGCTTCTTGGCGGCCGAGCCGCCCTGCGGCTTCGAACCCTGGGACACAGGCTTCTTCTTTTCGGACTTCGACGCCTCCGCCGCCTTCTTGACCTTTGCGGACGCGCCGGACTTTGCGCCAGACGATGTGTTTGACTTGCTGTTTTTCTTTGATGCCATAGCGGCTCTAGACTCCTTGAGGGTACAATTCTATTATACACCTATTTGTCAAGGGGAAAAGTGTATCATTTCTTACGAAAAAAGTAAACTGACAAAATGGAAAAAATTAAACGGCAAAAACGGCGCGAAAATGCGCCTTTTTACTTCTCTGGGAAACGGCAAGGAGACGATTTCATCGACCCTAGCCGCGAAGCACGAACGTCCGGGACGGAGTCTCGGCGTCGCCGCAGTAGAACTGCACCGCGACGCGCCTGTCGGAGACTTCGAGCCTGTAGTGCCCCGCCGCATCCGCGAAGAGATACCTCTTCATGTACGGACGGTACTCTTCCGCCAGCTGCAGCAGCTCCGGGTCGCCTTTCGCACGATTTCCAAACGCCTCCACCCCCTCGTCGATGACGTTGAGCGACGCGTCCTGCTGCGCCCAGACGCTGTTGACCACGAGCTGCGTGACGCGCCCCTCGGGCAGCGCGAGGTCGTGCAGCTCGACGCGGTGGTCGTGCCCGGCGAGGACTATCGCGTTGCGCTTCGCGAGCAGGCGCAGGATCTCGCGCCTCTCGACGTCACGCCGCGCCTTCAGCTCGTCGCTTTCCGTCCTCGCGCCGCCAAGCAGGAACCAGCGCGTCATGCAGCTCGGTATCGCCGGCCCGTGGGTCACCAGGAAGGTGTGGCGGGCGCCCGCGCACTCGACGAGCAGCCGCTTGAGCAGCGCGACGTCGGGACGCGGCTCGTTGAAGTCCACCACCACGAACGCGTCGGGGCCGTGCCTGAACGAAAAGGTCGTTCCCGCGACGGGGCGCTTCAGCTCCGCCGCCATCATGGGCGGCATCATCTCGTCGTAAACCTCGCGCGCCAAGGTGCCGCGTATGTCGTGGTTGCCGACCACTGTCACGAACGGCAGCGTCCCGTATGCGCGCTTGACGCGTTTCGCCATGTCGCCCAGCATCCGCCTGTGCACTACGGGGTTCCCGCAGTCGCCCTGCACCAGATCGCCCACCTGGAGCACGAACGCCGTGTCGGGCGTGACGCATCTGGCGGACGCCGCGAGAAGGCGCGGCATGCGCTCCTTCCACATCCTGGCGTTCCGCCTGTGCTCCTTCAGATGAGCCTTGAATCGCTTCTCCGTCGTGTCGGACGTGTAGTCCGAATGATACTCCGCCACGTCCGGCGAGTCGTAGTGCGTGTCGCCGAGCAGGGCCACGGAGTAGCCCGCCCCGCGGCGCCGCGGGGCGGCGGCGCATCCCGGCGCGGCGGAAGCGCAGCAGACGACGGCGCCCAGCCCCGCGGCCTCCGTGAGGAAGCCAAGGAACGACCGCCGCAGCATCATCCTGCCGAACGGCGTTCCGGAGATGGACGCCCGGTCCGTCACACCGCGGTGGTCTCCTTCGCGAACTGCGGACGGCGGCCCTTGTAGAACCACATCATCACGGGCGTCGCGATGAACATCGAGGAGAACGTGCCGGCGCAGACGCCGATGAGCATCGTCAGCGCGAAGTCGAAGATCGAGCCGTCGCCGAACGCGAACAGCGCCACGACCGCGAAGAACGTGGTGACCGACGTGATCACCGTGCGGCTCAGGCTCTCGTTGAGCGCCCTGTTGCAGAGCTCCCTGAAGTCGGTCTTCTGGTCCCTGCGCAGATCCTCGCGGATGCGGTCGAACACGACGATCGTGTCGTTCACGGAGTAGCCGATGATCGTCAGCAGCGCCGTGACCACCAGCAGCGACACCTGGCGCCCGCACAGCGAGTAGATGCCGAGCGAGATGAGCGCGTCGTGCGCGAGGGCCACGAGCGCGCCGAGGCCGAACCCGAACTCGAAGCGGAACGCCACGTAGATCAGGATCGCGCAGAGCGAGAGCACCACCGCCCAGGTGCCGGACCTCTTGAGGTCCGCGCCGACCATCGAGCCGACCTCGTCAACGGAGACCTGCTTGAGCCCAGCGTTCGGGAACGCGGCCTTGAGCGCGCCGGTCACGTACGCCCCGACGTCGCCCTTCGCCACGGTCCTGCCCTTCTCCGTCTCGGCCGTCTCGCCGGTCTTGACGAGCAGCGTGGCGTCGCCGACGCCCTCCTGGTACTGGATGACCGCCGCGTTGTCGAATCCGGCGAGCGCCTTGCGCACGTCGCCGACCGCCGGCTTCGCGTTCTGGTCAACTGAATAGACGAGCGACGTGCCGCCGGTGAGATCGACCGCCAGCACCGACGCGGGCGACGTGAACGCGCGGAAGAAGAACACCGCCACCGTCACCGCGCAGACGGCGAACGCGCCGATGAACGCGCTCTTGCCGAACTCCACGAACTTCACGTTCGGGGCCTGCTTGAAGATGTTGAGCATCCTGAACGGCTTCATCGACTCCGCCTTCGTGGTGTAGTCGAACACGAGGCGCGTCACGACGACCGCCGTGAACATGGAGATGAGCACGCCGCCCGTGAGCGTGATCGCGAAGCCGCGCACCGGGCCGGTGCCGACGATGAAGAGGATCACGCCCGTCACGATCGTGGTGATGTTCGAGTCGAGAATCGCCGTGAACGCGCGGCCGTAGCCGTTCCTGATCGCCCCGCCGACGGAGCTCTTCGCGGCGAACTCCTCGCGGATGCGCTCGAAGATGATGACGTTCGCGTCAACGGCCATGCCGAGCGTCAGCACGAGGCCGGCGATGCCGGGCATGGTCAGCACGGGCAGCTGGAGCGACCCGGTGGCGCCCATCGAGGCGTCCTTCGCGAACACGCCGAGCACGTTCGCCACCAGCACGAGGGCGGCGGGCAGGAGCGCGATGTCGAGGAAGAGCGCGACGTTGGCGACGAGGCCCGCGTACCAGTAGTAGATGAACATGAAGAGCGCCACGAGCGCGAAGCCGAGGCAGGCGGCGACCATGCCGGCGTGCTTGGCGTCCTCGCCCACCGTGGGCGACACCGACGACTCGGCGAGGAGCTTGAGAGGCGCGGGCAGCGCGCCGGAGTTGAGGTCGTTGGCGAGCTGCTGGGCCTCGGGGGCCGAGAAGCTGCCCGTGATCTGGCCGTGCGCGCCGATCTCGCTCTGGATCACCGGAGCGGAGACGAGCGTGTCGTCGAGGATGATCGCGAGCTGGCGGCCGCGACCGGTGGGGTTCTTCGGGCCGTTGGCCACGTAGTTGCGCGTCACGTCCGAGAAGAGCTTGGCGCCCTTGGAGTTGAAAGTGAAGCTGATGGCGAGCGAGCCCGTGTTGGGGTCGCGCTCGACGGAGGCCGAGGTGAGATACTCGCCTGTGATCGGCACGGGGTTGCCCTTGGCGTCGCGGGCGGGGGCGCTGCGGCTCACGAAGGCCGCCTTGTACGAAACGCCGTCCTTCGCCTTCTCGAGCATGAACTGGTAGCGCGGGTCGGGGACGCGGAACGCCGAGAGGCGGGCCGCGTAGCCGGGCTTGGACGCGATCTTCTCGAAGTCGGCCACGCGCACGAAGCCCTCGCCGCCGCGCTCGTAGCCCTCCGGGTTCGCGTCGCTGGACATCAGCTTGGCGACGAGCTCGTCGTTGCGCGGGTGCGTGAGGCGGAATTCGAGGAACGCCGCGCTCTGGAGCGACTTCTTCATCTTCGCGCGCGTCTCCTCGTCAATGCCGGGCAGCTGCACGAGAAGGCGGTGGTCCTTCATTCCCTGGATCACCGGCTCGTTCATCCCCATGCCGTCAACGCGGCGGCGCACCACCTGGATGATGCGGTCGTCGCAGCCCGCGAGCGTCTTCTCGATCTTCTCCTCGACCTTCTCGGTCGCGTTGGAGAGCGCCGGCTCGGCCGCTATGATGGTCTCGCGCAGCTTCTCCCTGTCAACGCCGAGCGTGAAGGACGTGCCGCCCTTCAGGTCAAGCCCGTAGCGGAGCTTCTCCGCCACCGGGAAGGTGACGTAGATGGAAAAGACCGCGATGATGAGCAGCGCGAGCCACTTCCAGATGTCGTTGCGAGACGAATAGTCTGTGTTCATTGATTGCCTCTTGTGATTCCTTTTGCTAAACGGAACGAATATTATAGTAAATCCGCGGCGGAATTTCAAGTGGGTCTTGCGGAAAATAGAAAATTCGGCGAAGCCCCCCAGCAGAGTGTCATTTCACGACTACTCTCACCTCGCTCGGGGACTGGCCGCTGCGCGTCACCTCGACGTGCGTGCGGATCCGCTCGCGAAGACGCTCCACGTGGCTGATCACGCCCACCTTGCGCGACCCGGTGAGGGAGTTGAGGCGCTCAAGCGCCTCGATGGCGGAGTTCAGATGCTCGCCGCTCAAGGTGCCGAACCCCTCGTCGATCAGGAGCATGTCCACGCCCAGCCCCGTGTCGCTCATGCCGGCAAGCCCAAGCGCAAGGGCAAGCGAGACGAGGAACTGCTCGCCGCCGGAGAGCGTGTTCACCGGACGCATCGCCCCACCCTCGAAGGCGTCGTTCACCGAAAGCGTCAGCCCCTCGCATGAAAGCATGTAGCGGTTCGACAGCTGCCGCAGATAGTGATTGGCCTTCACTAGAACGTTCGCCAGCACGTAGGACTGTATCTCCCGGCGTATCTTCTTCCCGTCATTGTCCCCGAAGTACGCATGAATCGGATCCCACTCGGCACGCTCCGCCTTGAGCCGATCAGCCTCCTCGCGCTTCGCCCGTCGCTCGGCCGCGCGCGCGTCGTCGATGGCAATCTGCTGCTGGCATCGGCCCCGCTCGTCAATGGCTTCGGCCTCCGCAGCCCTGCAAGCGGACACGCCCTCCGCAAGCGCCTTCTCCGTGTCGGCGTCCGCCAGGCCTTCCGGGCGCGCGGCCAGGTGCCTTTCCACGCCGACATGGGCCTCCTCCCAGCGTCCCAGCAGCCCCTCCACTTCCGCCGTGGACGCTGCGGCCCTCTCGCCCGCCGCCACCTCGCCCAGCGCGGGCATCTTCCCCACCGCGCGCGTGATGCAGTCGGCGATCTGATCCCCGGTCTTGACGAGGGCATCGAGCGCATTCTCCGCCCTGGGCAGTTCGGCCTTGCGGGCCGCATACTCGCCTGCCGACGCCTTGAACGCCTTCTCGACTGACGCGGCATCCCGCTCCCACGCCTCAAACCAGCCCGGTTCTGACACCCTGGCAGAAACGTCCGCGAGCTTGCTGACGGCGCGTTCGCCCTCTGTCCCGACCGCCGTCTCGTGCAATTTGATCTGGTTCAGGAGCGCCGCAACTCCCCCCTCGGCCTTCACCACGCCGGCCTGCGCACATTCCTTTGACTTCCGAAGGCCCGTCAGTTCCCTCTGGAGGGCCCTGATGGACTTCTCCTGCCTGTCGATCTCCGCAAGGCGCGAGTCGAGCGCGGCGATGTTTGCTCCACACACCTCAAGCGCGGCCGCCGCGCTTTCATCGGAGGCGTCCTGAAGGCCGTTCCGAAGAGCCGCTGACGAAACGGAGCCCTTCTCCTCGGCGATCTTCCTCCGCTCGCCGTCAATCAAGCCCGATTCCTTTTCAATAGTTTTCCTCAGCGCATTGACGGACGCTGCGGCCTCGTTGTACTGCCGCTCCTTGACAGTGCAGGCGGACTCTGCCTCGGCGCATTTCGCATCGAGTTCCGCGAAGAGCGCCTTGAAGTGGCCTTTGGCATGCAGGCTCTCGATCTTGTTGCCGCAGATCGGGCAGATGCCGCCCACCCTGAGGTCGGACACAAGCTTCTCTATTCCGTCGTCAACAAGCTTCTTCTGGACGTCGCGGTTCGCCCTCGCTAGGGCAACCACCTCCCGCGCGCCCTCCACTTCGGACTTTAGCGCGGGCAGTCTGCCCTCGACTTCCGCAAGCTCCCCCCTCCGCGCGGCAATGGACTGCTCGCGGACGGCCACGCTCGCCTCCATGGTCGCGATGCCCTTGATGCGCTCACGCAGGCCAAGAAGATCGCCCCTGAGCTTCTCTGCCTCGTTTCGGGCCTTCTGCACGCCTTCCCGGTCTAGGGCTGCGAGCTTCTTCTCCTCGCCGGCAGTCTTCTCCTCTGCGGCGGCAAGGTCCAGCGACGCCTTCTCCAGCGCCGCCTTCGCGTCATCGACGCCCTTCTGCAGCGCCGGAAGGTCCTGTCTGCACTTTCCAAGCGCCCGCTCCGCCGCAGCCTTGTCGTCACGCGCCCTGCGCACGTCGGCAAGGCTCTGCAGAATCACGTCGGCCGATTCGTACATCGCCGCCCTTTCCGCCGCCTCCGCAAGAAAGGCCCTGAGCGCCTCCAGCCGTCCCGTCGCGCAGGCGACGTCCTCGGACGTCTTGCGCTCCATGGCCTTGAGCGCCGCAAACGCGGCGGCGAGGCCAGCCTTCGCCGTCTCCGCGCGCGCCTCAAGTTCGCCACGGCGCTGCATCCACCGCAGCTTTGCGTTCGCCGCCTCGCGACTCTTGCCAAGCTCCGCGATACGGGCCGTAAGCTCCGCGATGCGCCCCTCGACCTGCCCCCGAGCCTCGCCAAGGCCGGTCATGCCGGCGATCTCGGCTTCAAGCGCCTTCACGCCCCTGTCAAGATCCGACCACTTTGCGGCGATCGCCTTTCCGAGCTCCGAATACTTCGACGTGTCGGTGAGCTTTTCGAGGATGTCGGCCTTCTCGTCTGGCGTTCCCATGAGGAACTTCGTGAACTGCCCCTGCGCCAGCATGGTAGTGCGACAGAACTGCTCGAAGTCCAGGCCGACCGCAAGCAAGGCTGCCGCCGTGCAATCCTTGACCTTCGTCCAGGTCACGCCGCCGGGCGAGCAGTCTTTCCATGTCCATTCCTCGCCCTTGAGCATTCCCTTGTTCTGTCCGCGGGAGATCGCCTCTACGGACCATTCCGCCTCGTACGGCTTGCCGTCGTTCCCTACAAGCGACAGCGTGGCGCTCGCCGACGTCGCCCCGTGGCGAACCAGCTGACGCGCATCGTTGTAGGCGTATCCGCCGATCTCCTGCGGATTCATCTCCTTCTTGCGCTCGTAGCGCGGCGTCTTGCCGTAGAGCGCGAGCGTGATGCAGTCCAGGATTGTTGTCTTGCCGGTTCCCGTCTCGCCGCAGATGAGGAACAGCGGCGCGTCGCCGAGCGCCCCGCCCTCGAAGTCGAGCTCAGCCGACTCGATGGACGCTATGTTCTTGATCGCAAGCCTCCTGATCCTCACGGCTGCACCTCCTCCATGAGCGACTTGACCAGCTCGCGCTGGCGGTCCGTCAGCTCATGGCGCATCGACAGTATCTGAAGAACCTCGTCGTCGGAAAGCTCCCTGAGCTCCGCCATCGTCAGACGCTTCCTGCCGTCCTGTCTTTCCGGCGCCTCCGCCCGAACTGGGTTTATCAGGCAGAACCTGAAACCCTTCGCGACACATGTCTGCCGGGCGCGCTCCGTCCAGTCCGGCCCAGGCAGCTCGTCGGCGCCGAGACGCGCGTTGAGCCTGACGTAGGTGCCGGACGGCAGATGCGCATCGGCAAGCTGCCCGAGCGCATCTTCGAATGGAACGCCATCCCTTCCGCCAATGGTGGAGAGCGCATGGAGCAGCTCGAACACCTTCGTCCGAACTTCGCAAGAGCCCTGTCCGGACGCGCCCGCCTGGCGCGCCGCAACCGTCACAACGTCCACGCCGTGGTCGTACGTCTCGTCGAAGTGGATCGGGCGCGGCGTTCCGCAGTAGCGCGCCACGTTCTCTCCGCCCCTGACCCATTGCGGACAATGAATGTGCCCCAGCGCGACGTAGCCATATCCTTCGCCCAGCTCCTCCACGCCCACGCACTCCTCGCCGCCGATCACGAGAGACTTGTCGTGCCCGCGGAAGTCGAGATCACCCTTCACGGCCAAGTGCGCCATCAGGATGGCAGGAAGGCCTGCCGAATGATCCGCCACGTATTTGGCAAGTCCCTCGAAGTAGTTCTTCTCCCGATTGTCGCCGGCGGCGCCGTCAACCGTCGGAAAGTTTCGCGGATGGCAGAACGGCACGGCGGCGATCACGCCCTTCCCCGGAAGCGTGACGACGTTCTTTTCAAAGACGGCCCTGCCGTCCGCATCCTCCGCTGGCATTCCGAAAACATGCACGCCAGATCGGAGCCAAAGCTCCTTGTCCACGATGAGCCTTGAATAGCTGTCGTGGTTTCCGGCGATGACGACGGTCGCCATGCCGGGGCTGCGCGACGTCACTTCCAGCAGGGCGTCCGTAAAGCGCTTGGCGACGTCGTTGCCCGGCGCCCCGGTGTCAAAGACGTCCCCGCTCACGACAAGGGCGTCCGGCCGCTCCTCCTCGACGACCGCCGCCAGCTGCGCGAAAAAATGCTCCTCCTCGTCGGTCGCGTCCCAGTTGTACAGCCTGGCCCCCAGATGCCAATCGCTTGTATGGATGATCTTCAACGTCAAATTCCTCGCTATACATTTGATCCAACAGATGCCCCATCGGTGCAGCACCGCTCTAGAACATAGTCTTCATACGCTAGACTCCGCTGATGGCACACATTATACCACAAATCACCGCCTTTGTACGGAATGAAACCCAGTTACGACATCTCAAGTTCTTTTCTGTTTCGCCTACTTCTCCGGACGCGCACGAGCGCGGGCGCGGCGGGTAATCTCGTCCCAGGAGTCCTTGGTGCTCCAGAAGAGCTCGGACTGGCAGAACGTCGCGAAGCTGTACGGCGGGTTGTATTCCGCAACGGCGCTGTACTCCTTCGGCTGGTGCTTGCCTTCGCGGACATGCTTCACGAAGTCGTACGCAAACTTGCCGTTCTTGATCCAGTACTCGTCGATCTGCACGTGGCGCGGCAGCGTGAGCGCGCGGTCGCGCTCGATCAGCTGCTCGCTGGCGCAGCCGAGCAGGAACGGGCCCGCGAGCGGACGCCTGAAGTGGCTCCAGTCGATGCGCAGCTGCGCCTTCCAGCAGAAGCCGACGGTCGGCGTGAGCGCGAGGATCTTGTCGCAGTAGCTTATCATCTTCGGCGAAAGGCCCGTGTCGTGGAACGGAAACGCGCCGCAGTCCTCCCAAAGGATCTCTAGCGAGGGGTCGGTCCTTGCAATCGCCTCCGTCGCGCCCTTCTTGTGGATGGACGAGGCGTGAAGGCCGAAGATGATGTCCGTGTCCGGCGACTCGGCGTGGATCTTCTTCGCCGTCTTGTTCACGAGCTCCGTAACGATGTCGGCGATCAGGCGTCCGCCCATCTCCTGCGCGCTCGTCTCAGTGAAGCTCTGAAAGTAGATGCCGTCGCCGCCCATCGGCTTCCAGATGCGCCGCCATTCGTCCACGATGGAGTCGGAGAGAGCGTCGAGCTTGCTGAGGTCGTTGAATGGGATTCCCCAGCCCCAGTGGAATCCCCAATAGACCTCGATGCCCCAACTGTGGGCGCACTCGACAACCTGCTTCGCGTTCACGATCTGGCGGTCATTCCAGATGATCGCGCGGTTGAAGCGGGCGCGCGCCATCTCGCGGAAC